>Ga0334722_10005408_pt1 | contig 12912 bp, 11 predicted proteins | sample C3_bottom_MG_FD_207210 | JGI IMG/M metagenome (GOLD analysis project Ga0334722, IMG submission 207210) | Sediment microbial communities from Yellowstone Lake, YNP, Wyoming, USA - C3_bottom | ecosystem: Environmental > Aquatic > Freshwater > Lake > Sediment | place: USA: Wyoming | collected...
TAGCTTAACAGGGGTAGCGGGATAAACGGGGTAGAGGGGTAACGGGACAACGGGTGGTGCAGAACAAGAATATTGGAAAAGATGCAGCGCCCTATCCCCTTGATCTGTTCGTCTGGTCGGCATTAGTACGTTACCCCACTATCCCTTCCCCTATCCCCCTACCCCTTTACCCCTATCCTTGTCCCTTCTTCCAGCCGCTGCCGGTACTGCTGTTCATAGTACTGGCGAAATCCGCCAGACTTGATCGTCCGCCACCAGTCTTCATGCTCCTGATACCATTGGATGGTCGCGTGCAGTCCCTCTTCAAATGGTACGCTAGGGTTCCACCCTAATCGACGCAACTTGCTGCAATCCACCGCGTAGCGGCGATCATGTCCCGGACGGTCCTGCACCAATCGAATGAGGCCGGGAGATTTGCCCAGATGGCCGACAATCTGTTCGGCCACGGTGATATTCTCCCGTTCATTGCCCCCGCCGACATTATAGACCTGTCCCGGCTCACCTTGAAGGAATACGTGCTCGATAGCCGAACAATGGTCCTCCACAGCCAGCCAATCGCGACGTTGACGTCCATCTCCATAGAGCGGGAGGGGTTGGTTATCGATCGCATTGGTGACGAACAGCGGGACGAATTTCTCCGGATACTGATTCGGCCCATAGGTATTACTGCCTCTGGTCACCGTCACGGGAAACCGATAGGTCGTCCAATAGCTGAGGACCAAGAGGTCTCCACCGGCTTTGCTGGCTGAATAGGGGCTTCGCGGAGCCAGGCAATCGCTTTCCATCGACATCCCGGTGTCAACGCTGCCATAGACTTCGTCTGTGCTGACTTGGAGAAATCGCTGCAGACCGGCACGGCGGGCTTCTTCAAGCAGCACCCCGGTCCCCACCACATCGGTCCGTGCAAAGGCTCCCGGGTCAAGGATAGACCGATCGACGTGAGTCTCCGCCGCAGCATTGATCACTCCTTCAATTTGATGCTCACGGAGAAGACGTTCTACCAAGGGCTGATCTCCAATGTCCCCATGTACAAATGTATGCCGGGCATGCGTCTCGATCGCCTTGAGATTTGCGAGATTGCCAGAGTATTTCAGCGCATCGAGATTCACCACCTCATGGCCGCTTTGAACAACCAGGCGACGTACGAGATGCGACCCGATGAATCCGGCCCCTCCGGTTACGAGGATTCGCACAGCGAGTCCTCCGGGAAAACAGGATAAGGGGGGGGCGGAATAGAGGGGGTAGCGGGATAAAGGGGGTAGCGGGATAAAGGGGTAATGGGGGTAGAGTAAGACACGGAATGCGGGGGTAGCGGAGTAGAGGGGCAGGGTAAATTACGGGATATAGGAGTACCGGGGTAGCGGGGTAACGGGGCAACGTGGGCAGGGCAAGAATATTGGGAAAAACGCAGTGTCCTATCCCCTCGATCTGTTCGCTGAGCTGGCATTCCTCTTAACCCCGCTATCCCTTCCCCTACCCCTCTTCTACCCCCTTAACCCCGCTTCATTAATACGCTCACGAGTGCGTTCAGCATGCGGCTGACGGATTCACTCTCAGATTCAAATTTTTCATAGTCCGTTTGTGTCAGATACTCCAAATCCTTGGCGAGGATGGCAAAATAACGAGCCTCCTCCAATGAACCTCTCGCTATACATAAGAACTGAATGTATTCCTTCGTCGACTGCCGCGCGTTCCCTTCCACAATGTTCGCAGGAACTGAAGCCGACGCCCGGCATAATTGATTTGTTAATCGGAACTTCTCTTCGTCGGGAAATGACCTGGTAATCCTGTATGTAGCCAGCACCAACGCATGTGCTTTCTGCCAGACTGCCAGGTCCTTTCATTGCATGTTGTCTTACCCCGTTTATCTTGCCATAATCCACTACCCCTCTATCCCGTTACCCCGCTTACCCCCTCCTATACCCCCATCTTATTCGCGCCGGTTTTTGCCGCTAGCTGATTGGCCAGGTGGAGGGATTCGATCGTCCCTGCATCGGTCCACCACCCCTCCAAAATATCCCAGGTCAGTGTTCCATCCGCGATATAGGCATTATTGACGTCAGTAATTTCGAGTTCGCCTCGGCCCGACGGCTTGAGCGTCTTGATGATGTCGAATACGTGAGCGTCATAAAAATACATCCCCGTGACCGCATACGAAGATTGGGGATTCGCCGGTTTCTCCTCAATTTTCACGACGCGATTCCCCTCAAGGATAGGCACCCCGAACCGTTCCGGGTTCTTGACGTCCTTCAATAGAATTTTCGCCCCCTGCTGCTGCTTCCGAAACGCATCGGCGGCGCGGGCGATGTTGCCTTCGATAATATTGTCGCCCAAGATCACACACACAGGCTCACCGTCTACAAAGTGTTCGGCCAATCGCAGGGCGTCAGCAATGCCGCCTTCTCCTTCTTGATAGGAATAATTGAGCCGCTTCAGACCGAAGTCTTTCCCGTTGCCCAGCAATTTCAGGAAATCTCCCGCGCTGTTTCCTCCCGTGACAAGCATGATCTCTTCAATCCCGGCATTGGCCAATGCCTGAATGGGATAGTAGATCATGGGCTGATCATAGATCGGCAGCAAATGCTTATTGGTGACTTTAGTGAGCGGGAGCAATCTGGTTCCGAGTCCGCCGGCCAGAACGACGCCTCTCATCTTCTAGACGCTCCTCTCATCCGACCCGACAGGTTGATCTGGTTTATTTGGTTTGCCTGGTTTGTTTTGCTCATCGGTAGTCTCCTTCAACCAAATAAACTAAACAAACCAAATAAACAAGAGAAACCAACTTGTGACGCTCACTCAATGGATGTGCTCAATGCTGCGGGACGACATCGGTGTATAGGTCGGGACCGCCTCATTGAGCCGGCGAATCAGTTCATCGTCATCGCCATGATTCACCGCAGCCTCAAGATGAGCAATCGCTCGATCGAGGCGATCCGATTGAATTGCTGAAGCACTGACAGCGCGCCGGATCTTTGCGTGTGCCGTAGGTTCGACTTGTTCCGTCTCTTCAAAGAGTTCCTCGTACAGTTTTTCTCCTGGACGCAAGCCGCTGTACACAATCTGAATATCCTGATCTGGCACAAGCCCGGACAGCACAATCATATTCCTGGCCAGATCGACCACTTTGACCTGCTCCCCCATGTCCAGCACGAACACATCGCCGCCCTGCCCCAAGAGACTGGCCTGTAGCACCAATTGCACCGCCTCCGGAATCGTCATGAAGAACCGCTTGATCTCTGGGTGAGTCACCGTGAGCGGCCCGCCCGTTCGAATCTGCTCCGAAAACAACGGGACGACACTGCCGTTACTGCCTAACACATTCCCAAATCGGACCACCGTAAATTTTGTCCGTCCTCTATGGCTCAGGCTCTGCATCAAGTCTTCGGCCACCCGTTTCGTGGCGCCCATGACACTCGTCGGATTGACCGCCTTGTCGGTGGAAATGAGCACAAAACGATTGACGCCGCTCGCCAATGACGCTTCCGCCACAGTCTTCGTTCCAAGCACGTTATTGCGAACGGCCTCTTTCGGATTCAGCTCCATGAGCGGCACATGTTTGTGTGCAGCGGCATGAAAGACAAGGTCCGGGTCCGTCTGCTGCAACACCTCCGCCACTCGCTCAGGAACCGTCACATCTCCGATGGCCGGAATGATCGTGATTCTTGGATACTGCGCCCGCAGTTCAAGGTCGAGTGCAAACAGGCCGTTCTCATAACGCTCAAAGAGGATCAACGTGGCCGGGTGGTATCGGGCGATCTGCCGGCAGAGCTCAGACCCGATCGATCCCCCGGCACCGGTCACGAGCACTCGCTTCCCTTCGAGCAACGGATGCAATTCCTGCCGATCCATCTGAATAGGTTCACGTTGCAGAAGATCCTCCAAGCTCATCGGCCTGACCTGTCTCAGTGCTTCCGGATTCGCCAGCAGTTGTTTCACGTTCGGCAAGAGCTTGATGGGAACCTTGCATCCCTCCGACGCTGCGAGAATTCGCTGCTTCAACGATGTTGACGCCGAAGGAATCGCCACAATGATCTCGTGGGCCGCGAGACCACGTGTCAGCGCGGCAATATCCTCAATCTTCCCCACCACCGATACGCCATGAATCTTCATCTTCCGCTTGATCGGATCGTCATCCACCAAACCGACCGGCCGGTAGTGAGAATCCCTATCGCTCAACATATCCCTCACCAACAACTCGCCGGCATGGCCCGCTCCAATAATCAACACTCTTCTTGCTGATGGGCTTAAGATTCGAAGCCATTCGCGAAACCAGCGAACCGACAAACGAATGCCGGCCAGGTACAGGCCACTCAGCACACCCGTGAGAATAATGACCGAGCGGGGATAGACGACCCACCCAAGGAGACCATGCACCACACCATAGAACACCGCAGAACTAATGACGGAAGCCCAGAGGATACGGCCTAAATCATGGAGGCCGACATAACGCCAGAGTCCGCGCTGAACGCCGAATGCGACAAGACCAACAGCATAGATCACCAATACTATGGGGAGACCCTGTAGGAACAGTCGTCCATAGTCGGGGGGAATGTCCCCTTCGAATCGGAGGGCAAAAGCCGTCACATTCGCCGCCGCAATCAGCCCGAGCTGTGTGCAGATAACAAGAACTGATCTATACCGTTGCACCAATTGTCCATAGCGGCCGACGAGACGATGAAACAGTGAAATTAGAACTTTTCGCATTAGATTTCCGTGGCAGCTCCGGACCTTCGCACTAGAATTTCCTCAGCTGCTTGATTGTAGGACGGATAACTCAAAACCGCCATCGCCAAAAGCACCCAGAAGAGCACCGCCAAGGACCCGACCAACATTTGATCGAACTGCAGACGCAGAATCAACCCTGCGACGCTGACAACTGATCCCACAAGTACGACTTTTGACAGCCAATCGTGAGCCTGCCGGTATTCTTCAGCAGTCCTCAGAACGACTCGAACAAAGAACCACCCAAACAGCAACATCCCCGGGAGTCCGATATGGAGAGCCAGATAGAGAAAGATATTATGTGTCCCTTGATTCGTGACAGCCTGATGTCCAGGCATGACAACTTCTTGGTCCTGGCCAAAGAGCAGAAGATAACTCTGGCTCCCATATCCGATCCCAACCAACCAGTGTTTGGCGATCTCGGACAGGGTAAACCACCAAATATCAAACCGATGAATCACAGATGACACCCTTGGTTTAATAGGAATCGAGCTCGTGATATCGGGATTGAGTCCGGGCACAGGGATTATGCTCGCGTTGAAAACTACCATGACAGCGGCGATCACACAAACCGTTGCAAGGGCAGCGACAACCTTGGCGGAGGCTGAACGAATGAACCAGACCATGACCCAAAGCTCACCAATAAGGGCAAAAAGCCCCGCGCGCGATTGAGTCGAAATCAAGCAGACCGTCATCATTCCGACAACAAGCGCACCGCCAATTCGTATTTCTGAAGGCCCCTCCCCTAATGCCACAGCCAAACCGAAAGGAACGGTCATGACCAGAAATGTGCTTAGCCATACTTCAGCGGGAAGAAACGAGACCACCGCTTGAGGATTTTCGAGGCTGAATTGTGAGAGTCCGTATCCGGCGATAACGATTGCCATGATCCCGATCAGACCCAAGAGAACTTGTCGATAAAGTAGCCCCTTGAAGAAATAGATCACCGCGTAGAAGACCACCATGTGCTGAAGCAACTTGCCATACTCTTTTACACTATAGGACGGAGCCACCGAAAATGGAATCGTAAGTCCGACCCATGCAACAAAGGCCAGCAGAAGCATGTCGTACGGTGTCCGAGAATAAAAGAGGCGCCGATTGATGGCGCACCACCCTGCCAGCAAACCAAGTAAGACAAGAAACCCATTTCGTTCCACAACGAGCAGCGACTTGAAGGGGAGCACTGCGATATAAACAGCCAAGACCACACGGACGAGGGTATCGAAATAGGGCACCCGCTCGGATGACGGCATGGCAATTGATGAAGTCGTTGGCACTGCTATCCTTTCAAGAAGCGACTGTTTGTATCCGTTGCTTCACGCCCTTCACCGCAAGGGCAAGGGATAAAAACACCATCCCCCAGGCCCCCAGAACGACGAGCCGCCACTCCTCCGATGCATACTGATAGAAAAGCGCGAAACCTCCGCACAAAGCCATCACCCCATATTCCGCAAAGACAGTCCGCCGGTGACCCCATCCACTCAATACCAATCGCTGGTAATAATGGTCACGATGGGCTCCCCATATCTTCTCATGACGAAGTGCCCGCCGTACCAATGTCACTGTGGCATCGAGGATAAATGGTGAAAATATGATGAGCGGAACCCACAGATCAAAGACCCCGTCGCGACATCCGAGGACAACCAACGCCGCCGTAAGAAAGCCTGTGGACACACTCCCGACATCGCCCATAAAAATCTTTGCCGGAGGGAAATTGTGAATAAGAAATCCCGCTGCTGCTGCAGATTGCAAGGTTGCTATGACTGAGATAACGGGATGATGCGCCTGCCAACCCAAATACCCGAGCAATCCACAGCCGATCACCGTCATGCCTCCGGCAAATCCGTCCATTCCATCCATGAAGTTGTAGAGATTGGTGAACCATACTAAAGACAGAATGGTGAGAGGAACTCCCAACCATCCGAGTTCGATTGTTCCAAGGAGTGGGACCTCAATGGCCGGAAGGACAAGCCCCGCACCAAGGGCGAGAATACCAGATGCGGCGAGCTGACACCCGAGCCGAAACCAAACTGGTACTCCACCACGGTCATCCAAGAAAAACACAAGGCCTAACAGCATCGTCATGCCAAGAATCCAGCTTTCAAGATGAACCCACCCCGACCACGATAGGCCCTCTCTCATAACCAGGAGCCCAAGAACTCGGGCAGCGATCAGACCAAGAAAGAGGCTCCCAATGATGGCCACCCCTCCAGTCCGAGGCGTTGGCACTGTATGTAGCGAACGCACATTGGGATGGTCGAGAAGAAACACCTTCGAGGTACGCCGGCAGAGTCGACTCGTTCCCCACCAAGCCAAGAGAAAGACAAGACCGGCAAGGCCGAGAAGCGTCACGCCCAACTCCTTCGATAGTAATAACAACTCATACCTGCTGTTGCAGATAATGCTTCGCAGTTCGGCGCAACCCCTCATCCACGCTCACCGGCGGTGTCCAGCCCAGCACCTCGCGCACCTTGGTGATATTCACTTGCAGTGTGCCACAGAGACGCCTCGCCACCTCCCGCTTGCCCAGAAGCGTCGCACCCGCCATCAACACCGTCGTCGGAATCGGAATCAGCCGTGCTGGGCGACCCATGGCACGAGCCAGGCGGTGGATCAGCTCCGTGGTCGAGAGATCCTCGCCGTCGCTCACCAAAAACGTCTCGTTCGCCGCGGCTGGGTGCTCGATACAAGTGACGATCAGATCCACCACATTATCCAGCGCCACCAAGCTGCGTCGGTTAGGGATCGCCCCGAGTGGCAATGGAACACCTCGCACCAGCGCCCGCATCAACGCCTGAAAATTGGCTTTTACTCCCGGCCCGTATATCAGCGGGGAGCGGACCATCACCACCTCAATCCCAGTCTCCACCGCAACCTCACGCAAGCCCAACTCTGCCTCGTACTTGCTGATGCCATAGGCATCTTGAGGGGCTGGTGGATCGGTCTCGCGATACGCAACCGAACCACCCTCTCCATTCACTTTCACCGAACTCAAAAACACAAACCGCCTTACCCCTGCCGCTGCCGCCTGTCGTGCAAGTTGCTCGGTGCCGGCGACATTGGCGGCACGGAATGCAATCAGCGGATCAGCCGCTGTTTCCCGCATCACATGCACACGCGCGGCGCAATGGACAACCGTATCTATTCCCTTAAGCACCTTACGCCAATCCGTGGTCCCACTTAAATCGGAAACAATACGGTAGTCCACTCCCGACAGCGGCCGAGAGGGCAGGTGCCGCACCGTTCCGACAACATTCATTCCCTGCGTCACGAGCCGGGTACAGGTGGCGCTGCCGACATAACCAGAGGCGCCGGTCACCAATACCTTCATTGAGTCAATTCCTGGTAGACCACCAGGGTTTCCGCAATGACCCGCTCCTGCGAGAATTCCGACAGAACGATCGCGCGCGCGCGCTGGCCCATTTTGGCGCGAAGCGCTACATTATCAATTAAACTGCGCAGTGCCACGGCGAGTGCTTGTGTGTCTCGCACAGGCACCAGAAAACCGTCATCACCGTCACGCACGATTTCCCGGCAGCCAGGGGCGTCGGTGGTAACGATGGGCAAGCCACAGGCCGCCGCTTCCAGCAACACCTTGGGCAAGCCTTCCCGGTAGTAGGATGGTAGGCATGCTATGTGGGCTGTATGGAACACAGCCGGCATATCGTCTCTGTGCCCCCACCACTCCACTCCATTCTCCCCATGCCATGCACGTAAGGCCGCCACGGGTACTGAAGCTGGGTTGCCAGGGTCAGGATCGCCCACCAGCACAAAGCGGGCTTTTACCCCTGCCTGTGTCAACAGACGCGCGGCTTCGACGAATTCGCCTACACCCTTGGCCCACAGCATGCGTGCCGAGAACAATACCGTCACGGCCTCCGGCGGCGATTCCAGAGCGGGAGTAAAAACCTCCGTATCCACCCCCGCGCCGCGGATGAGGCGCAGGCGATCCTCTGGCACTCCTATCTTGATCAGCAAACCAAAGTCGTCCGGGTTCTGCACGATAGTGCGGCTGTGCGGCGCGCCAAGCAGCCACGCAAACAACCTGCAAATCACCGGGCGCAGGGTTCGGGCGGCGAGTCCACTTGACGTGAACAGCCAGCCCAGCCCTGCTACGGCGTTGACGACATGGGGCACTCCGGCAAGCCTGGCTGCAAGCGCGCCGTAAAGCACCGGCTTTAGCGCCACGTGATGTACGATGTCCAGCTGCTCCCGGTAGTACAGGCGCGCCAGTGCCGCTACCTCCCGCAACGGATTGCCGCGGCGACGGGAAAGGCTAAAAGGAATCAGACGAATTCCCGCAGCCCGAATCGTCTCGCCATGCTCTCCCACGCGGGTGGCCACGGCCACGTCGAAGCCCGCCTTCTGAGCCGCCACGGCGAGCGGCAGCCGGTGAGACACGAAATACCAGTCCTCGGTGACGACAAATAGAAGCTTGGGCAGCCTCACGGATTAGCTTCCAGCCATGCCTGGAACATCAGCACATCCCACAGGTAATAGGACCAATTGCGCCCGCCGGTTAGATGTTCCGCCCATTTCCTTCGAATCGGACGAGGGTCGAAGTAGCCTTCGCGTTGCAGCCGTGCCTCATCCAGTAACTCCTCTGCCCAGCCCTTCAGTGGCCCACGCAGCCACACATCGATGGGCACACCAAAACCCATCTTAGGCCGCTCCATCAGTTCCTTCGGCACATGGCGATAGAGCACTTGGCGCAGTAGCCATTTGCCTTGGCCATGGAAAATCTTCATAGGTAGAGGGAGCGCCCAGGCAAACTCCACCACGCGGTGATCCAAGAAGGGCACGCGCGTCTCCAACGAGACGCCCATCGCCGCGCGATCCACTTTGGTGAGGATGTCGTCGGGTAGGTAGGTCATCTGATCCAGGTACATCATGCGCTGCTCGAAATCCGGCAGGCCAGCCCATTGCGCCGGATCGGTCAACACCGTGGGCGGCTCATGCGTGCCGCGCACCACCCCGGCCGGCTGCTTCCAGTGCGACACCAAGTCCAGGTAAATTTCCTCCGGCGTCCTCACCGCCAGAATCTCTGCTAGCTTGTGCAATTTGTCGCCGGGGTTGGCATAACGCCAGCTAACCGGCAGGAAACGGGCGAGGGCCCTGAACACGCCATTCCATGCGGAAGGCGGTAGTGCCGTGAGAGCCCCTGCCAAGGCCGCGCGCATAGGTTGCGGCGCCCAACCGACACGGCGCCAGATGTTTGTGGCCCAGAAATAGCGGTTGTAACCGCCGAACAGTTCATCACCGCCATCGCCGGAGAGGCTCACCGTTACGTGCCGACGAGCCATTTCGCTGACCAAAAAAGTTGGAATTTGTGACGAGTCAGAAAACGGCTCGTCGTATAGTGCCGGCAAGCGGGGGATGACGTTCATTGCCTCTTTCGGCATGACATACAGTTCTGTGTGCTCTGTCCCCAGATGCCGTGCCACCAACTTAGCGTGCTGTGCCTCGTCATACCCTTCCTCATGGAAGCCGATGGTGAAGGTTTTGACCGGGCGGCTTGACTGCGCCTGCATCAAGGCCACCACGGTGGAGGAATCCACCCCGCCAGAAAGGAACGCGCCCAACGGCACATCGGCGATCATCTGTAAGCTGATAGATTCCAGTAAATGCGCTTCCAGTGCCATAACGGCTTCCGTGTCGCTGCCGGCAAACGGCTGCGCCTGCCCCCGCTCGGCCACCTCGCGCACCGACCAGTAGTGCACCGGCTCGCCTTCCCTCTTGCCCATCAGGAGATTCAGGTACGTCCCTGGCAGCAACTTGCGGATACCCTTGTAAATCGAATACGGTGCCGGAATGTAGTTGTGCCTGAGCATGAGTCCCAGCGCGGCACGGTCGATCTCACCCTGGAACGCTGGATGCGTCTTCAACGCCGTTAACTCCGATCCAAAGAGAAACGTATTTCCCTGCCAACCATAGTAAAGCGGCTTCTCACCCATGCGATCCCTCGCGAGGGTCAAGACCCGCTCCGCCCGATCCCATAGGGCAATCGCAAACATTCCGACGGACTTCTTGAGTGCGGCCTCAATACCCCAGGCCTCAACGCTGGCTAACAGGGTCTCAGTATCTGAATGCCCACGCCAATGTCTGGCTCCCCTCTCCCCGTGAGTGAGGGGCTGGCGGTGAGGAAGATCGCCCAACTCCCGCCGCAATTCCAGGTGGTTGTATATCTCACCATTGAATACGATCACATATCGCCCCGAGGCCGAGACCATCGGCTGATGCCCTTCAGGTGATAAATCTAAGATAGAGAGCCGTGCGTGACCGAGGCCTATCCCAACACGCTCATCACACCAGACACCTGAATCATCGGGGCCTCGGTAACGAATAGACGCGACCATGTTCCGAACGCTAGACGTTAATTCGGTGGTGGGCTGACCCATGATCCCAGCAATCCCGCACATTCCTTGGTGTCCCGACGCCTATCTAAGGATAAAATGATGCGATGCACCGACCGCCTCAAGGGGCCGATGAATCGTTGAAACTGAGGTCCGAATAGAGCGCAGTATATCGATCAACAATTCTTGGCAGGGAATACTCTGTTTCAATCCGTGCCCGCGCTGCGCATCCCAGATGTTCACGCGCGGCAGGCCCCCGATCGATCAAGTCGATCATCGCATGGGCAAGTGCAGCCGGATCACGTGCTGGGACGACTAACCCGGTATCGCCAATAATGCTACGCGCATCGCCAACGTCCGTTGAGACACAGGGAATTCCACAGGCCATCGCCTCACCCAGCACATTGGGGAACCCTTCTCCAAACGCAGAACTGAGGCACAACACATCCACACCGGGGAGGAGACATTCAACGTCAGTCCGATAACCCAATAAACGGACCTGGTCTGTCAAACCTTTCGCAGCAACAGCAGGCGCCAGCGTCTGTGTGTCCTTGCCGACCAAGAGAAAGCACACATTCTGTTTCGCTTTGGCCACCTGTTGAGCCGCCTCAAGAAATGCGGCGTGATCCTTCATTGGATCGACACGTGCCACGAGCGCCACGACAACCGCATCTTGTGGTACCTTCCACTCCTGACGAAGAGACAGTCGTAGGCTGGTATCAGGACGGAACCGGTCAGTATCGAAGCCGTTAGGGATGACATCCCAACGCCGAGGACGATACCCTAACCGTTCATGTTGCTGCTTCCCAGCTTCACTATTCACAATCACGGCAGCGGGAGTAGCGGACCACTGCGTAAGCACCTGTTGCACCCATCGAGTGAGGGGAGGATAGCGCTTGAAATCCATGTCCGAACAGCGCACGTTCCAGACCAAGATAGGCGAACCGGAGAACTTCACCGCCAGGGTACTCAGGAGATCGGCATGATAGAGCCAACTCTGCACGATGGTCGGGTTAAGCGTATTAAACAGGCGGATCAAGCGAGGCAATGCGAAAATATCAGGTCGCCCCCGCTTCATCCCTAAGGTGTGTACTGCAACTCCTGATGATTCAATCTGTTCGTCTAGCTGACCTCCATCAGTCAGGGAGATAACGGTATTGGAAAATCGAACGCGGTCCATCGCTCCCACCAGCTTGGCCAGCATGACTTCGGCGCCGCCGGTGTCGAGATCGGAAATCACGTGGGCGATTCGGATCATTCAGGTTGAGAGCTTCAAAACTGAATTGTTCTCGCTGATGGTTCACCATCCGTCCTTGGAAACAATGAAGTCGGAGCGGCCAGCATCAACTACGAGCCGACCCCGCAGCCACTGGCAAACTTGAACCCCGCAACAGACGGAATAGTGACAACAGATAACCATACGTCCAGCCTGAACGGCTCAACCAAACGAACGCTGAACAAATACGCCTCCGACTACGTCCCCCAGAGCGATAGGAACGGGAGCCACCAATTACAGGATTCACAACCGTCATCCGACCTCCAAGCACTCGAAAACCTTCCGGAACCAGAAACCGAAAATACTGACACTGGTTCAATTAAAAAAGCGTGTAGATAAACGGAGCAACGGCAGAGCCTTGCGTCAGAACAATCAAGCTCCCGAGCAGAACCAACACGACCACAATGGGCAGGAGCCAAAACTTCTTCCGCTCCTTCATGAAGGCCCACAATTCCGTGACAAAATCGCCCATATGCACCTCCTTTTGACGAGCGCCGACTTAAAACTGGTATTTCATATGGGAAGGGGGCCGTGGAGACCGGATCACCCGGTAAGTCGTAC
>Ga0334722_10005409_pt1 | contig 12911 bp, 16 predicted proteins | sample C3_bottom_MG_FD_207210 | JGI IMG/M metagenome (GOLD analysis project Ga0334722, IMG submission 207210) | Sediment microbial communities from Yellowstone Lake, YNP, Wyoming, USA - C3_bottom | ecosystem: Environmental > Aquatic > Freshwater > Lake > Sediment | place: USA: Wyoming | collected...
CACCAGGTTGAGGTGGATCGGGCGAATGCGGCCGAACGTGAGCCACTCGTAGTGCACCCACCAGTCCGGCGCGTGCAGTTTGATGGACGAGACCAGACCGGCCAGCGAGGCGAGCACCAGCCAGACCACGGCCAGCGTCAAGGTCACCCCGACAACGAGCGAAGTGGATTGGTCGGCCCGCGCGCGTGCTTCGGCATCGGCGGCAGCCATTTGACTGCTCGAGGCGTCACCCATGGCCTGCTGCAGCCCTCCCTTCTGTACCGCGGTCGCGGCGGGGTCCTCGACACGGCCCAGCTCATTGGCCGCGAAGATCTCGGTCGCGGCTGCCGTGCCGTCGCCGAACAGACCGTTCGACAACGACCAGATGAAGACGAACAGGGCAGCGATAGACAGCAGGAACGTGCCCAGCAGAATACTGACGGTGAAATCCATAGGTGATTTTGCGTCCAGGGTGGTGCGTCGTGACGGTAACGAGGTCTCTGGGCCAAGGTATCGGCCGCAGTGCCTACGAAGCGTTTCGAGTGAAGGTCGTGGGGAAGGCGGGGCGGACGCTGTCCGCGCAGCGGCTACACCTGTAGCGGCGTCGCGGCCGCGATGTGCGGCGTGGGCGTGCTGAGCTTGCGTTCGCGGGAGCCGTCATGGCCAGCTGCCAGTCGCCGCGAGATCGTTCACCACCAAGTTCTTCTTGTGGCGATCGACAAGCCGTGCCGAGTAGCGCGTGCCGTTCACGATCGGTCGACGAGGCGCTTGATCCCCAGGGCCTTCAGCACGTACTTCTCGTAGATGGGCTCGGAGTTGCCGCTCTTCATCTTGCGCATGAAGTACTTCTCGAAGCCAATCTTGGCCAGGTGAACCCACTTTCCCTTCTTGAACCAGTTGACGTTGCGTGGCGGGATTTGCGGCAGTGCGACGAACGCTGCGCCTGTGTCGCCCATGTCGGCCAGGCAGATGGCGTTCCAGGTGCCCTTGGCGGTGGCCGGCTTGCCCGCCAGCTCGTCGGCGATGTTGTGGGCGATGGCACTGACCATGCTCTCGATCATGTAGCCTGTCTTGGGCGCGCCCGTGGGCACGGGCGTCACCTCCACTGGCGGAATGGCCACGCACACGCCGGCCGAGAAGATGTTGGGGTAGGCCTTGCTGCGCTGGTGGTCGTCGATCAGCACGAAGCCGCGCGGGTTGCACAGCTCGGGCACGGCGGCGACCGGGTCGACACCCTTGAAGGCAGGCAGCATCATCGACAGCTTGAACGGCAGTTCGTGGTCCCGCCGCACCTGACCCAGGTCGTCCAACTCGGTGGTGAACAGCCGGCCGGCCTCCACGCGCGTGGTCCGGGCGTTGCAGACCCACTTGATGTCATGACCGCGCAGCTCGGATTCGAGCATGCTCTTGCTGTCGCCCACGCCGCCCAGTCCCATGTGACCGATGTAGGGTTCGCTGGTGACGAAGGTGATGGGCACCTTGTGCCGCAGCTTGCGCTTGCGCAGATCGGCGTCGACGATGAAGGTGAACTCGTAGGCCGGGCCGAAGCAACTGGCACCGGGCATGGCGCCGATCACCATCGGGCCGGGATCTTTCAGGAACTCCTGGTACTCGGCCCAGAACTTCTGGGCATGGGGCACGGTGCAGACCGAGTGCGTGTGGCCGCCGTGCGGCCCGGCGCCCGGCACCTCGTCGAAGCTGAGCTTGGGGCCGGTGGTGATCACCAGGTAGTCGTAGTCCAGGGTTTCGCCGCCATCCAGGGTCAGCCGGCTGGCCTTGGCGTCGATGCCGGCCACCGCTTTCGCGACGAAGTCGATGCCCTTGCGCTCGAGGTAGGGGCGGATCGGCAGGGTGGTCTCGGACTCCTGCCGCCAACCCACCGCCACCCACGGGTTGGACGGCGTGAACTGGAACGTGTCGGTGGCATTGACGACGGTGACGCGATGTTCCTTCGAGAGCAGTTCGCGGATCTCGTAGGCGGCCGGCATGCCGCCGAGTCCTGCGCCGATGATCACGATGTGGGCCATGATTTGTCTCCGTGGTGTCGTTGTTGTCGTGGTTCCGGCCGCGGGTGCAGCACGGACCGCGGATACTCAGAACGCCAGCGTATTGACGCCGGGCTTGAGCAGGTAGGCCGCCACCTCCGCCGGCTTGGCGGGCGTGACGCCTGCGATCAGGTCGCTGGCCTGCTTGCCGGTGTTGGGCAGGTACAGGGCACAGACCTCGACCTTGGCGCCGGCCTTGATCACACCCTGCAGCATCTGCTGCGGCGTGACGTTGCGCGGCTTGAGCGTCGGCATCTCTTTGCCGGCAAGCGCGATGTCGCCGGCCGCGTCGCACAGCAGCACACGCACCGTGGCCTTCTGCTCCAGGGCCTGGCCCGCCAGCACGAGCCCGGCGCCCTGGGCCATGGCGTTGCCGGAGTGGATGTTGACGAACAGTTCTTCCGCGTGCACCGCCGCGGCGGTGGACAGGAGGGCGGTGGCGATCAGCAGTGACTTCTTCATGGTTCAGGACTCCAGGGGGTGGGTGGACAGGGATGGGTGGGCAGGATCGGGTGGACATAGGCCTCCCCAGGGGCGCGGATCACGGGCGGGCCGGGCCGGCAGAGTGCCGTGTCGTTCATCGCGGACAGCCGGCGGCGTTGCCGCTGTTGACCATGTGCTCGGCCATGCCGGTGAAGGCCTGCTCGACCGCCACACGCAGCGCTGGGTCGGCTACCTGCTCGGACAGCGCCTGGCGCATGCACAGCATCCATTCGTCACGCTCCACCGTTCCGATCGCATAGGGCGCGTGCCGCATGCGCAGCCGGGGATGGCCACGCTCCTGGATGTACAGCGGCGGCCCGCCGAACCAGCCGCTCAGGTACTTGAAAAGGCTGTCGGCACTGCCGGCCAGGCTCTCGGGGTGCAACTGGCGCACGGTGTAGGCCTCGGGCAACTCGTCCATCAGCGCGTAGAAGCGGTCCACCAAGGCGCGGACAGCCGGCGCGCCGCCCAGGCGGGCGTAGACGCTGTCGGTCGAGACCGGCGGGGAGTCCAGGGTTTCGGTCATGGTGTGTGGGTTCTCGGGTTCAGCGGTATTGCCGCAGGTAGTTCCACTCGAAGCCGCGCTTGGCCCAATGGAGCAGGCGTGTGGACGGCAGCAGCCAGTTGCGCTCGGGCGTGCGCCAGATCAGCGTGCCGTGGTCGATGGCGTCGACGATGCAGATCAGTTCGACCTTGAAGGTGGCGTTGGCGGCGCGGCCCTGCAGGTCGCCGAGCAGGTTCTCGGCCGCGGCCGCCGCTTGCAGGTCGGCCATGTGGGCTTGCTTGGGCATCCAGTCGGGGCCCGGGAAGCTGCCCGAATCGCCCACCACATAGGTGCGCTCGGCGCCCGGGATGCGGCACTGCGCATCGGCCTGCAGCAGGCCACCCGGGCTGCGCGGCAGCTCGGTGGCATCGAACCAGGTGTTGCCGGTCATGCCGGGCATGAAGAGGATCAGGTCGGCGGCGAACTCGCCGCCCTCGGTCACCACCTTGTCGGCCTCGAAGCGCTTGAGCTTGTGGCCCAGGTGGGTGCGGATGTCGCGCCGCGCCATCTCGCCCAGCAGGTGCTTCACCGCCTTCGGCCCGAGGCGGTTGCCGGGCTCAAGGCTCGGGTTGAAGAAGACGATCTCGAAGCGCTCGCGCCGGCCCTCGCGCCGGAGTTGTGCGTCGATGCCGAAGAGGAACTCGAACATCGGCCCGCCGCGCACGGCGGTGGGCTCGTTCGGGTTGCCGGCGAAGCCAACGGCGATCGTGCCGCCCTGGATGTCGCGCAGCCGGTCGCGGATGCGCTCGGCGGCCGTGATGCCCTCGCAGGGCGTGATGGCGTGTTCGATGCCTGGCAGCTTCTTGATGAAGCGGCCACCGGTGGCGACGACCAGTGCGTCGTTGACGATGTCACTGCCGTCGGTATGCACGACGCGTGCATCAGCGCTCAGGCCGGTGACCTCCGCAGCAACGAAACGCACCCGCTGTCGCCGCAGGAAGTTCTCCAGCGGGATCACCAGGTCCTCACGCTTGCGCAGGCCGCTGGGGATCCAGATGATGCCGGGCAGGTAGTGCAGTTCGGCGCGCGGCGCTACCAGCGTGATGTCGACCTTCGGATCTCGACGGCGCAGTTCGCGAACGGTCGACAGACCAGCGAACCCGGCGCCCAGCACGGTGATGCGCAACGGTGCGGCCATCGCGGTCACCTCGCGCTGGCCAGGCGGTCCATCACCCGCCTCAGGGTCGCGCTGGCCAGCTCGCAGGCCGCGCGAACGTCGGGGTTGTCGCTTGCTGCCGCGATGACGCGCGGATCCTGCAGCGCAATGCGGGTGCGGCCCGGTGTCGCCTCGCTCACGCCGCAGCCGCAAGGCAGCAGCGCACCGATGTCGGGTTCAGCCGTGAGAAGTGCATGTGCGACCTTCGGGCTGCAGATGCCCAGCAGCTTCTGCGGGTGGCTGTCCAGGCCCAGCTTGGCCTTCAGCGTGGCCTGCACGTCGACCTCGCTGACGATGCCCATCTGTTCGGCCATCAGCGCGGCGCGCAGGGTCTCGACGGTCGCCGCCAGCGGCTGGGGCAGTTCAATGGTGAATGCGTAGGGTGTGATCATGGGAGTTGGGAACGGTTGTGGGTGATGTTGCAGGCAAGGCCTGCACGCGGGCCAGGAACTCATCCCGGCTGGCGCCGCCGAACCACGGATGCCAGCGCCGCTGCTCCAGCACGTTCGACACGGCGCGGGCCTGTCGGGCATGGCCACAGAAGAGCAGCATCTCGGAGGGCAGGGTGAAGACCTGGCGGGTGACGCTCTCCCAAAGTGCCCCTGGCAGCGCCGGTCGCGGCTGAAACGGACAGGTATCCACCGCCAGCAGGCCGCCGCAGAACAGGCGGTCGCGCCAGAGAAAACTCAGGCAGCCGGCGGTGTGCCCCGGCGTGGCCATCACGCGTAGGTGCTCGTGGCCGAAAACGATCACGCCATCTTCGTGTTCCGGCACATGATGCTGGATGCGCGGTGCGCCAAGTCCTTCCAGCGCAAGGGATTCGCCGGTGATGATGTCGTCGTGCTCATGCGTGCGCAGCAGCCAGCGCAGGCGCAGTCGCTTCTCGTCGAGCATGGCCGACAACACCGGCACATCGGCGCCGCGTGGATCGACCAACACCGCATCGCCGCTGTCGAGGTCGGCCAGCAGGTAGCTCACCGCGCCGCTGATTTCATCGTGCAGAAGTCTGAAGTACATGTGTGCTCCTCAGTGCTGAAACTTCAGCACCGCTGCCAGCAACAACGCCGTCGTGCAGGACCAGCCCGAGAACAACCAGCGCCATGCCAGCAAGCGCGGCACGAAGCCCACGCCGCGAATGAAGCCGGCGCTCATCGCCCAGAACAGTGCCATCGCCAGGGCGTGGTCGGCCTTGCCAGCAGCGTCCGCCATCAGCGGCGGGTACAGGGTGCCGCCCACCATGATGGTCAGCGCCACCGCGAGGCTGGGCAGATGGACCCGCGACGGCGGCGCAGGCATAGCGGCAGTCACTGGCGAGCCCCGTCGTCGCCATCCTTGGCGGCTTCGGCGCGGGCGTCCTCGTTCTCGCCCCACATCGCGTTCATCACGGCCAGCAGCACGGCAAAGCCGACACCGAGCATCCAGGCGAAGTACCACATGGCAGGTTCCTTTCAGGCTGCGGCGTCGTCGCCGATGAGGATCCGCGTGTCGCCCGCGTAACGGTACGGCGGTATCTCGAGGTTGGTTGGCGCCGGCTTGTTCTTGAACACCCGGCCGGCGCCGTCGAAGGTGGAGCCGTGGCAGGGGCAAAAGAAGCCGCCGGGCCAGTCGGCCGGCAGGCTGGGGTTGTTGCCGCCCTTGGGCGCGTCGCTGGGCGAGCAGCCCAGGTGGGTGCAGATGCCGATGGCTACGAACACCTCGGGCTTGATGGCCCGCACCGCGTTCTTCGCGTAGGCCGGTTGCTGCTCTTTCGTGGACTGCGGATCCACGAGTTCGGCGTCATGGCCTTGCAGCGCGGTCAGCATCTCTGGCGTGCGCCGCACCACCCAGACGGGCTTGCCGCGCCACTCCACGGTCTTCACGCCACCGGGCGGGATGTCGGAGATGTCCACCTCTACCGGGCCGCCGGCGGCCTTGGCCCGCTCGCTCGGCGCAAAGGTCGACACGAAGGGAATGGCCGTGGCCAGGGCCGCGGCACCGCCGGCAGCGCCGGTGGCGATGAGCCACAGGCGCTTGTCAGGATCGTGCGTCGTCGCATGGACGGACGGGCAGGTGATGGGCAGGGCGGGGTTCATGGTCGGTTCCTTGTGGCAGGCTCAGCCTGAGATCAGTAGGCCGTGTGTTCGTTGGCGCGTATGTGCGCCAGGGTGACCTTGCCGCGCATCACGCGGTAGGCCCACGACGTGTAGAACACGATCAGCGGCATGAAGATCAGCGTGGCCCAGAACATCAGGCCCAGCGTCAGGTGGCTGGAGACGCTGTCCCAGGCCGTCAGGCTGGCGTTGGGCTGGCTAGACGACGGCATCACGAACGGGAACATCGCGGCGCCTGCCGTGCCGATGACACCGACGATCGCGAGCGACGAGGCCACAAAGGCGGTGAGTGTTCGACGAATGGCCACAAGGCCTGCGGCCAGCAGCGCGCCGACGATGCCCAGAACAGGCAGCAGCCACAGCAGCGGCTGTTTGGCGTAGTTCACCCACCAGGCGTCCGCGCTGCGCACCACGGTCTTGCTCAGCGGGTCGGGCAGCGCGCCAGGGTCGATCGTCGAGGTGATCGCATAACCCTCGATGCCGCCGAAGCGCAGCCAGAGGCCGGCACCGACGAAGGCGGCCACCATCAGCAGTGCAGCACCCACCGCACCACGCACCGCACGCTGCTGGATCGCGCCTTCGGTGCGGTGCGCCAGGTACATGCCGCCGTGCATCGTGATCATCGCGCTGCTCACCACGCCGGCCAGCAGCGCGAACGGGTTGAGCAACTGCCAGAACGTACCGGTGTAGGTGGACACCATGTAGTCGTCGAAGCCGAAGGGCACGCCCTGCAGCAGGTTGCCGAACGCAACGCCGAAGATCAGCGGCGGCACGGCACCTCCGACGAACAGCCCCCAGTCCCAGGTGCTGCGCCAGGTGGCGTTGTGGATCTTGCTGCGGTAGTCGAAACCCACCGGCCGGAAGAACAGAGCCCACAGCACCGCAAGCATCGCCCAGTAGAAGCCGCTGAAGGCCGTGGCATAAACCAGCGGCCAAGCGGCGAAGATCGCGCCGCCACCGGTGATGAACCAGACCTGGTTGCCGTCCCAGTGCGGGCCGACGGTGTTGATGACGACGCGGCGCTGCTCGTCGCCCTGGCCGACGAAGGGCAGCAGCGTGCCCACGCCCATGTCGTGGCCGTCCATGATCGCGAAGCCGATCAGCAGCACACCCACGAGCAGCCACCAGATGAGCTTCAGAGTCGGGTAGTCGAGCATGGTGATGTCCTCAAGCCGGCAAGGGTGTGGCGGGGTGGAAGGGTTCGCTCTGATAGCGACCGGTGCCCAAGCTGCCCGGCCCAAGACGCGCGAACTTCTGCATCAGGTAGACCTCGACGATCAGCAGCACGGTGTAAAAGCCGACGAAGCCGGCCAGCGAGCCATAGAGGCTGCCGACGCTGAGCGTGGATACCGACAGGTGGGTCGGCAGCACGCCGTAGATGGTCCAGGGCTGGCGACCGTACTCGGCGACGAACCAGCCGAGCTCGCACGAGATCCACGGTGCCGGCAGCATCCACAGCGCCCACGTGAGCAGCCAGCGCTTTTGCATGCAGGCGCTCTTGAGGGTGCTCCAGAACGCCAGGCCGAACAGCGCCAGCATGGCGAAGCCGAGTGCGACCATGATCCGGAACGACCAGAAGATCGGCGCCACGCGGGGGATCGTGTCGCCCGCCGCCTTGTCGATGATCTCGGGCGTGGCTTGGCGCACATCGACCACGTACTTCTTCAGCAGCAGGCCGAAGCCGAGATCGGCCTTGTGGGCCTCGAAGACGCGCTTGGCGTCGGCATCGTCGCGATGCTTGCGCAAGGTTTCGAGTGCCGTCACTGCAATGACGCCGTTGACGATGCGCTCGCGGTTCCTGACCTTGATCTCCCTGATGCCCGGGATCTGCTTGCTGATCGAGCGCGTGCCGATCAGGCCCATCACCCAGGGAATCTCGACCGCCCAGTCGTTCTTCATCTCGGCCTGGTTGGGCCAGGCGACGGCGGTGAACGATGCCGGGGCAGGCTCCGTCTCCCACATCGCTTCGATGGCAGCCATCTTGGTCTGCTGCGCCTCACCCACCGTGTAGCCCGACTCGTCGCCGAGCACGATGACGCTGAGCACCGACGCCAGGCCAAACGCCGCTGCCACGCGAAAGCTGCGCTTGGCGAACTCGATGTCGCGCCCCTTGAGCAGGTACCAGCTGGAGATGGACAGCACGAACATCGCACCGGTGACGTAGCCGGCCGAGACCGTGTGCACGAACTTGGCCTGCGCATCGGGGTTGAAGACGATGGCCCAGAAGTCCGTCATCTCCATGCGCATCGTCTGGTAGTTGAACTCGGCCCCCACCGGGTTCTGCATCCAGCCGTTGGCGATCAGGATCCAAAGTGCCGAGAGGTTGGTGCCGATGGCCATCAAGATCGTGACCATCAAGTGCTGGGTCTTGGACAACCGGTCCCAGCCGAAGAAAAACAGGCCGATGAAGGTCGATTCGAGGAAGAAGGCCATCAGCCCTTCGATGGCCAGGGGGGCGCCGAAGATATCGCCCACATAGTGCGAGTAGTAGGCCCAGTTGGTGCCGAACTGGAATTCGAGCGTGATACCGGTGGTGACGCCGAGTGCGAAGTTGATGCCGAACAGCTTGCCCCAGAAGCGGGTCATGTCCTTCCAGACGACCTTGCCGGTCATCACGTAGACGCTCTCCATGATGACCAGCATCCACACCATGCCGATGGTCAGCGGCACGAAGAGGAAGTGGTACAGCGCGGTGGCGGCGAACTGCAGCCGCGAAAGATCGACGAGTTGTTCGGAAATCACTGCGGTACTCCTGGAGGCGACGATGGGTTGCCCATGTGTGCGCCGATGTGTGCGGCCATTTGTGCGGCTGTCTGATCGGCGTCCACGTGGACGCGGTCATCGCGCACGAACAGCCACCACAGCGCAGTGAGCAAGGCGAGCTTCACTGTCACGGCAATCACCAGATGGCGCAGGAGGCGCTGTTCGTCACGGGTCATCGCCTTACTTACTCAAGCGCCGTGCCAAGCCGGCACAAATCGGAAAGTTCTTATGCGACAACGACTTGGCATCCCATTGGGGGATGGGGCTGCCACGCTGTCGCACGACATGGCTGCCGAAAGTGGCAGACTACTGACATTTGCGGCAGATGACAGTTCGTTGGCGCACTTCTGCCAGCAAGCCGCGCCTCGCCGCGCAGAGGAGACCCGAAACATGGCCAGCGTCCTGCCCGAACTGGTGTCGTACCTGGAAGGCTTGCCGGAGCCGCACATCCTTTTGGACCGGCAGTACCGCATCCTCTCGGCCAACGCCGCGTACCGACGGCAATTCAGCCCCAAGACTTCGGTGATCGGACGCACCTGCTTCGAGGTCTCGCACCGCTTCGAGGTTCCGTGTGACCAGGCGGGTGAAAGCTGCCCGCTGGCCCGTGCACGCGAATCCGGCCAGCGCGAGCGCGTGCTGCACCTTCACCACACGCCGCAAGGCGAGGCCTACGTCAACATCGAACTCGTGCCGCTGCACGACGCGACGGGCGAACACGCGTACTTCATCGAGAAGATGGAGCCGTTGCGCGTGGCCCAGGGGCAACCCGCTGCGCAAGGGCTGATAGGTCGCGCAGCGGTGTTCCAGCAGATGCTGGAACTGGTGGCTCGTGTCGGCCCCTCGGGTGCCAGCGTGCTGTTGCTGGGGGAGTCGGGCACCGGCAAGGAGCTGGTGGCCCGCGCGATCCATGAGTCCAGTCCGCGCACCGCTGCGCCGCTGGTGGTGGTGGACTGTGCCAGCCTGCCGGAAACGCTGTTCGAGAGCGAGCTGTTCGGCCACGAGCGCGGCGCGTTCACCGGCGCCAACGTGAGCAAGCCGGGCCTGGTCGAGGCGGCCAGCGGCGGTACGCTGTTCCTCGACGAGGTGGGCGATATTCCGCTGGCCATGCAGGTCAAGCTGCTGCGACTGCTGGAGAGCGGCACCTACCGGCGCGTGGGCAGCACCGAGCTGCGTCGCACCGACATCCGTGTCGTCTCGGCCACGCACCGCGAACTCAAGACCATGGTCGCAGATGGGCGTTTTCGGGAAGACCTTTACTACCGGCTCAGCACCTTCCCGATCCGGTTGCCGGCGCTGCGCGAGCGCGCCGGCGACATTCCGCTGTTGGCCACGGCGCTGATCGCCCGCGTGGCGCCCGAGAGGCGCCTGGCGCTGTCGCGCGAGGCGCTCGCGCGGCTGCACCAGCACCCGTTTCCGGGCAACGTGCGCGAATTGCGCAACGTGCTCGAGCGGGCAGCGCTGCTCACCGACGGCACGACGATCGAAAGGGTGCACATCGAGCGCGCGCTGTCGGCCGATGCGCCGCTCGGGTTGGCATCAGCAGACCTAGCGCTGGCGCGACCGTCGCTGGCGAAGTCGGAAGGCGCAGACCTGTCCCTGCGCGACATGGAGCGGGCCGCATTGCGTGCCCAGTTCGAGGCACATCACGGCAGCCGGGCCGAACTGGCCCGCAAACTGGGCATCAGCGAGCGATCGCTGTACCGCAGGCTCAGGGCCCTGGGCGAAGACCCGCCCGCCCGCTGATTCTGGGCAGCGGCGCCCTCGGCACGCCTATGCGGACGGAGCGCGCGAGAACTCGTCGAAGGCCGCGATCACGCTCGCCGCATACATCAACGACGGGCCGCCGCCCATGTAGGTGGTGACGCCGAGCGTCTCGTCGATCTCTTGCCGAGTCACCCCCAGTTTGACCAGGGTCTGCATGTGAAAACCGATGCACGGATCACACCTCGCGGCCACGCTGAGCGCGAGCGCGATCAGCTCCTTGGTCTTCTTGTCGAGCACCCCGGTGGCTGTGGCGGCACGCCCGAGATCGCCGAAGCTCTTCATCACCTCAGGCGTGCTGGACCTCAGCGTCGCGAGACCGGCCGATACCGACTGGGTCAGGTCACGAAAGTTGTCGGAAGGATTGGACACGGCGTGCTCCCGACGGGCCTACGGTTTGGCGCCTGGCGTCTTTGCCGGGCAAGTGCTCAGCCCGAATGGCATGTACGCCGGACAGAAGCGAAACACTCCTGTGGCCAGGACAACCACGCCGATCCAGCCCCAGACGCCGATAACGCCGAGCAGGCTGCCCGCGATCAAGGCCAGTCCGGCGAGGATTCGAATGACACGGTCAACGGTACCGACGTTCTGCAGCATGGTTTTCTCCTTGATAACGGGTTCATCATCGCTTTTGTCGGCCAGCGTGCCATGAGCAAGGTCAAGGCATACGTGGATGGGTATCGTTCCTGCCGACTGTCAGCCCAGTGATGCTACCGCGCATTCCGAATCTTCCCGGGTCTTGAGTGCGCTACACAAGCTGACAGGAAGTATCCTGACCTTGGAGCCACCGCCGTGAGAGTTCAACGCCCCACCGACAACTCCGGCAGCCACTTGTTCACTTGCCGTTCATCTGACGTGCTGATCAGCGAGCCGCATCATGTGTGAACTGCTGGCCTTGTCGAGTTCTCATCCCGAGCACCTGACCTTCTCTCTTCACACCCTGGCAGCGCGCGGCGGCCAGGGCATGAGCACCCGTGATGGCTGGGGCGTCGCCTTCTATCAGGATGTCGACGTCGCCCTGTTCCGGGAACCGTTCGCCGCCGGTGACAGCGATCTCGTGCGTTACCTCGAGTCCCACGGGCCGAGCACGCAGCTGGCGATCTCGCACATCCGACACGCCACGCGCGGGGCGATCACGCTCGCCAACACCCAACCCTTCGCGCGCGAACTCGGCGGCCGAATGCACGTGTTCGCGCACAACGGCAATCTGCCTGGCATCGACGATTCCGCCTCACTGACGGCTGGTTCGTACCGACCGGTCGGGCAGACCGACTCGGAGCTTGCCTTCTGCGCGCTGCTTGCCCGGCTCAATGGATTGTGGACGGGCGATGCCCCACCGTCCCTGGACGCGCGGACATCGCTGCTGGCGACATTTGCCGCCGACCTGCGCCCGCTTGGACCGGCCAACTTTTTGTACGCCGACGGCGATGCGCTCTTTGCCCATGGCAACCGACGCATACAGGGCGCGGCGGGTCGCATCGCTCCCCCTGGGCTGTGGCTGCTGCAGCGGCATTGCAAGCTCGGCGACCCTGCACCGGATTGCGACGGTGGTGTGGCAATCGGCACAGGCGAGCGCACTGTGGTGTTGATCGCGAGCGTTCCGCTCTCCGATGATGCGTGGCGGCCGCTGTCCGAAGGCGAACTGGTCGTGGTGCGAAACGGCGAGGTGCTCACCCAGCGATTGACGGCTTAAAGGCCGTTCTTTACGTTGGTAGCTGGGAACAGCGCCCTGTACGGTCATTCAGGCGCTGGACGCCCGTGATCGCGAAAGAACCAAGGTTGCGCGCAAGCCGCCGGATCCACGGTTCTCCAGGATCAACATGCCGCCGTGGTAAGCCGCCGCGGCGCGCACGATCGCCAGACCCAGGCCAACCCAACCCGACTCGAGGCTGGTGCTGGTGCAACTCATGCTCGATCACGTCAATACACCAGGCGTTTGCCGCTTCGAGGCCCTGTCGCCCGAAGATCGTTTCAAGTTCCTGCGCGCGCGGAGGCCGGCCTCTGTGTCCTACTTCGTTCTGCTTCTGGTGTCGGCTTTCGCGCTCACGCTGGGGCTCTTCTATCGCAACCGACGCCGCCCCTGCGCGGAG
>Ga0334722_10005410_pt1 | contig 12911 bp, 6 predicted proteins | sample C3_bottom_MG_FD_207210 | JGI IMG/M metagenome (GOLD analysis project Ga0334722, IMG submission 207210) | Sediment microbial communities from Yellowstone Lake, YNP, Wyoming, USA - C3_bottom | ecosystem: Environmental > Aquatic > Freshwater > Lake > Sediment | place: USA: Wyoming | collected...
GCCTGGACAGGTCAGATTACAGGGGGCCTTGCAATCGCCAAAATGGGTCTCGGCCAGAATGGCAAGCCGATCCTGACGGTGCTTGCTTAAGGCAGGAGAATTAGTCGTGATCCGCATCCCGTCGACAACCTTAGTGCCGCAGGCACGCAGGAACTCACTCTCCCCTTCAACCTGAACCACACACAATTCACATGCCTTGTCAGGAAATTTCCCTTTGACATAGCATAAAGTCGGGATAGAAATACCGGCACGCTTTGCCGCTTCCAAAATAGTGATTCTATCTTGGGCGACTAGTTCTTGGTTGTCGATTACGAGGTTGACTGACATGGTAACGGATAAAGTTAGCGAGGGTTTACGAGACTAAAGGTAAGTAATCACAAGGGGTAGCGCAAGGGGTGCGATATCGACCTGCGAACTATTAGCCTGCCTAAATAAGCAGGCCGATGATCCCAGCAAGGGACTCAGTTCAGTCCCCGCTGGTGTTGGACGGGGAAAAAACGCAGCAAAAGCGGCTCAATGGGAATAGCTTACGCTACATCTCATTTTTTGGGAGCTGGCTTCCACTCTTTCAAGAAGGCCGGGATATGACCTGCCTCACGGGGCCCGATGGTAATGGTCCACTGCGGCAACTCCTCTTCCAGTTCGCCTTTGATGGAGGCAAGATAGCCGGGAATCAACAGCTCCCGATGGTTGATCTTCTCTTCGATGCCGGATTTCTTGATAAATTGAGCAATAAGGTCAGCCCCGAACTTACCAGCCGCCCAGGCGGTCAACACCGATAGACCTTCCGTGTCTTTAATCAAGAGCCATGACGGAACCTTGGAGCCCTCTATTTCACCGGAAACGATAAAGTAAGTCAGCGAGAAGTTGCAGGTAATGATGACCGGCGAATCCGGGCCAGGGCCATTCAACGGGTAGATGTTTTCCTCAACCACCATGGGCCGCTGGGGATCGGTAAAGATATTGAGCCGTTCCAGGAGCAGCGGGAACAGGGTGTCTCCCTGGAGGTCGGAGAGGATGACAATACCGGCGTATTTGGCGATCAGCACCGAGGCGATCATCGCCTCCATCATCGGATCTTCCGTCATCTCGCAAGGGAAGTTGATGGTCGGGAAACCCAAGGGCTTATATTTCTTGGTGACGGCGGAACGCCTAGCCACGATGTTGTCTTCGAGTGCGGCCCGAATGGTGCGAGCGCCGGTATCGATGATCAAATCCTTGAGGCCAGCCTTCATCATTTCCTCGGTAATGGTGACGGCCTCATCCAGATTCTTCCCACGCACGGCAAGCGGACAGGCTACATCTTTCGCCAACGCCGCCATCTCATTCGCATTGCCAGCGGTTGCGCCGTAGAGCAATGGCTTCTTATCCTTGCACACCTTGGCGGCAGCGCTAAGATTGGCGGCTGAGTCGCTCATCAAAATGAGACTCGCGGTTGGCGCCGAGTCCATCACCTTCTGCACCAAGGCGGCGAAAGAGCCTGCATCGTTCTTGGCATCCTTGACTGCAATCAGGTCGGCCTTGAGCAGGACGCCAACCCGTTCGTATTGCAATTTTTTGAAGTTTTCAATCCGGCTGGCAATGGCCTGATCGTCCATGGTGGTGGTCAACAGCACCCCGATACCGGTTGGATTCTCAAAACGCTTCTCATGACGGAAGAGACAGGTCTCGCCGCCAGAGGTAAAGGCGGCATCACCAGCGCCAATCTTGATGGTCCTGATTGGCGGCGCCGAGGCCTCGCCGATGGTCTCCTTAACGGCATCATCGACATACGGGCATTCGCCGATCTCGACTTGTCCCGCCGCCACTTTCATGGCAAAGGCCAAACAGGTTGGTATCTTGCACTCCCCGCAGTTCTTCTTGGGGAGCATTTTCAGGATTTGTATACCGGTTAAAGCCATTGCAGTTTACCTCCAATCAGTCGTCATCAGCCCGCAGCCGACAGCATCGATAGTATGAATATATGGATAAAATTAAGTGATTACTTTGTGGATCAAATCGAAATTTCCATGGAAAGCGCTGGATGTCCCTTCTCTTTCAGGAATTTCAGGATCTGCTCTTCTGTCTCACCCTGCTCTTCGGTGGCGATCATGTCATAGAGTTCAGGCATGCCGATCTCCTGGCAGCGCTTGATCAGTTTGTCCTTGATCTCCTCTTTCAAGGCCTTGGGCAACCAGACCAGCCGCTTCAAGCCGCCTTCCGCCAGCAGCAGTTTAGGACTGCTGATATAGTGCTTGGAGACCCCCATGAACCCTGGAGTCTGGGCGCCACCGCCCGCCATGCCGGCAAGAGTCGTAAACTTCATGCCGCTGGGGGTCATGCCGCGGCAGTCACGATCAACGATCATCACCCCGTTGCACTGCGGCAGCATGGCGGCGATACATTCAAAGCAACCGCAGGCAGTCATCGGGTTGTTCATCAGCGAGTAACAGTCAACCTCCGGCACCGCGCCACGGGAGGCCTGATTGACGAATTCATTGATGCCGGCAAAAGAGCCCTGCTTCGGATCAAGGCATTCGCCCTTGTTTATAGGTTGGTTCGGGCCGGTGGGGTTGATCTGAAAGGAGGCCTTGCCGTCCAACCAGTTATAGGCGCCGCACATCCCGATCCGCTCCGGGGTGATGACGCAGACATGGCTCGGCGCAAAGGACTGGCATAGGGTACAGGAGTAAAAAATTTCCTCGGTTTCGTCGGTCATGCTGCCCAAACGCAGATCCCGTTCGTCATAGACCTTTTTGGCCAGGGCCTGGACCTCTTCGACTTTTTCAAGGATAGTGTAAATCTTGACCTGAACTTTATCAAGGATGGCGCCAAACTCCTGGTGCAGTTTACCGTGCAGAACCTTGCCGATATGGGTGAAGGAAAATCCCTTTTCCACCGCGCCCTTGCCGATCCGAATCCACATGATGTTGCGCTGACCAATATGCATGATACCCTGAATATAATTCATCAGGTGATGGAATTGCCGCTCCAGGATTGGCTCAAAATCGGATTGCATCTCGCGGCCTGCAACTTCAACGAGAATGCCGATGGGCAGATTCTGGCCCTCTTTGATATCTTTGATGTCCGGACCTTCAACGATAACCAAACCGTCCTGGACCTCATCCATGTTCTTTGAGATCAGAACCTCAACGCCAGCGGTTCGGCCACCGCCGCACTCCATGTACAGATCGTCCTTTCTAATGCGCTCCCCTTCGAAGGCAGGGCCAAAGGCCATGGGGATATCGATCTTGGTGATGCTGACCTTCAGGCCGCGGACCTCAATAGCCCTCTGGACGATCTCATCATGGGGGACATTGCTGACCACATGCTCGTAGGTGCAGATACCGGTGGGCAAGACTTCCGGGATATTATAGTCGGAGATGGTCGGGAAGCCCCAGTTGATGGCGCCGGCGGCATTGGCGTACCACTCGTCGCTGACCGGGCCTAAGGCCATGACAAAGGCGAAGGTTCTATCCTTGTTGTAGATCAGGTTACCCTTGTAGTCCCCCGGCTTGATGCCACCAAAGGCCATGGCCACCCGGCAGGCAAAACCGATGGCGAACACCGCAGACGTATAGCTTGATCCAAAAGGCACCAGCCTGGTGTTCCAACCGACCTGAACGCCGGCCTCGATCAACTGTTCCGGCATCCTGACGCCGCCGGTGTGATCATGCATGAAAATATAGAGGTTTTTCTCCTGCAGTTCGAGGGCAATTTTGCTCGCGATCTCTTTGGTAGGGGGGGCGCCAACGATGGCGGCAAAACCGGGTGCTGTGCCGTCCACGAACTCAACCCCGCGCTTCCTGAAGATGACGTCGTCGGCCGCGCCCAGCCAGATATTGTCGCCAGTGGGATCTTCGGTCTTGGTGTAGTAATTTGGTTCGTTCAGGTAACGAATCGCCTCATACATCTCTTCGGCGAAGAAGGTTGCCATGCCGGCGTCGAGTGCCTGGCCCAAATACGGCATCCAAACACTGTCGCTAACAGTGGGAGGCAGAAGCTTACGGCACTCCTGAAAAATCTCCTTCATGTCGCCCAGGTTCTTCACCTTGGCGCCCAGCATACTGTAAATGATCGGCAGGAAATAAGCGGTATTGGGATAGGCGACCTCATGCTCCAGCCCAAACTTCTTGGCCGCATCTTCAAAACTCGCCTCCGCCATATCAATGATCTTGTGCGCACCTCTGATGGCTGCTGAACAAATAATTTTAGACATCGAAAAACTCCTTCTCTTGAGGTGGGAATTAGCTCATCAAACCGTTGACCAGAGACTTAGCCAAGCTGATAGCCTGGGGGTGTCTCATGATCAGCACATCGCCGCCGCACATCAACATGCAGCTGGCGGTTATCGCCTCCATCATCACCGACCGCCTCTCCTGATCACCCAGGATGGCGTCGGATGGCAGGCGGCACTCTTTGGCCTTCCAGACCTCACGCCCCAGGTTACAGATAAATGGGACCTGAAGCTTTTCATCCTTCTGGGTCAGGGCGGCAAGGCGAATCCGCTCCATGACTGAATAGGTATATTCGATACCGTAACCAAGCGCGCCGACAGACGGATCCATCAAGACGCTGTTTAAGGAGACGCCAAGATTTTCGAGAAGAATATTGAGTTGCTTGGCCAAATTGACATCTATGGGCGAGGCAGCAACCATTGGGTGGCCAAAGGCCATAGCGGTAGCGCCGAGTGACCGGTAATTGGCATCGGAGAGCGGGGCGAGACAGACCTTCTTATCGCCGATCATGGCGGTGATTTCCCGCAAGGACTCGGTGTCTTTCTCGGCATTGCCGCAGCCCCAGATGATGATCGGCACGTCAACCGCGTTGATAACGAGTCCTGCCGTCTTCGCCGCCTCGGAAGAGGGTCTGTTCATGCCGTTGGGGTCGGTGCTGACCAAAGACAGACAAATGGCATCCGCCTGATACTGATTGACGCATTTTTGCGCCCAAGCGACCGGGTTGTTTAAGACATCGGCAAAGTGGCGAGTCAGAGTCTCCGGCCATTCGTCAGGGGTGACGTCCAGGATGTCCATGGCGATGAGCGGCTTGTTGTCCATTTTTCCTTCAAACAACTGGAAAGGCAGAGTGTTGGTGCCGCCGACCGTAATCGCCTTATCGCCATTACCCAAAGAGACGTCGCGAATTGCACCGGTGTATGCCTTCACATAATGATCGGCAGGCACTTTACTTGCGCGATCTTTCAGTAAAGCCTGTTCTACGGCAAGACTTACTGCGCCGATAGCAGATGCAGGCGCCGATGGCTGAGCGGGTTTGGCTTGAGCGGCAAGGGCTTCAGCCGCCTTCTTGGCCTCCTCAGCCGCTTTAGCCTCGGCGGCAGCTTTGGCCTCAAGGGCCTTTTTGGCTTCCTCGGCAGCCTTGGCGTCAGCCACGGCTTTGGCCTCGGCTTGGGCTTTGGCCTCAGCCGCCTTCTTGGCTTCTTCCGCAGCCTTGGACTCGGCGGCCTTTTTTGCTTGTTCCGCGGCAAGCGTTGCATCGACCTGCGGGGCGCTGGGCGTTACAGGTGCGGAGGCGGTTACCGGGGCAACAGGGCTCGTAGCCGCGGCATGCTCCTTCACCAGAATGGCCTCAGCACCCGCAAATTTCACCAAGGCCTCAAATTGATCGTCACTCAGGCCATAGGCCTTCTTCAAAGCGGCCAAACCCATCCGTACAGATTCAAGCGCCAATTGCCGTTCTCTTTCATTCATTGCGTGTTCTCCTGCATCATCAATATCTGTCGTGGTAGTCGAAACGTTAGTAGCAGTCAGTTCTTTCAAGGGGGCAGCCTGCGCTCTGGCCTCGGCAATTATTCTCGCCGCTTCAAGCTTGGCGGCGGCCAATACGTCGTCACTCGCTTCCTGTGTCTCGGAAGGGAGTGAAACGGCAGCGGTCCGAACCTCAAGCGGCGGGGAAGAGGCAATTGTCGGCGCAATCGTCATCTTGATAACCGGACGGTTATCGAGTCCGGCCTGTTTGACAATTTCAGCAACGGCGCTTTCCCACTCGATGGCCATGATATGGACGCCGCTGACGCCTGGGATCTCTTTAACCTGATTGATGATATCAACGCAGATCTTGATCCCCTCTTCTTCTTTATTTTTGGCGCCTTTCAAGCGGTCTATGATGTGATCTGGCACATCCATGCCCGGTACAAACTTCTTCATGTAATTGGCCATGCCGAGTGATCGTGGCGGGGTAACGCCAGCCAGGATAAAGGCCTTTTCGTGCAGACCTAAGTCACGCGCCATGCGCATGAACTCGGCAAATTTTTCGACATTGTAGACAATCTGGGTCTGAATAAAATCAGCACCGTTGTCAATTTTCTTGCCCATGCGCAGGGCACGGAAATCAGCCGGTCCGGCAAAGGGGTTGGCGGCAGCGCCCAGAAACAAACGTGGCTCAGCCTCCTTGATCTTTTCGCCGCACTGAAACTCCTTGGCATCCCGCATGCCTTTCATCATCCCTAAAAGCTGGATGGAATCCATGTCGAATACGCCTTTCGAGCCAGGGTGATTACCAAATTTCTGGTGATCGCCGGTCAGGCAGAGCAGATTTTTTAGCCCCAAGGCGCTGGCGCCCAGGATGTCGCTCTGCATGCCGATACGGTTACGGTCCCGGCAGGTCATTTGAATGACGGGCTCTACCCCTTCCGACAAGGCGATAAGGCCGGCGGCGATACTGGACATTCGAACGATGGCGGTCTGACAGTCAGTGATGTTGACGGCATCGACATGGCCTTTCAACAAACGGGCCTTCTGCCGGACCACCTCAAGCGAGCTGCTCTTGGGCGGGCCGAGTTCACCGGTGACCGCAAATTGTCCTGACCGCAAGATTTGTTCTAAACGGCTACCTGATTTCATTGAGTGAGTCTTCCTGGATGGTATAAAGTTTTGGTTTGCTTGGGTTATCCCCCTCAGTGGGGCACTGAACAAATCTACGATGAAGCTGCCAACCCAACATAGCTGAAGTGTAAACGTTTAGCAGGGCCGCAGATGCGCGAAATAGGCCTGCGAGCTATAGCCCGCCTATGCAAAGCAGGCCTATGACAAAGCAGATGCGGTGCTGCTGAACGTTTACACGGCTTTACCGCCACAACCGACGCCTGGAATGCCGCTTGTCAAATCACGCCGCATCTCCATGTCAAACAGAACCCGTTCCTGTTTCTTGTTAATGCCTAAAGCGTCACGCTTGGCATCAATGTGGGCGATCATCTTATGGGCCAGCTTAATGGGGTCGGCCTCCATATCCCACTTACCGCCATATATCTTTTCATGCTCTTCCGTCATGAACTTGCTGAACTTTTTGGAACCGGTGATCGGCAAATTCTGGAAGATGACATAGGCCCCGGAGGCGGCAAAATACTGGCCGATGGCCACAGCCTTTTCACTCATCCATAGGGGTGCGGTACCGGCCAACGGCAGATCGGAGATATCATCACCCAAGCCACCTTCGGCCACCATCTGGGTGGCGGCAATTAACAGACGACTGTTATCGACGCAAGACCCCATGTGCAGAACCGGCGGGATACCAACGGTCTCACAGATTTCAGCAAGCCCTGGTCCGGCAAACTCTCGCGCCGCCTCAGGCCGTAACAGACCAACCCGGCCCAGAGAGGTCGCGGCGCAGCCGGTGGCAAGCACCAGGACATTGTGCTTGATCAACTCTTTCGCCACCTTTTCATGGACATCGTCGGCGTTCTTATAATTGTCGCAGCCGACAATAGCCGCAACCCCACGAATCCTGCCGTTGATGATATTGTCGTTCAAGGGGCGGTAACTTGCCCGGAAACGACCGCCCAAAACATAGTTGATGGTCTCGTGACTGAAACCGACTACCACATCCAATTTCTTGGACTCCGGGATATAAAACTTGCCGCGCTTCTTGAAGTTGGCAATGGCCTTGCGCAAAATCTCCTTGGCGCAATTCATGGCGTCATCTTCTTCAAACTGGATGTGGACTGCGCCCTCCATCTTGGCCCGGTAGTTGGTGGTGATGATATCGGTATGAAACGACTTGGCGACTTGGGCGACGGACTGCATGATGCACTGGACGTCAACCACCATGGCCTCGACGGCGCCGGTGGCCAGCACCATCTCCTGCTGGATGAATCCGGCCGCAACCGGAATCCCCCTTCGCATCAAAATTTCGTTACCGGTACAGCACACCCCGGCCAGATTGATGCCCGCAGCCCCAGCCTTCTTGGCGGCCTCCAGCATATCCGGCTCCTTGGCGGCAAGACACAACGATTCGGCCAGGAGTGGCTCGTGGCCGTGGACCGTGATGTTGACCTGATCGGCCTTTAAGACGCCGATATCAACAATAGTACGGAGCGGAACCGGGGTGCCGAACATGATATCGGTCAATTCGGTAGACATCATGGATGCACCCCAACCATCAGAGAGGGCACAGCGCGAGCCTTGCAACATCAGGTTTCGATAATCCTGATCGACCCCCATATGAGTACGGTGCATCATTTCAACAACTTCACGGTCGATGCCTCTGGGCTCAACCCCTAATTTCTTCCAGATGGCCTGACGTTTGGCCGGCGCCCGCTTCAGCATGGAGAGCACCCCTTCCTGCTGACCAAACTCGGCCAAGGCCTTTTCGCCAACTTCAACGGCAATCTGATTCTTATCTTTCCCTTCAGTCTCAACCCCAAAGACCCCAGCCATCATCTTCAGCTTATTTTCATCTTTGATCTGATGATCAGTCTTGCCTTTGGCCGTGGCAATAAAGCCCTTGACCATCTCGCGGGCGTGATCGGTATGGGCGGCGGAACCGGCGGCGATGGTCCGACAAAAACCACGGGCCGCAACCGTCTCGGCAGTGGCGCCGCAGACACCGATCATATCGTCAACCCCGTCGATAATCTGACACGGCCCCATGTTGCAATGCCGGCAGCAAACGCCGCCTGAGCCAAACAGGCAGGAGGACATGCCACGAGCAGCAACTCGGTGATAGGCGGTTTTGACATCCTTGGCAGTATCCTGCTGCAGCACCTCAATCGTCGAGGAACAGGTAATGCCGGAGCAGCCGTCACATTCTAATTTTCGTGTAGCCATTGTTTTACCTCAGTGTGAATCACGGACAGGTCATCCGAGTTATCCGCCCAATTGCCAAAAAAAATTACAGGCGGCTCTGTATAGGGCAGACACATCAAGCCCGTAGTGACTAGATCAGTCCGGCAGCAACCTTTGCGGCCTGGACAGTGTTTTTCATCAACATGGTGATGGTCATTGGACCAACGCCACCTGGAACCGGCGTGATGCACGAAGCCTTCTCCTTAACCGACTCAAAATCCACATCGCCGGCAAGAATCGCCTTACCGGAGTCGGTCATGCCGATACGATTAACACCAACATCGATTATCGCCACTCCCTCCTTTACCATGTCGGCTGTGATCAGCTTCGGCACACCGACAGCAGCGATGATGATGTCGGCACGCCTGGTGTGCGCCGCCATATCCTTGGTGCGTGTATGGCACAGGGTGACGGTGGCGTCACCTGCCGGGCGTTTCTGGAGCATGAGGTTGGCGATGGGCTTGCCAACGATGTTACTGCGCCCGATGACCACCACCTCCGCGCCCTTGGTTTCGACCCCGCCGCGTATCAACAACTCAAGGATGCCGTGCGGCGTGCAGGGCAGATAACACTGCTCGCCAAGCATCATTTTGCCGACGTTCACCGGATGGAAGCCGTCGACGTCCTTGTTAGGATCGATGGCAAAGAGGATCTTGGCTTCGTTGATATGCTTCGGCAACGGCAACTGCACGAGAATGCCATTAATTTTCGGATCGTTGTTGCATTTTTTTACAATCGCCAGCAAATCGGCTTCGGAGGTTTCGGCGGCAAGAGTGATCTGTTCGGAAGCTATACCGAGTTCCTTGGCAGTCTTGTTCTTAGCAGTGACGTAGGACTGAGATGCGGGATCCGCACCGACCAAAATAGTGACCAGCCCGGGGGTGACATTATGTTTTTCCTTCAGTTCGGCGATCTCCTGCGCCAGTTCCTGACGAATGGCCTTCGCAGTTTCAGTGCCACTGAGAATTTTTGCGCTCATCAATTAACTCCTTCGGTATTTTTCTATATACTAGATATAACTACGCGGCACATCCTCATTATTTATGGAAGGCCGCGTAAACAATGACTACTTTCAATTGGGTACGTGCACGACTAGGCAAAAAATATACCGTATTGCCGAATCGTTATCAATAGGTAAATTTACTAATTATGCGTACAAAAGGGATGGATGATCAGTTTTTCTTGGAGAGGTCTGCCGCCAATTTGACCATGATGGCATTGGCTTGCGAGAGACGAGTGGCTATGGTTTTAAAGAGGTGCCCGGCAACATCCGGGTATTTTTGAATGATTTCGCTGAGCTTATCACCTGGATATCTTTTTATAACTGTCCGGCCTTTCGAGACAATACTCGCCGAGCGGGCCTCGCCGGTAATGGCCGACATCTCGCCAAAATATTCTCCGGGCTGAACGATCTCGGCAATCTTTTTGCCGTCTCGAACCACCATGACAGCGCCCTGAATCAACTTAAAAAAGTCGATGTCCGTATTGCCTTGGCGAAGAATATAATCGCCTTCCTGGTAGTTTTCGACATCAGGGTTGACGAGGTAGGCGGGCAGACTTTCGGCGCTGATGACTGTTTTCTTCAAGACTTCCTCGATACTCGTTGCCCCGACGACGACTTTGTTGATCCCGGCGTTACGCAACGGGGTCATGCCTTCTTGGATGGCTACTTTACGGAGTTGGTCTTCCGGCACGCGTGCATTGATGGCCTTGCCGACCTCATCGGTCACCTCCATCAACTCAAAGAGTCCGACTCGGCCCTTATAGCCGCCGCCATTACAAATAGCGCAACCTTTGGGACCATGCAACGTAAGCCCTTCGAGCTGCGACTCCTTGAAACCCATGCCAATAAGTTCCATGGCCGAGTGAGTACAAGGGACTACTGTCTTGCATTCGCCGCACAGCTTACGGGCCAAGCGCTGCGACTGGACCATGGTGACCGCCGACGCAATCATGAAGGAAGGAATGCCAATGTCGATCAGACGACCAATGGTGGCAGGGCAATCGTTGGTATGGAGGGTCGAAAAGACCAGATGCCCGGTCATGGCCGCCTTGATAGCGATTTCGGCAGTCTCCATATCCCGGATCTCACCAACCATGATGATATCAGGATCCTGACGCAGGAAGGCCTTCAAGGCAGCAGCAAAGGTCATCCCCACCTCATTTCTGACGTTGACCTGGTTGATGCCTTTAAAGTTAAACTCAACCGGGTCTTCCGCCGTCAGGATCTTGGTGCCCTCATCATTCAATGAGTTGAGGATCGAGTACAGGGTGACTGTCTTGCCGCTACCGGTCGGTCCGGTAACCAGCAAGAGTCCCTGCGGCCGATCGATACAGCGCTTGATGGTCTCGAAGGTCTTTTCCTCAAACCCTAATTTGGTCAGGTCGACATTCAGCGAGCTCTTGTCCAGGATACGCATGACGACACTTTCGCCATACAAGGTAGGCAGGGTTGAAACGCGAAAATCGACTGCACGGCTCTTGCTGAGCTTTATCCGAATACGACCGTCCTGGGGTATCCGCCTCTCGGTAATGTCGAGTGCAGACAAAATTTTAAGCCTTGAAATCAAGGCATTTTTGATACTGAGCGGTAGGTTCATGGTCTTATACAGCGTACCATCCAACCGGTAACGGACCTGCAAATTTTTCTCGTAGGGCTCGATGTGAATATCGCTGACCCCATCTTTAATCGCCTTGATTAAAATACCGTTGACCAGCTTGATGATCGGGGCGTCGGATGCCGAATACTGGTCACCCCCGGCCTCGGAGTCATCCCCGCCGTCCAAATCATAGCCTTCCGCTGCCTCAGAGGCCAAGGCGCCGAAATCGTCAATATTCTCAACCGGCCCTTCCTCCTCGACCGAAGCAACATCCCCGGCAGAGAGCAACTCTTTGTACTCTTCGTCACTGATCTTGTAGTATTTCCGGTAGGCCTCAATAATATCCCGTTCCGTGGAAATACTGACCGATAACGCCATCTTGACACCAGCCTGCAGGTCTTCCACGGCGCTGGTATCAGTGGGCTCAGCCATGGTAATCTGTAATGACTTACCTGCGGTTCGTAAGGGGAACGCCATGTACTTCCGCGCGATGGCGAACGACATCAGCGCTAGGGCGTCCTTACTCGGCGGCTCATCGGCAATAGTGACTGCCGGGAAATTTTGAACCCGGCTCAAGACCTTGAGGATCGTGTTCTCCTCAATATGGCCCAAACGAATCAGGATGCTGCCCAGACGGGCGCCTGTTTTCTGCTGGATCGCCAAGGCTTCGTCCAATTGATTTTTGGAGATTTGTCCCTCTTTACGAAGGATTTCACCAATCTTCAATTTACCTGCGCCGGACTGGTCCTTGACTGAAGTTCTGATGCTGGCTTGATCAGAAATTTTAGGCTGAGGAGTTGACATTAAGGGGACTTCAATTATGGCTTAGTTAAAAAAGGGTAATTGCTACAGTTAATTAAGCCGTTGTCAATAAATTACTGTAACACACCATGCGTGGCAACGGCATAAGGGGCCGTATAGGCAATGTTAAATCTGTAATGCTTATTTTATAACGGCCCCTAAGCGTCAATCGCCTAAACAGATGCCGATTTCCCTAGCCGTCAGCACTTTGTCGTCATGAACATCGACCATTTTTCTCTTTCTGGTTGCTTCTTCCAAGGTGACTTTTTGCATCTCGCCATTGACCAGTCCTACCATATGACCAAAGAGACCTTCTTCCACCATTCGAACCGCGGCAGCCCCAAAGCGCAGGGCCAGAAGACGATCAAAAGTGGTTGGCGAACCACCTCTCTGCAAATGCCCTAGCACCAGGGATCTGGTATCCTTTTCCGTCCGCTTGCGGACCTCA
>Ga0334722_10005411_pt1 | contig 12909 bp, 12 predicted proteins | sample C3_bottom_MG_FD_207210 | JGI IMG/M metagenome (GOLD analysis project Ga0334722, IMG submission 207210) | Sediment microbial communities from Yellowstone Lake, YNP, Wyoming, USA - C3_bottom | ecosystem: Environmental > Aquatic > Freshwater > Lake > Sediment | place: USA: Wyoming | collected...
AAAAAGGATAAAGGGTCAGGTATCTTTTTTCCTCCTATCTTCATTAATTCATATAAGATAAAAGACGCATCCATAATGGAATGCGTTTTTCTTTCTGCTCCGCGGCCAGGATTCGAACCTGACCGGAGTAAAAACGACATACGGCTTGAATCAGCGGATTATCCCTATGGTTAGCCAAAATGTCGTGTCTCAGTTACTACGAACTTTAACGGATGACGGCACACTTTTATCACTTCTTTGTCACAATAGCGTCACAGGTTTTGTGAAGCTGGCGGTATAGGGAGAAGTGGTGAGAGCAGCCTCATCCGTCTCACCTGTCAAACTTGACAGGCGCATCTAATCAAATATAATAAAGACAATTAATAACAAACATATGGACGAAGAAAAAGAAATCACAATTGAAGACTTGGCCGCAATGGTAAAAAAGGGCTTTGATAAAACCGCCCAGAAATCTGACATAGAACGTCTTGAAAAGAAGGTCGAAACGGTAGACTCTCGTTTGGTCAATCTGGAACACAAAGTCGAACAGATTGACCGCAGACTTTTCAGCATCGAGGAAGACGTGGCCGAAATCAAAACCAAGAAGCACAAGGAACTTGACAAGAGAGTCACTTTCATCGAGCAGAAGCTCGGCATAGAAGGCGCTCGCTAATTCTCAAATATATTGAACTGCGAAAAAGAGGCGCGAGCTTCTTTTTTGATTTTCCCTGAGTTGGCCAAAATAAAACCCGCTTGCGAATTGCGAACAAGCGGGTTTTTTGAGTGTAGGAGTCGTGGACGGTCTTTTTGACATCGATACAAAATTTAAATCTATAGATGCCTTATTTGTATTGTACGTATAGCTTGAGGTGTCTCGAACATTACGTCGGTTTCTAATAAACATTCAAAATTAGTCCTTCCTTTTGGTGCAAGTTTTTTAGATAATCGTGATATTAAATATCGTGCGCCAGCCCATGTACCGAATGCTAAGCTGCCCGCTATTATTATAACCTTCTTTGTAGGATCAAACGGATTGTATGTAAAGATAACTAACGAATAGTCAATGGATTGTTCATTAGGCTGCCTGTCAAAATTAGGGATGTAGTTTCTCTTCGTTACTGAGTCCTTAATGGCTCCGTCTTTTCCCTCGAATTTGAAGCTTGTATTAACCTTTTCCATTACTTGCTTTGTTATCACATTCGCAATTGGGCCGCCAATTAAAATTAGATTATTCTTTAAATCATCTCCTTGTATATTTTCGTCTGATACAATGGAAAACTTTGTTATACCTGCTGATTCAAAAAATGCTTGCAGAGTTGCTGTCGCCATGGCATCGCCATACGCCATAAATCCACCTTGCTCACGAAAACCAGTTGATTGATAGCCTTGGTCTTTGAATTTCTGATTTGAATAATGGCTTATGACAACTTTAAATTCACTATTTAAAAATGGATGCCAAAGCTGAATCAGGTTATTTTTTCTGTAGCGATCCTTAATCGCATTCCATCCAGAGTGAATAAGAAAGCCCATAAGAGTTGAAATTAAGTTTATAATAACATCGAAGAAATGACTCAAGCCTGCTCTCCTTAAAATACAAACGGTTCCTATGAATATTTCTCTTTTAGTATAGCATACCCATTTAGCGCATCTTCGACATCGGTCTGACTTTCTTAAAAAAGAAGGTGGGATAAATGTTGAACCCGTCAATCATTCCGGTATAATCGTCCCATGAACAACAATTGGAAGCAGCTAAATATCAAATTCACCGAAATGGTGGGACGGCTCAAGACCCTGACCGGCCAGGCCAGGCTTGCCCTCCTCATGGAATGCCTTGATCTGGCGCGCCTCCTACCCGACAAGATTGTTGAAGCGCTCATCGACGATAACATCGAGCTGGCCGAGTCGCTATGGACGGAAGAGTCGGCCTTTCTGCTTGGCGAGAAGGCGAATTACGCCTCCAAGAAGATGACGTTCGGCGAGGCCAGGAAGTTTGTGGCCAAGGGTCTGCAATTATCCCGTGACGTGGGCTCGGCCCATGCCGAGGCTATCGCACTGGCGGTCAGAGGATACCTTGAGAGTGCGGATAAACAGCATAAGAAGGCGGCGGCGTGGTATATGATGGCTCTGGAAAAGTGCTCTGATTTGCAAAGGCCGCGCGTGGAGCTTGACCTCGGCTCGTGTTATGGCAAGCAAGGCGAGTACGACCGCGCTTGGTTTTACCTCAACGAGTCAGTTAAGCACTCGGGGGTATTGATGGCGGATGAATCCATTTCTCCGGAACGAAGGATGTTTCAAACCAAACTGCATACCGATGGCTGGTCAAGGCTTGGGACGCTGCAAGAGAGTGTCGGTGATTTCGGCGGCGCTCGTCTGGCATATGACCGCTCGCTGAATCTGGCAGACCAGTACAAACTCACGTGGGAGAAATACAAAACGCTTTCCAGAAAAGCGAAGTTCCATATCATTATCGGCGAGTTTACCGAAGCGGAAAAATGTCTGAACGAAGCCCAGGGGCTCATGTTGAGCGAATACAACGCCAGGGCGCCAATGTATTTGACGCATGATTGGGCACGTCTCTACCGGATGAGCGGCCGCTACGCTCAGGCGTTGGAAACATATGGGACTATTCTGTACGGCGAGTCGTCCGACGAGCCGGCTGTCAGGCAAAACATTTTAAACATCATGGAATTCGCCGACCTGTTCGGGGAGATATTGTCCGGGATCTATGAATGCCTTATGCATCTTGGAAAGACTCAGATCGCGGATGTTTTGAACGCGGCCTCACGGGAGTATGAAGAGGTCCTGACCGAGAGCGGGATATACAAGGAAGCGGACAAACAGGCGAAGCTTAAAATTCAGCAGGAGAAGCTGATGGTTATTCTGCTTTCCGTAATGCAGAAGAGTCCGCTGGTCGTCTGGTACAGGGACATCGTCATGGAATTTGACTTGGAAAAGAAAAAGGCTAGGGTCAGACAAGGCGGTCGAGAGTTCCAGCTTAGCCAGCGAGCCTTTCTGGTTTTTAAATGTCTGGTGGAGCATGTCGGTCAATATGTGACCCGCAAAGACATTGAGGAGTATTGGGCTCAATTCGGAGAGGGTTACTTCGAGGCGGGCCAGGATACAGGCGTGAGGACTTACATCAACCGTGAGATTGGTGAGATACTCGGCCTGTCGGCTTTTCTTAAACGCCGCGACAAACCGAAAGGGGGCTGGATGTTAATACCGTAGATAATCTGCCGTTCTGCATATCCCACCAAATTTAACTTCCATAATCTCAGTCTGTTACGTTGTTACGCCATCGGTTACTGTCCTCTATAGTCTTGCCCGTTGTAGGATGTTGTCAGTGCCACAAATTATGGGTGTAGATAAGGAGGGACTTCCAGTCCCCCTTATAATCCCCCTGGGTCGCGGCATAGCCACCCTAAAGGAAACAGCTTCGCGCAGACAAAAAAGGAAAACCGCTCCGCTTTTCAAACCGGCTTTTTAGGTTTTAACGGAAGGGGCTGAACCATAATTCGGCCAGACTGTTTTCACAGACTGACCTCATTCTGGTTCTTCCCACGGGTCAAGACAAAAGCCCGTTTGAAATTTTGCTTTTTAGTCTGCGCTCGCTTCCACCTTGACTATGAAAGGAATCCGTCCGCTCCACTGTCTTCGTGAAGGAAAAGTCCTTCGCCTAGAAAGTGAGGTGGTAATTATGTTCGTCGTAAAAGTTGATGTCGGGGATGACGTCATCTGTGATTTCTGTAACGATGATTACACGGAATCAGATGAGGTCGGAGGAGTCCTCGTAGGCTCATACGCCATTTGTCCTAAATGTGCGGTGAGGCTGAAAGAGGAGCCCGATGACAAGGCAAAGATCGGAGAGACTTTTTGTGAGTTTGTCAGGCGTATCAGATAGCCTTGAGGAAAAGGAAAACACGGACTTTCCTTCTCTCATCCATTGTAGCGGACACCTTTCAAAGTCAAGGTCCTACTATTGAGAGCCACACGTAGACCCCCTAAAGGAAGAGCAAATGTACCACCCCCATTTGAGTATTATCGAGTTAATGCGTTCATGAATTATATCAGTAATAATGACCTTGTAACCGCGACGTAACCCAATGATTTTGTTACTTGCAATCGGTTATAGATGTAACAAAAGGAGAATGCCATGTCTACGGATTTAATCATGCAATTTATGGATGGATTGAAAATCTCCGACCCTTTAACTCTCGGAGAAATCCTTCATGCCAAGGGTGTCTATTCTTCTGTCCATTCCGCGCGTGTCCAGGCCCAGAAGGCGTTAAACTCGCTAGTCGAACTCAAGCGGGTCGAGCGCGGTCAAGGGTATTACCGCGTCTTGGGCTGCGAGGGCGAGTACGGCGACCACGCCCGGCTCCTCACTAAGACCCTCGCCGCGCTCTATTCCCACGCCGATCCGGTTATCTTCCGCGAGCACACCATCAGCGAGTTATCCCTGCGCCCCGACGCCATAGTCCTCTTGAAGCGAGACGGGTCGGGGCTTTGTTTTTTTCTCGAAGCCTGTTTAACCGAGACGCCCGCGTATCTTAACCAGAAGATAACTGCGCTCAGGAACTGGGGCGGCGCGCTTAACTACCTGTCCGATCTCTTTAACTGTCACGTCCCGCATTTCGATATCGTGGTCTGTTCTCCGCCCGACGAGTTGCCGGCGGGCGTCTGGGAATTTAACCGTTTCCTGAAGGAGGTGGTGAAATGAAGCAGGCATTTCTGGTCCTTGTTGTTTTCGCGGTTGTGGCTTTGGCACTCATTAACCTGAAGCCGGTGCAGGTGGTTAAAGAAATCAAGGAAGTGGTGAGGGAAGTACCCGTGATTCAGGAGCATGTGGTGTTCAAGGAAGTTCCCAAGGTGGTGGTTAAAGAGATAGTTAAAGAACGGCCCGTCGTCTATCGGACGGTTAACCACTACTACACCGAGCATAAGCATGACGTCGTGTATTACCGGCTGCCGGATGAGCCGAGAGTCCAACCCGTCAGCTACAAATACTATGAGTCAGTTGAAACGGAAAAGGAGGTTAGGCCCATAAGACATGCAGTCGAATCCGCAAGAAAGCCGAAGGTCAGGATGTTTTTGGTGGACGGTATTCGTGAACCCATTTATGCGAAGGAGGACTACGATGATTGAGTGGAACTATGTCGCGGTAGTCGGGGCGTTCGCCCTCGGGATAATAATCGGTATGGCTATGGGCCGAAAGAAAGCGGTCGAAGAGATGACCTACCGGCAGATGCAGATGGATGCGACGAAGATGTGGACGGAGGCCTTCAATGGGTACATGGGAGGTAAGAAATGAACAACGAGCTTGAGGTTGTAAACGCAAAACCCATCAGCCCGATAATGCCGATCATGGGCAACCTGATGGCGAACGCCATGCCCGCTCCGGTCCCCCAAATGACCTGGGAGAGCGGCGCGGTCTCCGACTTCTTCCATAACTGGAAGCTCGGCCGGATTGTCAAAGCCAGCGACAGGGAGGCGACTATCGCCCAGAACAAATCCCGGATGGTGGCGGCCAACCTCGACATCATGGAACGGATGATGACGTTCTCCGCCAGGATCGAGGACCAGTTCGACCAGTTTTCTCACAACAAGGAGATGCGCAAGGTCGAGCTTCAGCAGGGACAGGCGGGTCTGATCGAGCAGCAGTTGAAGAACCAGCTCCTGCACGGCGAGGTCCAGTTAAACGAAGTGGAACTCAAGATCAAGCTTAAGCAGCTCGAAGAAATACTTGGAGGCACCAATGGCGGACATTAACCAGATGAGGGACGAGTTGAGCCGGGTCGCCGCCGACATCTGCCGGTGTAGTGATCCCGACGAACGCGAGCGGTTAATCAAGACGGTGGACGAGATCGTCGTGCGGATACCCTCGGACGACGCCATGCTCTTCTACCAGTGGAGACACTATGGAACTGCCTAGGCTGAAAATCGGGACGGACGACTACCTGCCCGTGTATATCGGAGTCAAGGACAGATACAACAGCGTCCTCGTGATCGGCAAGAGCGGGACCGGGAAGAGTTCCTTGATTGCCGGTTGGTGGGAACAAGACTGCTTTTACCGGAACGCGCGGGTCCTAATCGAACCGAGCGGTTTTCTGGCCCAGGACTGTTATAGCATCGGGAAAGGGAGGGGGCTCTATTGCTCCCTCTCCAATCCGGTATCTATCAACCCGATGCAACAGCCTTATGACCCGAACCAGATTGTGGACAACATCGCCGAGGCGGTCAACCAGGTGGTAAAAATTTCTACTGACGGAGCCAACAATGCGCTGACCGCCAAGATGCGCGGGATACTGGACAACGCCATCAAGTGGTGTTTGGAGAGAAACCGGAAAAGCCTGCTGCACGTCCGGGACTACATCGCTAATTTGAAGGGTGACAGCGAGACACGGGACGGCATAATCCAGCGGCTGAACCTCTTATTAAACGACGAGCGGCTGACCCCGATAATCTGTGGGAACGACGCGGTGGAATGGGGTGCGTTCATTAGGAATGGGCAGAGCCTGATCCTCGACTGCTTTGGCATAGGGGCCGAGAAGATGGTCTTCATGGGGAGCCTGGTCTCGCACGGGATCAAAAGCTACCTGAGATACCAACGGCCGGAGAAGTACCAGCCGTTGGCCCTCTACATTGATGAGGCGCACCTCTTCGTCAACAGCAACTTCCTGGACATCTTGAAGGAAGGCCGCAAGTACAAGCTCTCGACGGTGCTCAGCACGCAGGACTTCGCGGTCATCGGCGACAGGATCGAGCGGGTGATGCTCAACATGGGGACGATCATCGCGTTCAAGTGCGGACACCATGAGGCGGGACTGATTGCGCGTGAGATGTGCATACCGGCGGACGAGATACAGTTCCTGGAAAAATACCACGCCGCCTACCTGACTCCGGGGACAAGGGGTGTCGCCAAGACGCCGAGACCGCCTATCTTCAAGGAAACGAAGTTAAGAGTTGTAGCGCCGGAAGTGAAGTCGAGCGGGTGGTTTAAACTGGAGGCCTGCTGAGCCGATGGAACTGCTGACCGTCGAGGAGTTCGCGGAGCGTATGAAAATCAGCCGGACCACCGTGTTCGACTGGATCAGGAAAGGCACGCTCAAATCAGGTCGGCACTACATGAAAATCGGGCGGGTTATACGGTTCGAGTGGGGGCCGGAACTGGTTAAAAAGCTGCACGAGGACTGCGCGAAGGAGCCGGATAATGCCCCATCGGTACTTCTAAAACCGACAAAAGTAAAACGGCACGGCAACAGCCGCGTGGCAATCAATCTTGACTGTTGAAAATCGGAGTGAAATAGTTTAACCTCGTTACTATCGGACTGAACCAGATAGGAAGGAGGTATAGCGGAAACAGGAGACGGCTGTGAAAACAGCGATAGCATTTGATGAAGGGAAAGCGCTGCCCGTAAAGCAGGCCGGACGGGTAACCCGAAAAAGCGGCTCGAAAAAGCTGTATGTGGATTTTGTCTATAACGACGTCCGTTTGGAAAAGTCCACCGGCCTGAGCGACACTATTGGAAACCGGCGAATAGCCGGACAGTGGCTTGACAGGCAGATTGACAAGATTAAGAAGGGGGCTTTTATCTTTGCGGAAGTCTTTCCCGGCGCGTCCGAAGAAGAGAAGGCCTTCCATGCGGCAAGAGAGGGCTGGGAGTACAAACCGGAACCGCACAACGTGCTCTTTGAAAACTATGTCGCCACGTGGCGGACCACCATTCTCGCGAATGCGAAGTCTCAGGGTAAGCAGCTAGATTGGAACTTGGCGATTGACTGCTGGCTTCTCCCATATTTCGGGACGAAGACCTTCCACCAGATACACGCGGTGGAGATCCAGCGGTTCCTGTCGCAACTCAAGCGCCGCAAGGGAGCGAAGAAGGGAGAGCCGCTATCACGCTCACGGGTCATCAACATCCTGATACCGCTGCGTGCCATCTGGAGTGATGCCAGTGAGGAAAACCACTGGGACCTTCCCGATCCCTTCAGGTTTGTGAAGAAGCATCTTCCCGAGGGTGGAAAAGAGCATCCCGAGGGGTTCAGGTATGACGACTGGATGCTGGTCCTAAAGGCCATCGAGGAAATCGACCCGTACTACTTGCCGCATGTCGAGACGATGCTCATGACCGGCATGATAGCTTCCGAGCTTGCAGGGTTCCGTAAATCAGACATCGTAGACGGTGTATTGGACATCAAGAACTCCATCGCGATGGGCCACGAGAAGGAAGAACTGAAGACCAAGTACCGTAAGCGCCGGTTGCCCATTACACGGGCCTTACAAGAGCACCTGGACGTCCTTATGGCACGCTCTGATGGCGACTACCTCTTCTCTATGCGAAACGGGTTGAAGTTCGACAATAACTCGTTCACGAAGTACATCTGGCGGAAAGCGTTCAAGCTTTCAGGCGTGAAGTACCGCCGGCCCTATGCCTTAAGACACAGCCACGCGGCGTGGGCGCTGGCCATCGGGGTTGATCCAAACAGATTGGCGTTCAGGATGGGGCACGGTTCAAAACAGATGGTTTTCGAGGTCTACGGGAGCTACATTCCAGGCGTCGAGACAGACAGGGAGAAGATCAGGGAGTACTTTGGTGAGGACTTTACATAGGCGCAAAAACAAGAAAGGCGGCTACGCAGAGAACCTTTTTGCGAAAGTTCTGCGAAAGTCGCCTATCTTGCATTGCTAACAGATTGATTTTGCTGGGTATTTTTGGTGGAGCTGAGGGGGATCGAACCCTATTAAGCCTCTCCCGTCGCACTCAGTAAAACCACGCATACATCAACACTTACAATTAGTTAGACCAGACTTCCGTCTGGTTTCAGTCCGATAGCGTACGGCAAGGTACGGTTAAATCCGGTATGTATTGCGAAAGTTTTGCGAAAGCCGAACGGGCTTATAGTTCATGGTAGTCGATACTGGTTTCGAACCAGTGACCCCTGCCGTGTGAACTCGCTTTGAACAAAAACCGTAAGTTGGCCACCGACCTGAGAAATCCGGCCAACTGCTTGATATTCAAGGCTGGTCCGTCATTACAATGCTTACATACTTTCCAAATTTTCAGACCGCTTCAGCAGAACTCTGCTGCATTTTTGCTGCGCTTGCCAGCAGCTTTGCGATCTTGCTTGAAATTACCAATCCGTCAATCCAGCTTTATACAAGTCAACAAGCTTGCTCGAATTTTACTGCAACACCGTAAACTTGGCAGCCTCACCGGCGTCTCTTACGCCAGGCCGAACTGATGAATCTGACGGGTTATTCCTTGACTCGTTCAGTATGGCATATATCGAACCGGTAGGTTCATATATCTTTATCGAGCCCCTTGTCGAACCAAGGTTAAGAGATGATATATTGACGGTGATGCCGGCATGACCTGCAAGTGGAATTGTCTGCGTCTGAAGAAGGTTGCCGGCCTGGTCGTAATATGAAGCTGTAGCGGTCACTGACGAACCACTGAAGTTCGCCATGTTATACCATGTAGCAAAACCTGTCGAGGTGTTAAAATCGCTGGCTATAATGGTTCGGCCGGTTGCCTTCACCAAGTTCGCAGTCGCGGTCATGTCAATGGCGGTGCCGTCGGTGGCATTGAAGTACTGAATACTTTGCATCCCAAATATCGGCTGGTCGGAGGTGATGACAAGAGAACCGACAACAGCCGTTATTGTCGCATACCAATAGGGATCTACAAGCATGGAGTTATGCGCTGGTATTGACACAGTATAACTGCCGCCGTCAGAGCCGTCAGAACCGTATGACGTCAAGGTGACACCGGTAGTAGTATTTTGGGGGTTATTCAGGAATATATAGGGCCTGTACCCGCCGGCCGCTTCGTCCCCTTTGTAATACCACGGCATATAAAGTGTTGTTGCCGTATTTTCCCCATCTTCCAAGAGCACTGCATTGGAATAATCATACACATTAAGGTTTGCCTCGTTTTGCTTGAAGAAGTTTTCGCAGCCCATAATAGGTGTGTCGCATGTCAACTTGAAGTAACCTGTTGTAGGCGCCCCTGTGAAAAGTGCGGGGTTGATGGGATAGGACTGGTGGGCCTGGATCGTGACGCTGGCTGATGCATCCGGCGTGGTCGAGGTTGTCGCATAGAAGCTCGCCGTTACGTTTATTGGGCTATCCGTCGGGTTCTTAGTCATAATGTAGGTTATGAAGTGATTACCCTGATCCTGCCTTATATTGTAAAACGCCTGGGTAAGGGTGGTATAAAATGAGTCCTTAGAGGCAAGTTCGCTCAGATGCAACCAATCCCAGCTTCTGATATCAGCGATATCAAATTTTGTAAAATGCTGAAGGCCTGACAGCAACGGAGTCGTACTCCTTACGTCGATGCTGCCCCTGTCTTCTATAGTCATCCCGAAGGCGGTGTTGGCCATATCTATTTCCGCCGTGCCGTTCGCAGGGATGCTCGTATAGTAGTGTCCTTCCTTATTTGCGGAAAGGAATGCATATGTTGTAACGTCTATCCATGCCGTGGAGGTGGAATAATTTGTAATCGTATATCTGGTGTCCCACTGGTTTGAAATCTTGTTATAGAACCAGCCGTAAAGTGCCGGTGTTGAGCTATAGTCGTCGGACGAGTTTGTAGGGTCGGTACCGTTGGCCACCTCGACGCTGTCTATTACGCCGCCGCCGTCAGTATCGGCATTGTTCGGGTTGGTGCCCCAGTCCTCCTCCTGAAGGTTCGTCAGGCCGTCGTTGTCAGGGTCAGCGTTCGGGTCTGTCACGTTGTAGAGCGCCTTGAACATGTCGTTAAGCCCGTCGGGAGTGCCGGTCACAACGAGCGTGCCGATGCTGTATGTCTCGGCATAGTTGCCGGCCGAGTCGGTCAGAAGACCCCTGACATAGTAGATTCCGGGCCGAAGCCTTATTACCTTGCCCGTAATCGTCCCGGCAGCCAAGGATGCCGACTGTGCGAGGATCGCGGAACCCAGCTTGACCTCATTCGGCCAGTTTTCGGCTGTGGCCCCGTGACCTGACGACCAACTGGTATCCATGTCCGCGAAGATGGTAAGCGTGCCGGTGCCGACCAGGCTTGAATAATGGTAGCTCACCGTGTATGGGCTGTCGCCTGCAAACGAGCGAGTCACGGCGGTCGTGGGAGAATTGATAATCAGGTTCAGATAATTGCCGACATTAACACTCACGCCGATACCAGGTGTTTCCACATTACCGGCATTATCAGTCGCGCGCGACTTGACTGTATAGTTTCCGTCCGCTGGCAGAGTCCAAGAATAGCTCCAGGATGTCGTCCCGGAAGCCTGGTACCAGGTCGTAGTGCCGTTGCCCGGCGTTATCCCGACCTCGACTTTTTGTAGGCCGGAGCCTGAGCCGTCCGAGGCGGTACCCGTTATTGTGTAATTGATGCCGGTTATCTTCGCATTATTTAGGGGTGTCGTTATAGATGACGTAGGCGACGTGGTATCTGTGGCATACGATAGGGCCACGGTATGATAATGGCCTGCGGCAATTGCCGTTACTCCGCTCAAGCCACTAATCTGGACGGGCGGCGTTGTATAATCATTAACCGTGTTGTTTCCAATCTGCCCATAGCCGTTATTGCCCCACGTCCAAACAGTACCGTCGGGATTAAGGGCAACATTATGAGCTACGCCTGCGGAGATCGTTGTAATACTGCTAAGTCCGCTGACCTGTACGGGTGTCAACTTGTTGATGAGGTTACCGTCCCCAAGCTGACCATATTCGTTGTCTCCCCATGCCCAGACAGTTCCGTCGGATTTAAGGGCAAGGCTGTGAATGTATCCTGCTCCCACTGCTATAACATTGCTCAGGCCGCTGACCATGACGGGTATTGTTTTATCCACAACCGTATTATTCCCTAACTCACCGTCATGGTTATACCCCCAGGTCCAGACCGTGCCGTCTGATTTAAGAACAATCGTGTGAGCTGCTCCGGCTCCGACTGCTACAACACCGCCAAGATTGTTGACCATGGCAGGGATCGGATGTGCATTAGCATCCGACGTATTAAGACCTAATTCGCCACGATGATTATAGCCCCATGTCCAGACCGTGCCGTCGGATTTCAGTGCGATGGAATGCGCCCATCCCGCAGCAATGGCCACTACATTATTCAGTCCACTGACTTGGTAGGGTGTGTACCGGTCCGTAGTACCGGTGCCGTCTCCAAGCTGGCCGAAATTATTTTGGCCCCATGCCCAGACCGTGCCATCCGATTTTAATGCTATTGTGTAATGAAGTCCGCCTGCAACGGCAATTATACCGGTCAGGCCGCCGACCTGGGCCGGTGTAGAATGGGCGCCGTTATCAGCGGTACCAATTCCAAGCTGGCCGTAGTTGTTCCAGCCCCATGTCCAGACTGTGCCGTCGGATTTAAGGGCTACCGTGTGATAGTAGCCCGCCGAGACCGCCGTCACACTGTCGATACTACTAAGCATTGCCGGGATATGCTTATCACTCGTAGTGCTGTCTCCAAGCTGGCCATATTCGTTATCTCCCCATGCCCAAACCCTTTTTCCAAAACTTTTATTGAACACCGTGTAAGTCTTACCAACTCCCGGTGTCTCGACATTATTGGAGTTGTCTGTCGCGCGCGTTTTTAGCGTATACGTCCCATCGGCGGGCAGGGTCCAGATAAAACTCCACCTTGTCGTACCCGTGGCAATCTGCCAGTTTGCACCGCCGTCCGTCGATACCTCGACTTTCCGTAAGGAACCCGTCCAGTCCGTGGCAATACCGTTGATGGTGACATTCCGGCCTCCAAGGGTAGTTCCATCGGCAGGGTCTGTTATGTAAGACTCGGGCAGATTGGCGGCCGAAGGCTGGACGAGGATGCGGTTGCCCAGTTCATCGTAGGCATATTGTATTACGGTCCCATTTCCGTAATCTATGGAGGTCAGACGGTTCAAATCGTCATAGACATACGTGGCCGACCGCGC
>Ga0334722_10005412_pt1 | contig 12907 bp, 8 predicted proteins | sample C3_bottom_MG_FD_207210 | JGI IMG/M metagenome (GOLD analysis project Ga0334722, IMG submission 207210) | Sediment microbial communities from Yellowstone Lake, YNP, Wyoming, USA - C3_bottom | ecosystem: Environmental > Aquatic > Freshwater > Lake > Sediment | place: USA: Wyoming | collected...
AACCGTGCGGATGCTGGCCTACAACGGGTCGATCCCCGGCCCCACGCTCAAGGTGCGACAGGGATCACGGGTGGTCGTCAACGTAACGAACCACGGTGACCACGAAGACACCGTGCACTGGCACGGGCTACGTCTGGACAACCGCTACGACGGTACGCACGAGACGCAGACACCGATCCCGGTCGGCGGCAGCTTCTCCTACGAGTTGGAGTTCCCCGATCCGGGCGTCTACTGGTACCACCCGCATATCCGTGAGGACTACGGCCAGGAGCTCGGCCTCTACGGCAACATCCTGGTCGTCCCCGACCAGGCTGACTACTGGCCGCCGGTCAATCGCGAGGTGCTGCTCACCCTGGACGACGTCCTAGTTGGGGACGGGAAAGTCGCACCGTTCAGCCGCTCGGAAACGACGCACACGGCTATGGGCCGGTTCGGCAACGTCCTATTGGTGAGCGGCGAACCGGAGCTCTCCCTGACCGCGCAGGTCGGAGAGGTCGTCCGCTTCTACCTGACCAACACCGCCAACACCCGCGTCTTCAACGTCGGCGTCGAGCCTGCCCGGATGAAGCTCGTAGGCGCAGACAGCGGCCGCTACGAAAACGAGGAGCCTGTCGGGCGGGTGCTCTTGGCGCCCTCGGAGCGCGCCGTAGTCGACGTGCTCTTCGACCACCCCGGGCAAGTGATGCTCGAGCACCACACACCGCAACGCTCGTACCTCCTCGCCGCGATCGCCGTGACCGATGACCCGGCAGTGCCGTCTCTCATGCGGCACTTCGACGTCATGCGCGCGAACGCGGACATGGTGGCGGAGCGCGACCGAATTGCCCCCTACCTGTCGGCCGCGCCGGACAAGACGCTCGCGTTCGTCGCCGAGATGGATATTGGCTCCCCTGAGGGTCCCGTCGTCTATAGCTGCCCGATGCATCCCCACGTCGTGCGCGCGGATGAGGGGAGCTGCCCCGAGTGCGGGATGAAGCTGCTTGCGACCGCTGCTGCCGTTGTCTATGCCTGCCCGATGCACCCTGAAGTGGTCAGTGACGCACCCGACCGCTGCCCGCAATGCGGCATGAAGTTACTGCCGTCGCAGTTCGTCTCCCAGACGGGGGCACATTCAGCGCCGACGCCCGAACACTCCGACCGCCACATGCACGGCGCCGACGGTCACGACCACGCCGATTCCGGTGGCATCGAGTGGGAAGACGACATGGTCGAGATCAACCGGATCACGACCGCAGCCAACATGCGTTGGAAGCTGGTCGACCGCACAACCGGTGCCGAGAACCGTGCCATCGACTGGCGCTTCCAGGTAGGCGATCAGGTCAAGATCCGGCTGCTGAACGAGATGGACTCCGACCACCCCATGCACCACCCCTTCCACATCCACGGGGCCGGCCGCTTCCTCATCCTCGCCCGCGACGATGTCGTCGAGCCCAACCTAGCCTGGAAGGACACCGTGCTTGTGCGCACCGGCCAGACCGTCGACATCCTGCTCTACGTCACCAACCCCGGCCTCTGGATGGCGCACTGCCATATCGCCGAACACCACGAGAGCGGCATGATGTTCAGCTTCCACGTCGACCCTCAACCCGAGTAGCTCGACCAAGTTCTTCCAAGGCTTCCCCGTCAGCACGAGCGGTTCGAGGACGGCCGTCGCCGAGCAGGCTGGTGCAAAGACTCAGGTCACCGGACTGGTCGGAGCGTTGACGATCGTGCTGATGCTCGTGCTCGTGCCGGGACTGCTGCGGAACCTGCCTCAGCCCACCCTCGCGGCCGTCGTGATCGCAGCGTCACTGTCGCTTGCCGATCTCCCGGAACGATCCGGCTCTGGCGGCAGCGCAGAGCCGAGTTCGCCCTGTCGATCGCCGCCTTCCTCGGGGTCGTCCTGGTGGGAGTGCTGCCCGGTATCACGATCGCGGTTGCCCTGTCGATCGCAAACGTGTTTCGGCGCGCTTGGTGGCCGTACCAGACCGTGCTCGGGCGTGTCGAGGGGCTTCCGGGATACCACGACCGGCTCAGCTATCCCGATGCCGAACTGCTGCCAGGGTTGGTGATCTACCGCTTGAGCGCTACGAGCTCACCAGAACGATCAATCCAGAGCACTTCTTCTCAACGCTCGATGCGGCAATCGCAGCGTTCCGTCACAAAACCGGCGCTGTCTGGGCGCGCGCCGACGTGGACGCACCCCCCTCATAACGCTGCTCGAGAGGTCGCACTAGCAGCAGCGATCCTTGAACGTGACCTCGAGCGTGATCTTGCGCACCTCCACGCAGTCGACCTCGGCACGCTCGAGCTCGAGGCACTTGAGCAGCGCGGCCGCATCGTGGGCGCATGGCTCATCCTTCGCCGGCTCCTGGGTGGGGCCGGGCGTGTGGCCCTTGTTCGGATCCACGTAGTCCGGATCGATCACGTAGGCCATGCCTCCCAGCGGTATGCCGGCGGCCTCGGCAGTGACGACGATGGTCCGGTCGGCAGCCGAGACCGGCAGGGACTCGCGGTCGATCGGCTCGCCGGCAGCCATCGCGAACACGATCTCCTTGCTGGCGCCGGGTTGCATGCCGAAGCTCGGTCCACCGGCGGACACGAAGTCGAGACGCCAACCACGCTCGCGCAGGAATGCCGGCAACGTCGCGCCCAACTTCACCTGCACGTGGCGATCGAACGGATTGTGCAGCCAAAACAGCCGGCGGCGCAGGTCGTCGCGTGACAACGAGATCGCGACGGGATGCACGTTGCGCTGCCCGATGTTGTTGTCGTGGGGAACCAGGCGCCACTCGGGGATGGATCCCGTGATGCGTCCGTCGATGTTGCTCGGGTCGCCCGCTGCTGAGACGCTGAAGAACATGCACTCGTGGCCGACCTGCGAAGGAGTCCATTCGAAGGGCCCGACCACGACGCCCGTGGAATCGCTTGCAGCCAGGTTCGGAGCGGCGAGCTGCGCGGTGGTCATCGGAATCCAATCGTCGGGAAAGACGAGTCCGATTCCCGGCTGGCAGTGGAAGCCCTTCACGACGACGTTGGTCGCGGCCTGCGTGCCGCGGTTCTTGATCCGCACATACGCGTAGTTGGTGACGCCGACCACCGGCTCCTCGTGCACGCCGCCTCCGTCACCGATCGTGCGGCGGTTCCAAATGTCCGTGCAGCTCCAGTGATTCGGCTGGAACGGATATTCGCCGTGGCGACCGTCGTCGATGTAGACGTCGACCGCGGGAGGTGCGCCTTCGGCGGTCGAGGGAGCTCCGGAGGCCTTGAACAGCCCCTGCTTCTCGAATGCCCAACGGATCACCTTCCAGTACGCCCCGCCTGCGTGCGTCTCCGCGGGACTGGTTGACGTCCAGACCCCGGCATCGGCGGTTTCGAGCGCCTGCTCCAGGCCGATCGCGTTGGACGGATTGGTGCCCGGTGTCAGTTGACCCACCGCGCGCAGCAGAAGGTAGACGGCCGAGCGTGCGGCGAACTCGCGTCGCGGCACTGAGGCAGAGTCTCCGCCGATCGAGCGGTACATGCGGAACAGCGTCGTGCAGAGGACCTGCTCGCTGCTGTAGCCGCCGACGTCGTTGGCGCCGCCCCAGCCCCAGCCGGATGCAGGTGTGCGGTCGTGGCGCCGTCCGATGCTGACCCAGGGAAAGGTGACGAATCGGTCGGGTGCGCCTGAGCCCGGATCGTTGAGAATCGCTCCGAAGCTGTCCCCGGCGCTGTGCGCGAACCCGAAATTCGGCGAGTTGACGTGATCCCACAAGATTCCGTGGCCGCCGAGCTCGTGTAGCACCACGCGCCAGTCGGCGGCAATGCTGATGGGGTTCGCAGTGTCTCCCAGATCGGCCAGCGCGAACTCCAGCGTGCCGATGCCGTTGCCGGTGCCGTTGCCCGGGCATCGCGCGTTGATGACATTGCCACCAAAGCCGCGATGGTCGGCGTGCACGGGGAACGTCGTCCCGTCGAAGTACGTGGGAATCGCGAAGCCGATGTCACGCACGGTGCGGAAGAACCGGTCGCACTGGAAATACGTGTTGGCGGCCGCGAAGTCGTTGGTGCGCGCGTCGTAGGTGAAGTTGAAGGGTGACGCTGTGGTCGGCACCGCCACCGCGGGGGCGACGTCGTCGACCACGGTGACGAACTCACCGGTGAGTGCCTGCGTGCCCGCCACCGGTGCGACGAGACCGGAAAGCCCCACCGAGTCGCGGAGAGGATTCAACAGCGCGCTGGTCGAGCTCGCTGCGAGCCCGCTGCCCTTGGTGATCGGGTCGCGCAGGAACACCGCGGCCGTCACGTGATCGACGAGCGGCTTCAGCTGGAGGATCGCGTTGGTGGTGATGTCCATGTAGGCGACCCAGTTCAGCCGTCCCCACGGTGGCGTCGTCGCGGTGAAGTAGATCTCCAGCGCGACGTAGAACGCTCCCTCGTGGATGGCGTCCGGCAGCGGGGGCAGCGGTATCGACGGCAGCGACGCCTCCTGCAACCCGATCGGCTCGTCGACCGGCTCGTGCTGCGGTTCGCCGTGACGGTACCTCGCCTCGTAGCGGAACACCACCAGTCGCGCTGCATTGATCTGCGTTTCGCGCTGTGCCTCGTCCAGCCCGTCCTGCGGTGAGTCGAGCCCCATCTCTTCGAGCTTCAGGCCGGTGCCCGCTTGCCGCGACATCATCGCTTTCGCGCGCTTGATCGCCGCGTCGCTCGGGCGATCGACCTGGATGTCGTGGTGAACGGTGGAGGTAGCAGATTGGATCGCACGCGGAGCGTCACGGAGCGTGACGCTGACGCCGGCGCCGATCACCGGCAATCCGAAGTAGGTCTGCGCGTAGCCGACGAGCACCGAGTCCATCACCTGCTTCTCTACTTCGACCCGAAGGCCGGCCAGCTCGGCCTGCGGCAGCGCCGCAAGAGGCTCTGAGAGCGACTGCAGCGACTCCGGACGTAGAGCGAGCAGCTGCGCATGACGCCCGAGGAAGCCGTTCGCCTGCGCTTGTGGCGCGAGCTCGCCTACCTCCTCGACCGGCTCGCCAGCCGGAAACGTGACGTAGCGAGGGACGCCGCTCTCGTCGTTCTGGACGATCGGTTCCATGGCAGACCCTCCCTAGTTGCCCGATGCACGAACGTCAGACTCAGCAGCAGTCTTCACGGACGGCGGCTGCTGTCGTCGTGGAAGGACGATGCTAGGACTCGATTCCTCCCACGGCCATCACCCGAACGGGGAGCAGCAGCCGCTCGACCGAAGGATTCCGAAGCCGGTCACGTGGTCCCAGTGGTCTTCCCCGAGCGACCACTAGCCGTGGGCGTCGCCATACTCGAGGACGAGAAAAGGGCAGGGCGGGCGCGTCACAGGGGGAGGGAAGCGCCCGCCCTACGGCACTGACCAGAGCACCCAGCGCGACGGCCGCAGGAAGACTCCCGCCAGGGACTGGCGAGGATAAGCGATCTTCCCTGCAAATTCAAGATGTCGGTGTCTCGTCGGAGCCGTCTCGACGAAATGTGTAAGGGGCGATCCCCCGATTCGCCCCTTACAGCTGAAACGCGCTCTCGACTACGACGGGGAGAACGCGTTGAAGATGGTGATCATGGCTGGAGCGATGATCACGATAAAGACCGACGGGAAGATGAAGAGCCCTGTCGGCACCACCATCTTCACCGGCGCTTTGGCCGCCCGCTCCTCCGCCGCGATCTGGCGGCGCTGGCGCGACTCGGAGGCCTGCGTCCGCAGAACTCGTCCGAGCGGCGTACCGAGCTGCTCGGACTGGATGAGCGAGCTGACCACCGAGGTCAGCTCCGGGATGTCGACACGGTCGGACATCCTGCGCAACGAGGCGGCCCGCGCCTCGCCGATTCCCAGCTCGCTCAACACGAGCTCGAACTGCTCGACGAGCGGGCCGTCCTTGTGCTCGCTCAGCTTCGCAAGCGCGCCGTCGAAGCCGAGTCCGGCCTCGACGCTCACGGCGAGGATGTCGAGCGCGTCCGGAAGCTCGCGCCGCATCTGCTCGCGCCGAACGCGCGTCCGTAGCGTGATCACCACGTCCAGCGAGAGATAGCCGACCGCGCCGAACGCGAGTGCAAGGGCGACTGCCTCGAACGAGCTGCCGGCGAGAACGCCCACCAGCCCGCCGAGAACCACGCCCACGCCTCCGAGGACGACCTCGGCGGCAAGGAGCTCGGTCGGTGAGAACGTCCGCGCGAGCCCCGCCGAGACGAGTCTCATCCCGATTCGCTCCTCGTTCGCACGCGGGTCGAAGCGGATTGCAAGCCGGGCGAGCCGCTCGCCGTAGCGGTTCGACAGGCGCTGGAACAGTGGATCGACCCTCGGCCCCTGGCCCGGATATGCGTAGGCGCGGGCACGACGCAACGAAGACTGCCGGTCGCGCTTGGGGGCTGTCAGCAGCTGGCCTACCAGCGCCAGCGCGCCGGCCAGACAGAGAAACGCGAGAAGGAGAAGCATGCCGCCATCACCCCTTGATCGAGACGATCTTCTTGAGGAACATCGCACCGATCGCCGTCATCACCAGCATCAGGACGATCAGCACGTGCCCTGCATTCGTGTGGAAGAGCGGGTGCATGTAGCCAGGGCTCAGCAGTGTGACCGCGATCGCGATGGCGAACGGCAGCGCGACGAGGATGTACGCCGAGATGCGCCCCATCGCAGTGAGCGCGCGAACCCTGCGGCGGAAATTCTGGCGTTCGCGCACGGTCTCGGAGACCGTGTGGAAGAGGTCGGCCAGGCTACCGCCCACCTCGCGCTGGACGATCACGGACATGAGGACGAAACGCAGGTCCTCGGACTCGATCCGGTCGGACATCGCGCCGAGCGCTTCCTCCATCGATCTGCCGAGCTCCGTCTCGTTGAGGACGCGCTCGAACTCCTCGCTCGCCGGCGCCCGACCGTCGTCGACGATCGCTGCGACGCTGTGCGTGAAGCTGAGCCCCACCTTGAGCGAGCTGGAGATTGCCAGCAGTACGTCGGCGAGCTGCTCCTCGAAGGCGCGCAACCGCAGCCGGGCCTTCCGCTTCATCCACACCCACGGAAGGACGAGCGTGACCGGGACGGCCACGATGCCAAGCCCGATCGAGCCGAAGACGACCGCAACCAGAACGCCGCCTCCGAGTGCCAGGAGCACGCTACGGTAGAGAAACTCGACCGGGCGGAGCTGTGAGCCGGCCCGCTCGAGCAGACGCATCGTCGCTATCCAGGTGCGGGTCTCCTCGAGACGGCGCTCGGTCGCACCGTAGAGACGCTCCGCCTGTGGGCGCCAGCCCGGGCCCGTGTCGAGCACGGCGGCCGCCGCGCCCGCCGAGTCGAGCCGGCCGTACGGGTCGAGGCGGCTGCGGAGCCATGCGCCGCGCGGCCGGGCCAGCGCCACGAGCGCCGCAACGAGCATGATGCACCCGACCCCCACGCCGAGCGCGATCGGCCCCCAGCTGCTCTCGAACAGCGCGGATCTCATCGCCGGCCTCGATTCATGCCGACCGCCTGCAGCGGCTGCCGATCAGCCTGGTAGAAGTCGTCGGGAAGGACGACCCCGTTCGCCACGAGCTTGTGGCGGAAGTGGGGCTGCAGCCCCGTGCACTCGAGCGGCCGCAGGTACCTCGTCGTTTCGGACGCGACCGTTCGCTCGTCCACCGGGCGTGCGACGAAGACATCCTGCAGCGTGATCACCTCGGACTCCATGCCGACGACCTCGGTGATCCGCGACACGCGACGGGAGCCGTCCACGAGTCGCGACAGGTGCACGATCAGGTCGAGCGCGCTCGCGATCTGCTCACGCATTGCCTGAAGCGGGAAGTTGATTCCCGACATCAGCACCATCGTCTCGAGGCGCGCGAGCGCGTCCCGGGGCGAGTTCGCATGGATCGTGGTGAGCGAACCCTCGTGACCTGTGTTCATCGCCTGGAGCATGTCCAGCGTCTCGGCTCCGCGAACCTCACCGACCACGATGCGGTCGGGGCGCATGCGCAGGGCGTTGCGGACGAGCTCGCGGATCCTGACCTCACCCTCGCCTTCGATGTTGGGCGGGCGCGACTCGAGGCGGACCCAATGCTCCTGCTGGAGCTGGAGCTCGGCCGCGTCCTCGATCGTGACGATTCGCTCGGCTTCAGGGATAAAGGCCGAAAGCGCGTTGAGCGTCGTCGTCTTGCCGGTGCCCGTGCCGCCGGAGATCAGGACGTTCAGCTTCCCCTCGACACAGGCCTCGAGGAAGCCGGCAGCCTTCGGAGTCAACGTGCCGAAGCCGATCAGGTCGTCCACCATGTACGGGTCGCGCGAGAACTTGCGGATCGTCAGCGTCGGTCCGTGGAGCGAGAGCGGCGGGACGATCGCGTTCACGCGGCTCCCGTCAGGCAGCCGTGCGTCCACCATCGGCGACGACTCGTCGATCCGTCGACCGACCTGCGAGACGATCTTGTCGATGATCCGAAGCAGGTGGTCGTCGTCGACGAAGGCCGCGTCGGTGGGCTCGATCTGGCCGAGCCGCTCGACGTAGATGCGCTCGTAGCCGTTGACCATGATCTCGGTGACCGCATCGTCGGCCAGGTACGGCTCGATCGGCCCGTAGCCGAGGATGTCGGCGGTCAGCTCGCGGATGAGACGCTCGCGGTCGCTCTGCGAAAGCGGCGTCTCGACCTCCTGATCGATCTCCTGCGTGACGGCGTCCGTGACCTGCGTGCGCAGGTCGTTCGTCGCCATCGCACCGCCGAACAGGCGCGGGCCGAGCTTCGCGATGCACGCCCGCTGGACGCGCGTCTTCAGCTCCCCGTAGGGATCGCCCGACACCATCGACCGGCGCTCGAGAAAGCTCCTCTTCGGCGCCCTCTCGTTCAGGCGTTCCGTCAGCTTGGCGCTCCCCGCGCCGGCCGCGTCGCCCCTGAGCTGATTCTCCAGGTCCATCACACCCTCCCTTCGAGCACGCGACGCGGAACGAAGCGACGCAGTCGCGGCGCCGTGCGTGCAAGAGCCACATTTCTCGGCAGCGGTGCAGCCAGCGTCGGCTGGAGTGACGCTGCGATCTGTCCCAGCGCGTATGCGAACTCCGAGTCCGCTTCGTGGAGCGAAGGCACCGTCCCGCGGTTCACTGCCGGCGCCACAACCGGATCGTTCGGAACCTCGAACGCGACGCGCATGCCGAGTGCATCTGCCACGTCCGCCGCGGTGAGACCGACGCTCGGCGTCACCCGGTTGAGCACGAGGCTCAGGCGGTCGGCCGGGAAGCCGAGGAGCTCGAGCGTCCGGAGACTGAGGCGGACGTTCTTCAGCGTCGGGACGTCCAGCCCACACAGGAGCAACAGCTGATCGGTCGGCCCGAGTAGCGCCAGCATCGGCCCGTAGAAGAACGGTGACGTGTCGATGACGACGATGTCGTATGCCTCCCGGGCGACCTCGACGAGCCGGAGCACTTTCGGCTCGGTGACGAGATCCGCCTGCTCGGGCAGAAGCGGTGCGGCTAGGACGTCGAGCCCTGAACGGTGGCGCGTCGTGTAGCCGGCCAGCTTGCCGGGATCGAGCTCACCCGGCGACTGCACGAGCTCGTGCATCGTCCGCCTGGGGTCGAGCCCGAGCATGATCGCAGCGTCGCCAAACTGGAGGTCGAGGTCGATCAGCAGTACGCGCTTGTTCGTCTTCGCTGCCAGATACGCCCCGAGGTTCGTGGCCAGGACGGTCTTGCCGGTCCCGCCCTTTGGTGAGAACACGGTGAACACCCGGCCGCCGGCGCTCCCGGCATCGACCGCGATGCGGTCACTGGACTGCCCGGCCTTGTGGATCGCGAACGCAATCGTCTCGGGCCTTTGCGGAAGGACGAGTACGTCGTCGACACCCGCGGCGAGCGCAACCTCGGCGAGCCACGGCTCACCCTTGGAGGCGAGCAGGACGATCGGTGCCGTCGTGTGACGCCGGATGTGGGCCACATCGCGGGAGAGCGACGTCGCGGCATCCTCGCTTCCGCCGGCGGGATTCACGCCGTGCAGCACGGCGTTCAGAGCCGGGTCGCGGAGCGGGCCGACCCCGTTGTGCAGGTCGGCCACGCCACCGAGCACTTTGAACCCGCTCCCAGGCGACTCGAGGGTCTGACGGAGCTCCGCGCCGTCCGCGAAGCTGCCCGTCAGAGCGACCTTGAGCGTTGCCCGATCCAACTCGGGGGAGGGGTTCGTCACCTGGATCCGCCGTTCACGACGGTCGCGAACGTCGCGGCCGACGGTGTGCTGTCCTTCGGCTTCTTGACCGGGCGAAGCTGGAGACTCCAGTCGCCGTTCTGCGCGTTCTGCCTGGCGAAGAAGAGCCGCTGAGCCTGCTCGTCGGTCACGGCAAGGATCACGGCGTGCGCATCTATCGTGCCGCGGTCGATCTTCGCTCCGCCCTGGCCCTTCTCCGTCTGGAGCACGCGCAGGTTGCGCAGCGCCACGACTGACCGGACGTCGTTCTGGTCCTTCGGGTTCTTGAGATTCACCACGAAGTCCACGCGGTCGCCGGGCACGAGAGTCCCCGCGAGCAGCTGGTTCGTGTCCCCGGAAAGCTGGAACGCCCGCTGCGTACCGGTGAGCTTCGAGCGGACGCCCTGCTGCGCCGGAGGAGCGAACCGCTTCAGCGTGAGCTGCTCTCCCGCGTAGATGGACTCCGTCGTGTAGAGGTTCTTGATCTGGTCAGGGCTCGTGACTGCGCTCGGCGTCATCGTCGAGCGCGAAACCGTCTCTGCCGTGAGGTTGCCGGCGACCTTCGAGCCGGCTGTGCCCAGCGGATAGCTCTTCGTGGACACGTAGACCGTGACGCTCTGCTTCTGCGTCTCGTCGTGCTTCCGGGCCGAGCTCACGTAAAGCACCGTGAGAAGGACAGCGGCAGCCGCGAGCGCAGCAGCGATCACGATGTTCCTGGTGCGATAGTCGATCGTCATTCCACACGCTCCGTGGTCTGGCTGGTCATCCGCCCGGACGTCACTACGAGACCGAGCAAGCTGATCGAATAGGGATACGTGGCGGTGACGGTCACGTCCCCGCCCTGCACCCAGTCGTGGGTGCCGTTCTTCGGGTCGTACGGGTCGACAGTGATGTCGAGGTCGCTCGTCTTCAGATTGGTAGCGGCAGTCGTGATTCGGGTCTTCGTGGTACCGACCGGGTCGGTCAACGTCCGACTGACCGCTGCCTGACGGGCTCCGGCCCTCACAGCGTCGGTGAGGGTCAAGTAGTTGTTGAAGAGAATTCCGAACTGAACGATGCCGAAGACGAGCAGCAGGAGAATGGGCGCGACGATTGCAAACTCCACCATCGCCTGGCCCTTTTGATCCCTGTGGATGTCTCTTGTCCTCGACATTTCGTTTCGCTTTCTTTCTGTGTTTCCTTCTTGATGTCGGGTGGACTCGTGTCGAGCCCACCCGACGGACCGCCTGATCTAGAGACCCTGAACAGCGGTGCGAATCTTGTTGAACGCGGTGATGATGTCGGCCTTGAAGAGAATCATCGTTGCGATGACCCCGATCGCCACGATCGCGAGCAGGACGCCGTACTCGACGTACGCCTGACCCTCTTCACGATCACGCAGTTCAGCAACCCGATTCTGCAGTGCGACGAAAAGCTTCAGCATCTTGTTTCACCCCCTTCCCCAAGAAAGGAAAGCCAGAGGCTCGTTTACAAAGTTCGTACTCCTGACAATGCTCAGCAAGGGTGATATTGCAAAGCCCATCGGTACAGGATCTACCTAGACTCTGGATGTGAGATTGCACGTATTGTCGATAGCTACAAATCGATAAATATCAAGACTAATGCTTCGAAGATTTCAACTCTTACGAGACCAGCCTCTGCGGGACTCTGGTCTAGCTCAGCGTGTCGTCGATGAGGCGCGACGCCGGCCGTGAGATATCGGCCGCGATCCGAGTGAAGATCGTGTTGAGCTGGCCTGGATCCGGCTTGACGTAGTAGTTGTCGGGCTCGCTAGCCATCTGCTGCAGCGCCCAGCTTGCGGTGATGCCTTCCTTCCCGCACTGGCCGCCGTTGGAGTCGCTGTCGACGTCGTAGCCGATCGTGTAGACGATCACGCCGAGGCCCTTGACATGGCTCGCGGCCTTGACGCCGGACCCGCATGGCTTAGCGCGATCGGTGGGGTTGTCGATGTAGTTGGGAACATATTGCGGCGTTTTGTTTGCTGCCCCGTCGGAGAGGAAGATGATCACGTCCTGGACGTCGCCACGGCCGTGTACCTCGAGCTCGTGCTGGGCCTCGTCGATTGCGTTCGAGTACGACGTGGTGCCCGCCGGCTTCATGCAGTTGTCGAGCCGCTGGATGAGCGATGACTGAGGATTGAGCTCCCAGCCGCTTCCATTCGGGCGGAGGTAGTCGAAGACCGGAGAGCCGATCGCATAAATCGCAGGCGTCTTTCGGGTTCCGTTCTTATCCAGCGGGGCCGGGATCCACTCGGGCCAGTAGGCGTTGTAGCCGTAGTCCGCGGCGCCGGAGGTCGGCGTGTTGCAGATCGACGAACGGTTGAGCGCAGGTGGAAAGACCGCGAGGCCGACCTCGTCGATCGCCGGGTCCATGTAGCCGAGAAATGTCTTGACGCCATTCACGGCGTTGGTCATATCTCGGCACGTTCCATCCGAGTTTGCCGTGTCGCACATCGAGCCCGTGCGGTCGAGAACGACCATCACATCGAGCGGCTTCGAAGAGCACGGTGAGCAGGCGGTTGCGCTCGCTTTGACGCTGAGTGAGTCGATGCCGATAACGCGAGCGAAGAACGTCTTTACATCGGAAGTCGCGCTGACTTTGACGGCGTTGTACGTGTTGAACTGGCTCGAGCACCCCGGAGCCGACTTGACGCACTTCATTTCGACCGTGGTATTCGAGTTGTCGATTGCGGTCGGTGGATTCTTGTTGGATGGGCCGTATCGTCTGGCCGCACCCGTTGCGAGCATCGGATCGGGAAGCTCTTGCGCCCCTGCCAGCGCGG
>Ga0334722_10005413_pt1 | contig 12906 bp, 11 predicted proteins | sample C3_bottom_MG_FD_207210 | JGI IMG/M metagenome (GOLD analysis project Ga0334722, IMG submission 207210) | Sediment microbial communities from Yellowstone Lake, YNP, Wyoming, USA - C3_bottom | ecosystem: Environmental > Aquatic > Freshwater > Lake > Sediment | place: USA: Wyoming | collected...
TAATCGTCCATTCCTGCTTCGATACACTCCTCTTTATCGCCAAGTAAAGCATTTGCAGTTATTGCAATAATTGGTGCATGTGAGTTTGTACTAGCTTCAATCTCGCGAATCTTTTTAGTTGCTACAATACCATTCATTATGGGCATTTGGATGTCCATTAGAATAATGTCGTACTTGCTGGTACCAAACTTATCGAGAGCTTCTTTGCCATTACTGGCAATCTCAATATTTCGAACAAGTTTCTTTAGGCTTAGAATTACTATCTTTTGGTTAATCAGATTATCTTCAACCAAAAGAACGCTAGCATTTTCCAGTTGAACGATAGGTTGATTCTTTTGCTTATCTTTTTTATCAATATCACTCTTAACGATTTCTTGTTTTTCATCTGAATCATCAGCAATTCGCGCGAGGTTGTAAGGAAAATTGAAGATAGCATTCTCCGATGAAAGTGCAATACTCAACTTGCTCCCGTTGCTTTCAATTAATTTCTGGGTGATATTTAAGTCGAGCAGCTCAATATAAATCTGGGTGCTAGCCGATGTAAATGTGGTTTCGTTAACCAAAAACTGACTATGGTTTTCGTTAATTGGGAGCATAATCGGTCTATTGCTTCTTAACTCAAAGTAAAGCTCTATGAACTCCTGACTCTCTTTGCTTTTCCCAACTTTAATGTCGATATTTATTTTATTACTGCTCTTGTTTTTAATGATATTCTCGATGATATTTAGAAAAATCTGCTTGATTTTCACTGGATCCCCAAAAAAGTTCTTTGGTAGATTCTCATCGATTTTTAAATTGAACGAGATATTGTTAAAACTTTGCGATGTAAAAAGTTTTAAGGTGTTATTTATGGTGGTTTGAAGGTTGAAGTTTATATTAAAGTCGCTATTCTCACGGATATCCACATTTGAAATCTCAACCATACTATTCAAGACGTTAACCAAATTGTTGGTTGATGCTTGAATGGTATCAATCATATCCCGCTGTTTGTCGTCAAGATCGGTGCCAGTAAGGATGTTCGAAATCACCATTATGTTGTTGAGTGGTGTGCGAATTTGGTGGGAAAGTTTGGCGATAAACTCTTCATTCAGCTTATTATCATTTTTCTCGTCAAGCACCTCTCTCTCCGAGTCGCGAACAATCTTGAGTCTTACAACTTCGAAGGCATAGGCCAGGGTAAATGAAATAAGGTAGGATACAATAAAAAACACTTTGTATGAAAGTTCAATACTACTATTAGTTGGGATAAAAATGGATATAAAAAAGGCTGTTCCCAAAATAGCTGAGTAATAGCTACCCTTGGTTGAGCCAAGCATTGAGATTGCGAAAAATGGATATAGACCTAGAATCAAAGTACCGATTACACCAACGTTTCCTGAGAATATGGAAAACAGAAGGCCAACTCCACTTATAATGGCGGCAATATCTGAAAGTCCATTGGGGTACTTCCTTTTAACTACAAAGTTTAAATTAATTGCTAAAAAGAAAGCAACGAGAACTGAGACTAACATTAGCATGAGATTATCCAACAGCAGTATTGCAAAAACAGATTGGATAACAAAAAACACGATCAGAATTAGACTTGATAGGCTAAGCTGCATTAGCTTCATGAAAGTATCCTTCTCGCATTTTCCTTCGAGGTTAAAAGAAGAAATCTTTAGCAGATTATTAGCTAGTTTCATCCTAGGTATGATTTTATGGGTAATTGTACTGTATTGATTTGTTGAGGAATCAATGGTTTACATCGATCCCCAATCCATAAAATACAGCTACTTAAATATACGTAACTATTCAGTGTTTGCAAAAAAATGATAATAAGATTATAGATGATATCGACTATTCTTAGAAAAGCAAAACCGATGGTTGGTTGTTTATATGCCGATACTACCTAAGCTTTAAAGAATAAGACTCGTACAACATTTATTAGTGCTAGTACTCCGAGTGTGAAAATCACTGCTCCTGCGGTTTTGTTAATATACCAAAGTTGCTTAAGTCTAAATTTTTTGCGAAAGAGATTGACCAGAGAGCTTAGCGTGAACCACCAAAGGGTTCCACCACAAAAAACGCCCGCAAGCGTTACCAACGATAACCCAATATTTTCACCATCGTAGGCAAGCCCGAGAGCCGCAAATAATCCAACGAATAGAAAAATAGCAAATGGGTTAGTAATGGTCAGAAGCATAACCGAGATAAAATCTTCAATAAGTTTACTTGGATTCCTTTTGTGCCGACGAAGCTGAGTAACTGGGTTTGTGTAAAAAGTTTTAATGCCTAAAAGAATTATAATTATTCCACCAATAATCTCCAAGATACGCTGTTTTTCTTCAATGAAGTTAATTACAAACGTTAAGCTAAAGCCTGCAATTGCAGCAAATATTGTATCGGCTGTTGCAGCCCCAACACCTGAAAAAAATCCACTTATTCTGCTTTTATTTATGGTGCGTTGAATGCATATAACACCAATTGGTCCGAGGGGAATCGAAGCCAATAATCCTATTAGTATTCCTTTAAATAGAAAGGTAAAAACCATTACTTAATACGGTAACGTTTGTTGTTATTGAATTGCAAATATAGCAATAGAACAAAAACTGGCTCGATGATGAACTCTATTTTTTCGTTAATTCTTGATTTGGGTAAGTTAAATAGTGTAAACCTACTTAGTCTTATGGGAGTATGAGTGCCTACTCTTTAATTGTAGTTTACTCATAAATAGTTCTTTACTAAAATTTTCGGTTCGAGCATGTCAAGCATAGCATATCTCACTCCTTCACGTCCAAACCCAGAATTCTTTACCCCGCCATAAGGCATATGATCTACCCTAAAGGTTGGAACATCATTTAGGATTACTCCTCCAACCTTTAATTCATTAAAGGAGTAGTTTTGTTCATCTATCTTGTTAGTAAATACACCCGCCTGTAATCCAAAATCGGAGTTGTTAAGTTCATTAATCGCATCATGAAAATCAGCATAAGGTTCAATGATTACAACTGGGCCAAATACTTCAAGAGAACAAACCTTCATCTCTCTTTTTGTGTTTGTGAGAATAGTTGGTTCAACATATGTGCCATTTCTTTTTCCTCCTAAAAGTATTATTGCTCCATTATTTGTTGATTCTTTTATCCACTTTTCAACACGGATAGCATTTTCCTCATCAATCATCGATGAGATATCGGTGCTCATTTCTGCTGGATTACCATATTTCAGTTTTTTGGTTTGCTCGATAAACCCCTCGATAAAATCATCAAAAATTGATTGATGAACATAGATTCTTTGGGTGTGTATGCATACTTGTCCAGAGTAGGAAAAGGCACCATTTACGCACTTGGAGATAGCTAGATTTAAAACGGCTGATTCGCCAATAATCACACCTGCATTTCCGCCTAATTCCAAAACAACACGCTTTCTCCCTGCCTGATCTTTCATTTTCCAGCCAACTTCAGGAGAACCAGTAAAAGAGAGCAGTGCAAACCGTTCATCAGTTACCAATTGGTTTCCGGATTCCCTATCCATTGGAAGGATCGATACTGCCCCTTTGGGCAGTTCGGTTGAGTCGATAATTTTTGCTAAAAGCAATGCTGAGATGGGAGTGGAGCGAGCAGGTTTTAGGATTATCGGACAACCCGATGCAATGGCCGGGGCAAGTTTATGAACCCCTAAATTTAAGGGAAAATTAAATGGGGATATTCCAGCAACTAGACCAATAGGAAAATACCTAACAATACCTTCCTTACCCTCACCAGCTGGCGTCCAATCGATCTGAATATGTTCTGATGGTAATCTTTTACACTCTTCAGCAGCAATAATAAAGGTTTGTATCGCCCTGTCAACCTCGCTTAAAGCGAATTTCATTGGTTTTGCCGCTTCAAGGCACAATGTTTTTGCGAGAGTATCACGCTGTTCCTTCATCCCTTGAGCAATTCCCATCAAAATCTTGTATTTTTTATGAGCGGGAAGTTTTGCAAGTTCACTTTCAACCTGCTGAGCTTTTAGTATTGCGGCCTCAAGTTCTGCTTTGCCTGCTATTGTTACTTCAGCAATTTGCTCACCGTTAAAGGGGCTTTTAATAACTATCCGTTGGTCCGTAGATTTAAATTCACCTCCAACATATACTTTGTATAATTCCATGATCGCTGTATTATCTTAACTGCTAATTTAGAAATTCTTTAAACTCTAGCTAACCGAATAAGTATTTTTAAAATATATCTTTACGAATCAATTTTCAATATTAGCCTATGTCACGATTAAAACTTATAGGGTTATGCCTTCTTAGTGGTGTTTTGCTTGCAATTCCTTGGTACGAAAGTCTACCTAATATAACAATATTCATAGGCTTTTTACCATTACTTCTAGTCCACGATGAGTTACTACGAAAGCAAGCCAAAGGGAAATTCATTGTATTCTACTCCTCAATAACCTTTATGTCGTGGGTTGGATTATCAGCATGGTGGGTGTACAATGCAACATTATTTGGAGCAATAATGACCGTAATTGTCCCTACAGTTTTAATGGTGCCAACTTTTTTGGCATACCATTACACTCGTAAAATTGGCGGTGATAAAATAGGGATGTTTAGCTTTGTGGTTTACTGGATTGCATTCGAACTTTTTTTCCACAATTCCGAGATTCAATGGCCTTGGATGACTTTAGGAAATGGTATTGGAAATAGCATTAAGATTATTCAATGGTACGAGTATACTGGTGTTCTTGGAGGTTCCCTATGGATTCTGATAGTAAACCTTCTGGTTTATTTTATTTACAAAAGGTTAGCAGGTAAGAAGTATAAAGAGATTATTTTACTTTCATCAGTTTTAACCTTTGTCGCTTTAATTCCCGTAATTATTTCCATAACAATCTATTCGAAATACAAGGAAGAGGAGAAACCAGCTAATGTGGTTATCGTTCAACCAAGCATCAATCCATACAACGAAAAATTTTCGGGGTTATCAAACGATCAGCAGATGGATATCATGTTCAATCTGGCTGAGCAAAATATAGATAGTACAACTGATTACGTGGTTTGCCCCGAAACTGCTATTGATGACAATGTTTGGGAAGAAAGCGTTACAAGTAATCCAAGTATCATTCGAATAAAACAATTTGCATCTGAACATCCTAGGATTAAGTGGATAAGCGGGTTAACTTCGTTAAAACTCTACAAGCCGGGAGATCAACTATCAGTGACGGCACGAGCCTTTTCCAATAATAAAGGCTACTACTACGATTACTACAATTCGGCAATACAGGTCGATACTACCTCGAACTATCCCATTTACCACAAATCAAAATTGGTAGTTGGCGTTGAGATGATGCCATACCCTAAGCAGCTAAAAATTCTCGAAAAATTATCTATTAACTTAGGAGGAATCACAGGTAGTTTGGGCACTCAACCCGATCGGGAGGTGTTCTTCTCTTCCGATCGGAAATTTGGCGTTGGGCCTGTAATTTGTTTTGAGTCAGATTTTGGCGAGTTTATGACTGGTTATGTAAAGAATGGAGCCAACCTTGTTTTTGTTATCACAAATGATGGATGGTGGGGAAATACTCCGGGCTATCGCCAACATCTAACTTTTTCGCAAATCAGAGCCATTGAGTTACGCCGTTCGATTGCACGTTCAGCCAATACAGGAATATCGGCAATAATTAATCAGAAAGGTGAGCTAATTGATACACTTGGCTGGTACAAAAGAAGTGTCCTGAAAGGAATAGTAAATGCAAACAATCAAATGACTTTTTATACTCGAAATGGGGATTATATAGGTAAATTCGCTTACTATCTTGGATTTTTTATGTTGCTCTATACAATTATTAGAAGAATTGTGAGGGGAAAGAATTAATAGAAAGAGACGCTAAGTTAACAGAATCTCTGCGCTCTCAGAGTCTCCGCGGTTAGTATTCTTAATTTTATTTATTTCCCTTTTTTATACTCATCAACACCTTGATTTAAAAATTTCACAAAGGCATCAACATCTGTATTGAATCCTCTTGGATCAACTAATGATTTCTCATTGTTGTCAATTAGAACATAGAAAGGAATACCATTGGTATTATACCTTGTTATCAAAAGATCAAGGTTTTTCTTGCCATTTGTTTTCTTGATTTTACCATCATAGGATGAGGTTATCCATTCTTTCTCGGAAAGTTCTATTGTGTCGTCTGTATAAAGCGATACAACGATATAGTTGTTTTGAAGTATTTCGATAATTTGAGGATCACTAAGGACGTCAGCTTCCATTTTTTTGCAGTTTGTACAAACTTTACCCCCAAAATCAAGAAAAAGCGGTTTGTTTTTGGAACGAGCGCAAGCAAGAGCTTGATCGTAATCAAAATATCCTTCTAGGTCAGCCGGTAACTTATGATATTCAGCGTACTTTGGTGGTTCACAGATGGTTGGTGTAGCATTATTAGTTTTAACCGGAACTCTAGTTTCACCAATGATTTTAACCAAATTAAAATTTTGCGATGATTGAGAAGGTATAAATCCAGAGATTGCTTTTAAAGGTGATCCAAACATTCCTGGTATTAAATAGATTACAAATGCGAAAACAATTACAGTAATAATTAATCTAAATACACCAACATGTTTTATTTCAGAATCATGTTTGAATTTTATCTTTCCAAGTAGATACAAACCCAACAAACTGAAAATTGAAATCCAAATGGCGATAAAAACATCTCTGCCTAATAAGTTTAATTCAAATCTCTGATCCACAACCATTAAGAATTTCATGCTAAACGCCAGCATAACAAAGCCAAAAACAACTTTGATTGAGTTTAACCAACCACCCGATTTAGGAAGATTTTTCAGAAGCGAAGGAAATATTGCAAATAGTGTAAAAGGTGTTGCTAGGGCTAACGAGAATCCAAACATTCCAATTATGGGTCTAATTCCAATTTCCTTAGTAGCTTCAATTAGCAGCGAACCAACGAAAATTCCAACGCACGAAAAACTTACAATTACAAATGCTACTGCTAAAAAGAATGATGCAAAGTATCCACCCTTTTCAGCTTGGTTATCGGCTTTTGTCGCCAAACTACTTGGCAATATAATTTCAAATAATCCAAAGAAGGAAAAGGCAAAAGCAATAAATAAAAATCCAAAAATCAGATTTGATATCCAATGAGAGGAAATTTGATTTGCAATGCCAGCTCCTTTTCCAGTTAAAGTAATAATCAAACCAACAAGTGTGTAAATGAAAACTATTGAAAGACCAAAAATCAATGCATTCATAATAGATTTAAGACGACTACCCTTTTTGTCCATGAAAAAGGAAACAGTCATAGGGATCATTGGGAATACGCAGGGAGTGAATAATCCAGCAATACCAGCACCTAATGACACAAGGAAGAAAACAAGTAACGATGATTGTTCTTTCTTGTTTGGATTGTTTTGTTTGTTCACCTCAGAGTTAATGGTATTTTCTTCCTGTTTTATTTGAATATCAGGTGTTGTTGCCTGATTAGTGGGTTTTTCCACAGCAACCTTAACTGTAAAGTCTTTATCAAGGAGGAGGCATTTATCCGAGAAACATGCCTGATACTCAATATTCCCTTCGATGCTTGAAGATTCTACGTTGGTTAGCTCAACAATCTGGCTGAAAGTGGCCTCTTTAGCAAAGAACGATAAGTCAAGATTGAAAATTTCATCGTGCTCCGTTTTTGCTTTGGAAACCTCTTTAACTCCGCCATCAAGTTTGAAATTGGCTGATGGCTTGAATGTGAACTTGGTGGCAATTGGACCACCCGCGGGTAGCTTGGTGGAGTAGAGATGCCATCCCTGCTCAATTGAAGCATTGATGGTTATTTCATACTTGTTTCCTTCCACTTTGGTTGTCTTAAAACTCCAGCTAACAGGATCCTCCACCTGCGCTTTTAGGATGGTTGAACTTGCTATGAATAGTAAACTTACTAGTAATCTAAAGGAATGCTTTTTCATGGTAAATCGGAATAATTAGTAATACTGAGGACTTGTATCAATTATAAATTGAAAAACCGCCACAAAGATAATCTATAATGAATAATCACGAAATTGATATTAAACAATTATAGAAACAGAAGGTTGTGTATAACGCATTATTACGTTATACACAAAGTGATGATATTTAACTAGTTGGTTAGTTAACCTTGGATAAGCTGAATTGCAAGTGGTAGTTGCTTCTCATCTCCTTGCACCAATCGAGCATGTCGATATCGTCGTCCTCGCAGAAGAATTCAACGTTGACATTTAACCCTTGGCTTTGGATCTCCTCTGCCTGCTGAAATAGTTGACAAAGTGATTTCCCTGAGCATCCGTTGAGGTATGTTAGATGAAAAGCGAATGTGAGTGCTGTTGTTTTTTTATTTTGAATGATTGAATACAACCACCTTTGGATCGGTTCAATCAGTTCGCCCGGATTACTTGAAATGAAATTGCCCTTGAATGTTACCTCGCCTGATTTCTTTTTGCAAGTGATTTCGGGAGTTTGTTTTGTACCAGGGATAAAGATATCATCCAACATTATAACATCCTCCGCAGCACTATTGATAACCTCTATAGCTGACATAGAATTATTTTGTATAAGTTACTCGACAAATATAGCTATCCGGAAATATGTTGAATGATCGAAAATATCCTTTTTAATTATTAAAGATTTGTTCTATCAAAGAAAACGTTTGATTCGTCAATGAAAATTGTACGTTTATGCCAGATGAAAGATTATTTATTCCCCGACTTTTTTATCTGTTGTAGCAAGTAAGTTTTAAAATCGTAATCAGTTTGATAGAGCTTAAAAACTTTCTTTGGAGGTAAAATCTTCTTGAATTTTTCGTTGAATTCAATTAGCAGATCAGATTCTTGCTTCTTAAAGTCAACATACAAATCACCATATTTGATTATCTCGTCATCACTCAATGTTTCAATGTTTTCAGAGCAATATTTCATCGCCTTACGTTTGTTCTCTATGATCTGGTTTTTACGTTCCCAGTACTCATTGTAAACTGTCCAGAAATGTTCTGATTCTTCAGGAGTAAGGTTGAGTTTCTTATTAAAGAAGGCAATCTTTTCTGCCTTAAGCACCTCTTCAGTTTTTTCTTGCTTGGGTTTGCACGAGGTGAATCCAATAGCAGCTATTAGGGTGAAAAGTATGATATGTTTTATGCGTATCACGGTTTGATGTCTTTTGAGTGATTTAAAAGAGCTCCATTATCAATATTGTCAATTAAAAGATATTCAATCAATTCGTCATTTGCTGTGTTCTTAAGAGTATCTTTTTTATTGCCATTGGTGAATGCTTCATACAGTTGCACCTCATCAAATTCGGTTCCGCTCTCTTCAACTATTTTAATGTAATCTACCTTTTCGTAAGGATTGATTTTACCGTTTTGTTGTGCGAAATGATACCCAGCAAATGCAATTAAAAGGATTACGCAGAAACCCCCAGCAAGAGTAAGTTGATGTTTAAGCACGAAAAACCATTTTGCTTGAGGTGCATTGGTGGTTTGTTCCTTGCAATACTCTTGAACCCTTGATGGCAAAGAGTCAAAGTACCCATCAGGAACGCTATATGGGTTCTTGTTGCCAACCTTTGTGAGTTTAGGTCCAAATTTTTCTAAATCGTTCATTTTCTTCAATCTCCTGAAATTATGACATTATCTTTAAAGAAGGGTTTAATCCTCTTCTAAAAATTTTTCAATTTTTTTTACAGCATGATGATATGATGCTTTAAGTGCCCCAACAGAGGTGCCTAAAATTTTTGACATATCCTCGTACTTCATTTCCTCGAAGTATTTCATGTTAAAAACCAATTTTTGCTTATCCGGAAGCCTAACGATGGCCTTTTGAAGTTTGGCTTGTAGCTCGTTACCATCAAAATAGGGATCGCTTTCAATTGAGTTCGATAGCTGTTGCTCGACATCTATTAATGGTAGGAAGAATTTGGTTTTCTTTCGCTTCAGAAATGTCAACGCTTCATTGGTTGCAATCCGGTAAAGCCATGTATATAGCTGTGAGTCTTCACGAAAATTTTGCAACCCACCCCAAACTTTGAGGAAAGTATTTTGTACAACATCATCAGCGTCATCGTGATTGATAACGATTTTGCGAATTTGCCAGTAAAGTCTTTCCTGATATTTTCGAACGATAAGGTTAAAAGCGTAATTCTGCGTATCGCTTACACGATACATGTCGAGCAACTCCTTATCGCTGTAACTGTTCATTTAAGGTGTGACAAAAACTATTTACGAGCCATTACTTTTTTAACAGCCTCAACAATATTCGGAGTATCTAACCCAAATTTACTAAGGAGTTCCTGTGGTTTTCCGCTTTCACCAAACTTATCATCAACGGCAACATATTCGAGTGGTCGTGGGAGTTTTCGTGCAAGAACTTGGGCAATGCTATCACCTAATCCACCATTCATCATATGCTCCTCGGCCGAAACAGCGCAACCAGTTTTTAAAACTGATTTTATGATAGCGTCTTCATCCAAAGGTTTAATAGTATGAATATTAATTACCTCAGCGTTAATGCCGAGTTGGTCTAAAATTTCAGCAGCTTCGATAGCTTTCCAAAGCAGATGTCCAGTTGCAAAAATAGTAACATCCGTACCGTCAATCATTGTAATTGCTTTGCCTATAATAAAGGGTTGGTCGGCTGGAGTGAAAATTGGAACAACAGGTCTTCCAAATCGAAGATAAACTGGACCTACCATTTCAGCTATCGCGAGAGTAGCAGCTTTGGTCTGGTTGTAATCGGCGGGGTTAATAACAGTCATATTGGGAAGCATTTTCATCAGCCCGATATCCTCCATAATCTGGTGGGTAGCACCATCTTCACCCAACGTAATCCCTGCATGTGATGCACAAATCTTCACATTCTTATTTGAGTATGCTATACTTTGCCTAATCTGATCGTAAACTCTCCCAGTGGCGAATGAAGCAAAGGTTCCAGCAAAAGGAATTTTACCACCTATAGTCAATCCTGCTGAAATTCCCATCATATTGGCTTCGGCTATGCCGGTTTGAATGAACCGTTCGGGAAATTCTTTAACAAACTCCTCCATTTTCAACGAGCCAATTAAATCAGCGCAAAGAGCAACAACATTATGATTTTTCTTGCCAAGCTCATAAAGACCCGCACCAAAACCTGAACGTGTATCCTTATTGCCTGTTGAAAGTATCTTTTTCATTTAGCTATTTCATTATTTGAGAGCCTACAATAACTCTTGATTGGCAAATACTTATATTATTTGGAAAGATTACTACAGATGAAATGGTAGCACTACTTATTACGTTGAACCCTTTCGTTTGCTTCCTTCTTGATCAATCCCAATATTACTAATTCTGCAGTTGCGTAATTGGTGGCCAAAGGAATGTTATTCGTGTTACATGATTCAAGTAAATTGCGGATGTCCTCGTGATGTTGTTGTACCACTTTATGGTCGCGAAGGAAGATCACGATATCAATCTCTTTACGGCTTATCATCTCGGTGATTTGATTGTACCCACCAGATACACCAGGACTGAGATGGCGACATTTTAGCCCTTGTGATTCGATAAACTCAGCGGTACGTCCTGTTGCGAGTAGATTTACTCCTGGTAACCACTCTAAATGTTCTTGTAGGAAACGAACTAGTTCTGGTTTTTTTGCATCGTGTGCAATTAATGCAATATTTTTCATCTTAAATTAAATTATTGAAAGTGTAATGCTTTGTTAAATTAAAAGTCTCCAATGGTTTCAGGCAGTTGAGCCATTGCTTTGGCAAACTCATCCTCGTTTGGTGCTTTGCCATGCCACTTGTGGGTTCCCATCATGAAGTCAACGCCCATGCCCATTTCGGTTTTCATAAGGATAACAACGGGCTTTCCTTTACCTGTTCTGGATTTTGCCTCGGCTAAACCTTTTATAACTTGTTCCATGACATTTCCATCCATCTCAACAACGTCCCAGCCAAATGCTAACCATTTTGCTTTAAGATCGCCTAATGAGCATATCTCATCAACTGGCCCGTCTATTTGTTTCCCGTTATAGTCAACAGTTGAAATGATGTTATCGATCTTTTTTGCTGCAGCAAAAAGTACAGCTTCCCATATTTGACCTTCCTGTAGTTCTCCATCACCGTGCAGGGTGTATACAAGATGATTGTCACCGTTAAGTTTTTTTGCTAAAGCAGCACCACATGCAACCGAAAGGCCTTGGCCTAAAGAGCCCGAAGCAATTCTGATACCTGGCAAATGCTCTGCTGTTGTTGGGTGACCTTGTAGTCGGGTGTTAAGAAGACGAAAAGTACTTAGCTCGCTTTTATCAAAAAAGCCTTTTCGAGCCAAAACGCTATACCATGCTGCTGAAAGATGCCCATTTGAAAGAAAGAAAAGATCTTCGCCTTTACCGTCCATTGTAAAATTCTTTGGATCAATTCGTAAGGTATCAAAATAGAGAGCAGTGAAAAAATCAGCGCAACCTAATGATCCACCTGGATGTCCACTTGCTGGTTTATGTACCATTCGGATGATGTCTCTGCGAACTTGCGCTGCAATTGTTTTTAAATTTTGAATATCAGCCATTTAAATCTTTTTATAGATTAAAAAAATCAACAAAAACCCAATTTGCAAATGTAATTTTAAATCTATTACAAAAGCATCAGCTTTTAAATAAATTGGATAAGAATATAATTGAAAACTTTTTGGGTAATCTCTGGATGTATTGTTATTTTCAAAAAGAAATTTGGAAATTTCACCTAACTTTGCCTTTTAAAATTAACTATTACAAAAATGGGTCTACAGTGTGGTATTATAGGTATTACAAATGTTGGTAAAACAACAATTTTCAACTGCATGTCGAGCACCAAAGCTCTGGCCAGTAACTTTGCATTCAGTTCAAATAAATCGAATATTAGCATAATTAACGTACCTGATGCAAGGTTGTACGTTCTT
>Ga0334722_10005414_pt1 | contig 12906 bp, 10 predicted proteins | sample C3_bottom_MG_FD_207210 | JGI IMG/M metagenome (GOLD analysis project Ga0334722, IMG submission 207210) | Sediment microbial communities from Yellowstone Lake, YNP, Wyoming, USA - C3_bottom | ecosystem: Environmental > Aquatic > Freshwater > Lake > Sediment | place: USA: Wyoming | collected...
GCCTCCAGGGACAAGCCATCGGTGAATATGCTCAAATATCCGTACTGTATCCCTTTCGCTGAAATGCTGCAACACGGAATACATAATGCCCTTTGTGAAACTATTTTCACCGAACTCAAGATCCATTATGTCGCCGACCACAACACTTATATTCCTGTGCGCCGACGTATCAATCCGGCCGGCCAAAGCGGAAGAAATGTCGACGGCAACGACAGCTCTGCATTTCCTGGAAAAGGGAACGGAGACAAGACCATTTCCGGCTCCGAGATCAAGGAGCGTGTCTTCAGACCGCAACTCCAGCGCCTTTTCGATTCCGGCAAGGGTATAATCCCATAACCCATCTTCGATCGGCACTTTATTTTTGGTCCTTGTAACCTGCTGTTGCGGGGAACCGCTGTGTATCGCGGGATTTTCATTCCAGTATTTCTTCCAATAATCACGTTTCATTCAATATCTTCCTCATATGGACATATATATTGGGCGTCTCCTTCAAGGGCTGCTCTGAAAGCTGTCCGGCGCCTATGCGCATTCACGCCATCTTCCGATTATATCTATTATCCGTTTCATGTCATCAAGGCTGTAGCGCTGGTCTAGGGGCAGCGGAACAAGAAACTTCGAGAGTCGCCACTCAAAACTGTTCTTTTCGACCCTGGCCTGCACCTCATTCCAATATGTCGCGGCATAAATGCGGTTCTGTGCGAGGAAGTCCCGCAAACCGTTCCGTGATATCAATAAAGGATACACCATCGGCGCATTGATCGTTTCAGCGAGTTCGAGTTCGTTGTGTCGACACAGCTTTTCATGCAGAAAAAGATAATTCCGCTTGCGTGTTTTCTGAACATTTTCATAGTCTATTGAGGAAAGCACCTTCTGCGTCAGCACCGACATTCTTTTTATCGGTTGATTACTCAGCGATCTTTCATTCGCCTGATATTCGGAGAATCCGATCTCCGGACCGCATTCCGCCCTCTTTAACAAATGACCGTATCTTGCATATGAAACATCAGCTGCAAACATATTTTCATCCGAAACTCCTGGGGTATACGCATAAGCTCCGTCCGAAACCCCCAGGAATTTTCGCGCGGAATAAAAGGCATCGGTTTTCCCGAAGGGCATTGCGAAGAAAGCCTGGGTGTTGTCGATAATTACATTTTCAAACCTGCCTGCAACCATCTCGGCATTATTGTCGTTAACCCCGAAATAATTCACATAAAGCAAAGCTGTGCCGGGTTCGTCAAAATTGATTAAAGGCTTGAAGCCCGCGTCGATAGAATAATACTCATAACCGATGCCGTTTCTTTTGAGCGGTTCGATCACGGCATCACAGATGTAGTACGGCAAACAGACATTTTTATATCCTCTGGATTTAAGAATATATTCAAATGCGTTTCTACCCGTGTTGAGCCGGATTGCCGCAGGATGATGCTCCGCACATCTTTTCAACTCCAGTTCAAAATAGCCGCCTATATTGTCCTTCATATCAACTCGTACTCGCCTAAATAACTTTTAACTTTTAGTTTTGAATTGAACATCAACACATCAATGATCGATAAGTCGGGAACAAATTCATCGCCGTACTGACTGTAGACTACGGCCTTTGACCTAATAAACTTCAGGACTATTCCATTCTCCTCAAAAGTCTTTTTGTCATACAGATTACGCCCTCCGATCGCGTTAATATACATATCCGCTCCGCTCAATCTGCATATATCAATTACCCTTTCGGCGCCGATCAGATGCCGATTATCATAAAACGAAGATGATTCGATCCAGGTTAGGCGAATATCGAGATATTTACAAACATGCCGGATACTGTCCAACGCCAGGCGACCTATAAAGCCCGTGCATCCGTTGAACACGGATTCAACAAGCGGCATGATTTCTTCGTAGTACGGCGCTTTTTTATAATTTAATTCCATTGTTCTGAAAAATTTGCCCTTCCACCGCAAATAATCTTTACTGCTGAGGCCGATATCTTTAATCAACCTGAAAGAACCGGCATTATCAAGCGGAACGCTGAACATGGACGGTCTCGAATTGACCAGAAGACGATTCCTGTTTATCCATCCCTGCTTGATAAAATTAACGTCGTCGTATATCACAAAGGCATCGGTCGCGCTGATGAGCTGGAAGTACCCTATATACGGGAAAAGATAAGGCTGCATTATCGCCAGCTTCACCGTTTAGTCATCCTAGATGCTTCGGTCGGAATGCAAGCCCGCCGGCCATGCGCGCAGACCGAGTCCGAGGTAATACTCAGTCACGGGCCTGAGGTCGGTATTCAGAATAAGTTCATCCGGCGTACCGGTCATATAATACTCTCTACCTTCCGTCCTGCATGAAAATCGCCCGATTTCCGCGCGGTCGTGGGCTGTGAATGTGCCCAGAACGGCAGCGCGCCGCTCCTCATTTCTCACTCCGAACGATCCCGGTGAACCTACCGCAAAATCTCCGTACATGCGAACGCTGGGGAAAACGCTTGCCAGGGTATCCGGCATCACCCTGTACTCGTCCATCCAGACCAGGAATACCCCGTCAGGTTTGAGATGCTCCTTTGCCAGTCTAAAGAACTCCCTGGAATAAAGGTTGCCGCTGTAGGCCGTTGTTGTACGGAGCGGGTCTATCAGCACAGCATCAAATTGTTCGCTCGTACGGAGCAAAAAACGGCGTCCGTCATCCAAAACAGTTTCTATGCGGGGGTCGGCAAGCAGCCGCTGAAAAAGCGGTATACGGGAAAGGTTGCGCATCACGGTCCCGTTCAACTCCACAAGAGTGACTTTCTCGACACCCGGAGTCCGCAGCGCAATTTCAACAATGGAACCCGTGCCGTAGCCTATAACAAGAATCCTGCGCGGGTTCCGGGCAAACGACAGAGCCTCAATAGCCTCATTGTAAAAAAAATAACCGGGCCTCTCACCGTGAGATGAGCCCCCGATGTACATTCTGACCTTTTCCCCGTCCACGTAGTTAAGGACAACACCTTCAACCCCTTCCGAGATATAGGTATCATAGTTCGGTCCGGGGGGAAAATGCATGGCCTTGTATAGCTCCCCTTTACCGGGGGCGAGAACCAATGCGGCAAAGCATACGGCAGCCGCAACAGCAATCCTTAAGCGCAGGGACAGAGGCCTGTGCAGTATACTGCGCGCGGCGATGAAGAAACCTATGCCGGCAGCGCCGAGCAGCATAATTGTCCGTTCCGTCCCCAGAAAAGGCAGTAAAACGAATCCGGCGGCAAATCCGCCCGCAACATTCCCCATGACATTCCAGAAATAAAGGTTCCCGACAATTTTCCCTTCAAACCCCTCGGTTTTTGGAGAGAGCATGGAAAGCAGCGGAAACGTAGCCCCCATACACATGGCGGGTATAAAACAAAAGACTGCCGGCCAAACGAATACGTCCGCACAGCTGCCGGCGGACATCATTATGGAACGCAGTGGCCCGCTGAATGAAGGCAGCGTTGGATGCACGTCAATAAGGAACGAACTCTTTACAAGCCCGCGCAGGGGATTATACCGGACCAGCGGCATAAACAGGCAGACACTTCCAAGCACGTACACACCGATGCCGGCCTGCGCCGAATAAAAGAGGTCCCTACGACTCAGGCCGGGATTCGCCCGTATAAAACGGTCGATGCCGTAGCTGCCGCAGGCAACGCCTGCAAGGTAGACGGAAAGGATGCTTGAAAAGGCATAAGCCGAATCCTTGATCAGGACGCCGATCATACGAAACCAGATTATTTCGTAGGCCAGCGCAAGGAAGCCGGTCGCGAATACGGCTGCAAAGGCAAAACGTCCCAGAGATTCACTTGTCCGGTCATCAGGTATGACCGCGCCCAAGCCTGAGGGAAGACCGGACGTAGTTAATTCGTTTCCGGAAATAGTAAATATTAATGCGGCCAATACAAAATTCAGGCCTGCAGCCAGGTAAACCGCCCCGTCAAGACCGGCAATCGAAATAATGCCGTAACCCGCGATAACCGCGCCTGCCGCGGCGCCGAGCGTATTTATGAAATACAGATGACTCACATTCCGTTGAAAGTCAGGGATCACGGAGGAAAAGAGCTGGACCAGGAGGGGCAAGGTCATGCCCATGAGAAGTGTAGGAAGGCAAAGGAAGAGAAACATGCAAAAAAACGCCGTCGGATAATCGCTGCCGGCCGTCATCTTCCCGATGTAGCTCAGAAAATGAAGGCTTCCAATTCCGAACAGGCCCAGCGCGAACTCTATTGCAATATAAAAAAAAAGTCTGTTATTGATTCGCGCGACAAGTCTGCCCCCGGCCAGAGCGCCAAGCCCCAGGCCGAGCATATATACAGTGACAATCAGGGTAATGGAGACGGCCCCCACGCCGTAATAAAGCGTAAGCAGCCGCTGCCAGACTATCTGGTAGATCAGGCTTGCTGCGCCCGACACAAAAAAGGCCGCACTCAGAATACGAGTGCGCGACATACCAATAACACCATCATAGGAGTCGGCGGCCGGCCGATACTATTGTATGAAATCCTTTTTTTGTGCCTCAATTTCATTCATTAACTCCCTGCCGTTTTGTATCGAGAATCTTAATATTTCGGATATCACGGCTATCTCATCTTCGCCGACCGACATGCCGGTAGGGAGCGACAATACGCGCCTAACGAGCGCGCAGGTCTCCTTCAGCCTGAGTTTCGCGTTGGGATATAAAGTTTTATACGGCTCCATTTCGTGGCAGCCGGGATAAAAATACCGTCGGGCAATGACATTTTCCGCATGCAGAATATCGAGAAGGCTGTCGCGGTCTATACGGGCCTGTGTTTCATCGATTTCAATTACGATATATTGAAAGTTTGTTTTTTCAACATCATCATACGACATAATGCTGACTCCGGGAATGCCGGCCAGATATTTTTTATACGTTAAATAATTTCTGCGGTTCGTTTCTATAAAATTCCCGATCGAGCCCAGGGACGACAGGCCCATGGCGGCCGAAATTTCGGACATCTTCCCGTTAATGCCTATTGACACGACATTGTCGTACCCCTGGAAACCGTAATTCTTCATCAGCCGGATATCCCGTGCCAGATCGTCATTGTTAGTGGTTATTGCGCCGCCCTCGAAGGTATTGAAAAACTTGGTCCCGTGAAAGCTGAAGACCTCGGCATCGCCGAAATTTCCGGTCATGGTTCCGTTATACGAGCATCCAAAGGCATGCGCGGCGTCGAAGAGCAGTTTCAGGCCGCGTCGCTTTGCTATGGCTGTCAGGGCGTCTATATCACAAGGCCTGCCCCACGTATGAACGCCGATTATACCGGTAGTCGCCGGAGAAATAAGCTCCTCTATGCGATTGGGATCGATGCAATGGGTTGTGGGGTCGATGTCGCAGAAAACCGGTGAAATCTGCTGCCACTGAAGCGCATGGGCCGTGGCAATGAAGGTAAAGGACGGAACAATGACCTCCCCGGACATCCCAAGCGCGCGTATCGCTATTTCCAGCCCGATGGTCGCGTTGCACACGGCTATGCAATGCCTTACGCCCAGCAATGCCTCAAGCCTGCGCTCGAATTCCTGAACATATTGTCCGTTATTCGTAACCCAGCGACGGTCAAGGATGTCATTGACACATGTGATAAAATATTCTCGGTCGCCTATGTTCGGCCTGCCGACATAAAGCTTGTCCTCAAATGCGGGCTTCCCGCTGAATATCGCCAGATCGCTATATGAATTAATACTGCTCATCTATTTATCGAAACTTACTTCCCAGGGCAGGTTCGGCCTCACTACCCCAGGCCATTTTCCGTACCACTTGTAGATGCGCTCGGAATCCCGCACTTCAAAAATCAACACATCGTCCTTGTGATAGACATATGTGGACGTATCCTGAACAAGCATAATCATGACCCTGTAAAGGCCGTCGTTCAGAAAGTTCCCCGGCACAAGACAACTGCCTTTGATAAGTCCTTTCGGTCCGTAAAATCCCTGAGACGGGGTATTCAATATACATAAACCCTCCTCATTGTACAGGTGAAGACTAAAGTTGAGTTCCGCATCCTGCATAAAATTCCAGAATTCGAATTCCATTTTCAGGGGAGTAGTCACATCTATCTCCCTGATCTCCCCGCCGGTCTGGGGAACAAGACGGACCGAGTGAAGCCTGACTTTATCATTGCCGGGCGCGGACGCCGGGTCATCCCACTGCTGCTCCAGCACTGAATAGGTTCCGTGCTGGAGGTAAGCGGAAACCACTTCCTTTGCTCCGCCGTCTCTGACGATACGCCCTGCTTCAATCCATATCGCCCGATTACAGAGACTCTGCAGGGCGGTCATGTTGTGGCTTACAAAAATTACGGTGCGGTTTTCGTTTCCGGTCTCACCGATTTTTTCAAGACATTTTTTCTGGAACTGGGCATCTCCGACAGCCAGCACCTCATCCACCAGAAGTATGTCGGGTTCCAGATGGGCCGCGACCGCAAAGGCAAGCCTCATATACATACCCGAAGAATAGTGTTTGACCGGGGTATCGATAAACTTCTCAACCCCGGCAAAATCCACAATTCCTTTGAACCTCGCCTCTATCTCCGCTTTACCGAGGCCGAGGATTGCTCCGTTGAGAAAAATATTCTCTCTGCCGGTCAGTTCGGGATGAAAGCCGGTCCCGACCTCCAGAAGACTGGATACCCTGCCTGTAATCTCAACCCGCCCCGAAGTGGGCTCAGTAATACGACTGAGTATTTTAAGCAGCGTGGTCTTGCCGGCGCCGTTGCGGCCGATAACGCCAAGCCGTTCGCCCTGTTTTAGTTCCAGAGAAACGTCTCTGAGCGCGTAAAACTCCTCACTGGAACCGTCCGGCTGCACAGGTCGTGGAACAAACGACGCGCTCACTCTCTTCAAGGCGCTGCGGGTACGGCGCATAATAACATCACGCAGGGCCGTATAACGTTCCGCTCCCTGGTGACGGATAATGTATCTTTTGCTCAGATTTTGTACTTTTATCGCCGGCGTTGACATTATTGTTCAGTCATCCTGATAAGCGCGCATCCGAAGATTATTTTTCCAATATTTCCGTGCTACACTTGTTCCCACGGCAAGTTGCCGACCTTGGGCCATGCATCCCGGCTGCGATGCTTTGCGTAGGGGTGCAAAAGGCAGTCCTGAACACCGACGGCAGGCAGCAGCTCTTCGCCCACGCCGTTGCGGATAAAGAAGGCGTTGAAGCCGTACCGATGGGTGCCGGCAAGTCTGTAGCCTTTTTCCTTCGCCAGTTTCGTCATGGCCGCCAGAGACGCGCCGTGGTAATCCTCAACGCTGATTTTGAAGGACCGGTCATAAGGCACGGTCAAAGCTTTATCGGCCGGTATGACATTATGCGTTTCACACACGACGACCCGCGGGTTTATGCAATTTATAGCCTTCCATATCCAATAGTCCATGCCGTCTACATCAACAGACAACAGATCAACCTCGCCTTCCACGCCCGCATCCTGCAATGTCCTGTCTACATTTTCAGCGGTAATCCAGGCGTGTGTCAGCTTGGGCGGCCAAAGAAATGTGTCTTTGTGACGGCGATAATACTGACTGCCCCTCACCACATTCTTCCTGTCGCCGTCGAAGAGATAGCCGTGCCAACCATGATTTATGATTAGGTTTGCGCTGTTGCATTGTATTCCGTCACCAGCGCAAATTTCGACCGCTGTCTTATTCGTAACGCCGATCAGTGAAAATATATACAGCAATATGCCGTCTTCCTCGAACTGGGAACAGCACCTGAACCCTGCTTCATCGAATGTAGGCAGCGGCCTGATATTCCGGCGCGCCATATCCTTATAGCGCTGTTCCAATAAGACCTGCGCCGCCTGTGTCCCGCAAGTCATATCCGATTCCATCGAGCCAAGCAGCATACTTCCGATCCTGGACATTATCTGCTTTACGAAATATTTCACAGCGCTTCCGGTTCGGACGTCGGGGTTTCATAAACGTCGATGCTCATATCACGTCCGCAAAGGTCTTTTCCATTTTTCTGAAATACGCGATGCCGGTTACAAACAAGACACCCACGAGGGTCAATGAAACAAGAAAACCGGGCCACATAATGCCGGCATCTCCCCCGAGAATGGCCCAGCGGAACCCGTCAATAACACCCACCATGGGGTTAAGCGCATAGAGCATGCGCCATCTTTCCGGCACTATGCTGCTGGAAAAACCGACGGGCGAAATATATAGTCCGAGCTGGAGAATAAAAGGGACTACATAACGGAAATCGCGATATTTGACATTGAGGGCCGAAAGCCACAGCCCTGCCCCAGTTGCGCAAAAAAAGACGACAAGGGTAAACAGCGGCAGAGTGATCATCCGCCATCCCGGCATAAAACCGTACCAGAGCATAAGTCCGGCAAGGATAACGGCGGAAATCAGAAAATCCATAAAACTGACTATAACGGAACTCGACGGGATAATAAGGCGGGGGAAATAGATCTTCGAAATGAGGTTTGCATCGTTTATCAGGCTGCCGCTCGCCTCGCTGAGCGCGCTCGAAAAAAATTGCCACGGCAGCATGGCCGCAAATACCATGATTGGGTAAGGCACGCCTTCAGAGGGCAGTTTGGCAATTTTACCAAATATCACGGTGAAGACCACCATAGTCAAAAAAGGCCGTATCAGCGCCCAGGCGACGCCGATCGCGGTCTGCTTGTAGCGCACCAGTATATCGCGCCAGGCCAGAAAATAAAACAGCTCGCGATAACGCCAGAGGTCTTTCCAGTAATGCAGTTCGGTTCGGCCCGGTTCTATAACCAGTGTCTCTTTAAACGGCTTGTATTCCTGAACGGTCATGGTTTAATTATTTGGGATTAATTATAGAGCTGTTCCATGCGCAGCGTTATGACGGCCGGCAAGAGTCGCGCATTGGCTCTCCAGCTTCGAAAGAACCGAATCCATACCAAGATTTTCTTCTGCGTAACGTCTTGCAATAACATTGTATCCGGGGCCGCCTGCGCGAAAGGTTTTCTCGGCGCAAGCCACAATAGCGGTTTCGAGCGCAGCGGCATTTTCAGGGGGCGCAAGCACCGCGATGCCTGGGTTCTGCAAGACCAGTCTGCCGATTTCAGTGTCTTCCTCCGAGGTTATGATTGCATGTCCCCCGACCGATAGAATACCGGTCAGTTTTGAAGGCATTACCGCATCCGCCGCGCCTTTTTTTTGCAGGACCAGGTGAATATCCGCCATACACAGAAGGTCGGGCAGGAATTCATAGGACTGCAGCGGATGGAAATGGACGTTCTTCACGCCGCTACGTTCGGCCTCGTCCATCAGCGTCTGTTTATGAGCGCCTTCACCGACAACCACAAAATGATAATTTGACCTGTGGCGCAAGGACCTGGCGACCTCCAGTAAAATCTCCAGACCCTGTTTCTTCCCAAGATTGCCGGAGTAAAGGATAACCCTGTCGCCGTCATTAAAACCCCACATGTCGCGGTATTTCTTCTTGTCGGCGTGCGGATTCAGGAACCGGGTGTCGACCCAGTTCGGGAATAATATGATATCGTCCTTATTAACGCCTTTTTGCTCAAGCCTGCCGCACATGCTCTGCGAGATTGTGGACACACGATCGAACAGGCGATACAGGAAACTCTCGATGCCGTAGGCAGCCCGTACAAATATTTTACCTGCGCCGATCATGCCGAGTCCGAACATGGCGTCAATTTCAAAATCCTGGATATGCAGCAGGCTTTTTGCTCCGGTGAAACGGCTGAAAAGGAGAGCGTTGGGAGCGCAAAACAAGGTCGGGGCTATACAGAAAATCAGATCAGGCTTCCAAAAGCCGTTTCGCAGCAATTGGGGAATGCTGAATATTGCAAAACTCATCAGATGCAGCAGCCTTGTAAGCGGTTTGGGATCCTGCGGCACCCACACCGGGCAGCGCATCACTTTAACCCCCTTCAATACCTCGGTCCTGTATTTCAGCGCAGAATATCCACTGTCCACTTTCCAGGCAGGATAATACGGCGGCGCGGCCACAACACGGACATCGTGGCCTTTTGCCGCAAGCCATTCAGCCATCTCGCCGCTGTATTTACCTATGCCCGTCAGTTCCGGGAAATAATTGATGCCGTAGATCAGAATGCGCATGTTTTTTTATCCGGCGGGCCCGGAGGCCAATGAATCGTACAATTGCAGCCATAACGGCAAAACCGCCTTCCAGCTGTACCGCTGCTCAACCAGGCGACGACCGGCAGCGCCCCGATCGTCCCGTTCCCTTTTATTCCAGGAACAGGCGTCCTCAACGGCCTTTTTCAGAGAAGCGACTTCCGGACGGATTAACACGCCGCCGCCGCTTTCCCAGTCATGAAGGCCTGTCTCATGCGTTGTAATAGTGGGCAGGCGCCTGGCAGCGGCCTCAAGGTTAACGAGTCCGATTACTTCGGAGTGGGAGGGGACCGCCATGAACCAGGCCTGATCCATCAAGCTGTTCTTTTCAGCGCCGAATACCGGACCGCGAAATCTCACCCTTTTTTCGATCCCGAATTTCACGACAAGAGACCTTAACCCGGCCATGTATGAGTCGGACCAGACCGGGCCGGCCACGTCCACCGACCATTCGGCGCTGATCCGGGCCTGAGCAAAAGCGGTTAAAAGCAGATCAACCCCTTTCTTGGGTTCTATCCTCCCCAAAAAAAGGATTTTTCTGGAGCGTTCGGCGCCGGGACTTTCGATATACTCATCCGTATCCACGGCGTTGGGGATGATTTCGATACGGTTATGAGGGAACAACCGCGACAGGTGCTCGCGGTCCTGAGGCGTTATTGCATGAACAACATTTGCGCGGCTCAAGGCCCGGCAGGCAAAGATTTTCCAGTACAGCCGCTTTTTTATGCTGATACGGAAACCCTGTTCGTTCAGGAGCCACGGCTCCAGCATCCCGTGCGCTGTGACAATAAACGGGACGCCTGCAGAGTGGGCATATCCGGCCGCAAAATACTGCGGCGCAGCCCAGACTCCATGGATATGAAAGACCGGACGGCAATTATCAGACCGGGCCGCAAGACCGGCAAGACCGGAACGCAACCCCGGTCCCCACGCCCATGCGGCTGCAGCACCTGAGGCCGGGAATTTACAGAGTTCAATCCCTGGATGCAATGGCCCGGGATCGCCGGTCGCAAATGCGATCTGGACCGGAATGCCGCATGCGGCCAACTTCTCCGATAGCCGACGCACAACTGCGGGAACGCCTCCGCTAACCGGCGCGATGTCTGCGGCAACATGCACTACACGCAGCGCATGTGCGCTGATCAGGAAATCTCTCCGCGGGCCTTCAGCCAGGAGACTGTAATGCGGACGCCTTCCTCCATCGAATACGGCAATTCGCCCGCAACAGACTGAAGATATGTGAGGTCGTGCACCATAGGCGTAAGCAGGTTGTTGAGGCGGAACGTAGTCAGCGGCGGGTTGCGCCGGCCGAGCAGCTTCAAAAAATCTCCGAGCCGGGCCGCCGGCCGGAGCAAGCCGACAGGGACGGTCCTGATCGGCGCTGCGCCCGACTCGCGCTGGATAACGGAGGCCATAACAGCCACGTCTATAGAAGGATAGTCCGCCAGGTACAACGTTCTGCCGTGAATTAATTCTGCCGGGGCATCCAGAAGCCGTTGTATCTCATATACCGTGTTCCCTACAAAGCCGAAGGACTTGAGAATGCTGCCGGAGCCCGGATGCATATAGCGTCCTGCCGCTACCTGCAGGAAGAAGGTCTTGTAAGGGACGTCAAACCACGGCCCCCAAATCGAAGTGGGACGCACAATCACCCACGGGCACGGAATCCGGCCGGACGCTTCACGAACGATCATCTCTCCGGCGATCTTGCTTTCGCCGTATAGCGTCGTAGGACAATAGTCAATATCGTTTTTTGGCTGATAACCTATGCCGCATACAAGTCGTGAGGATGCAAATATTATACGCTTCAGGATCTTACTGCCCTTAACCGCCGCAATCAGATTTTCAACGCCCGCCGTGTTTGCCGAATAATCGTCCAGTGAGCGGCCGTCAAGGTCAGTCCGGGCGCCCATATGCACTACCACATCCGGGGCGAACGTCCCGATTTCCCGTCGCAGTCCGCCGGCGTCGAGGATATCGACCGGCTTCCAGAATTCTGCATGAGACGGGTTTCGCGGAGGAAGAATGTCAAGGCTGAGCACAGTATCGCCCCTGCCGATAAAATGCCCGACAAGATTCGTGCCTATAAACCCCGAACCGCCGGTTACGACTATTTTCATGCCCGGATTTCCTTTTTTACAGCTTCGATATACAGTGATTCCGGCTTATACTCGGCCCCGTGTTCATCCCTATCCAGCTCCAGAGTATTCCACTCCGGCACAAAACTGGTGTCGAAAGACTGCACCGCGACTCTCCCGAACCCAATGCCGTACAGCAAAGCCTCCAGATTGAACCGGTCATACATCCATTGATGCGTCTGGCCGCGTTTCCTCGCGTCGCCGAGGAACAGATTTTCGATAAAGCGCCTCAAAGGTTTTTGCATGCCTGCGCCGAAGGCTTCCCGCTGCACCGACTGCAAAAACAGTTCTTCGAAAAAATCATCGTGTCGGTCGAGCGCCTCCCGTACGCCTTTCTCACACAGCTCAAGGTTCGCCATATACTTCCGGCAAATGATCTCCAGATCAGGAGCAACGATCCTCATGATCCCGCCGGGCTTAAGCACCCTGAAGCATTCCTTCAAAAAAAGAGGGGCTATATTACGGTCAAGGTGCTCTATCAGGTGGGAGTGATAAACGACATCTGCCGATTCGTCGCCAAACGGAATTCCTTTTGACAGATCGTGGAGCATAACATTGTCCGGCAATGACCTTAAGCGGGTGAGCCGATCATCATCCAAAAAAAGCGGGGCCACGGTTCTGAATAACCAATTGGTACGAATTTTCAGGAG
>Ga0334722_10005415_pt1 | contig 12903 bp, 13 predicted proteins | sample C3_bottom_MG_FD_207210 | JGI IMG/M metagenome (GOLD analysis project Ga0334722, IMG submission 207210) | Sediment microbial communities from Yellowstone Lake, YNP, Wyoming, USA - C3_bottom | ecosystem: Environmental > Aquatic > Freshwater > Lake > Sediment | place: USA: Wyoming | collected...
AAATTCGAGCTTGCTGACAAAGGGACGGTCTTTCTCGATGAGATCGCAGAAATGGATGCCGGGCTTCAGACAAAACTGCTGCGCGTGCTCCAGGAGGGTGAGATAGAAAGGGTCGGCGGTCTGCGTCCGGTGGGAATCGATGTACGCGTTGTTGCAGCCAGCAACAAAGACCTCGAAAAAGCGGTTGAGGCGCAGACCTTCCGCGAGGACCTTTTCTACCGGCTGAATGTCTTTCCGATAACCATCCCTCCCCTGAGGGAGAGAAAGGACGACATCCCGCTGCTGGCAGATTTCTTCATAAACAAATACTGCGCTGAACTGAAGTCCCCTCACAAATCCATTTCCGGGGAAGCCCTTGATCTGCTGCAGGTCTATCCCTGGAAGGGCAATGTCAGGGAACTCGAAAACTGCATCGAACGCGCCATAATTCTCTGCGACGGCGATACCATCACCCCGGACCACATCATACTGAACAGGCGGCTGTCATTCGAAAGCACCATGCAGAACCTCACCATGGAGGGCCCGCTTGAAGACACTGCGCGCGAAGCCACGAGGATTGCAGAGACCGAGCGCATCCGGCGCGCGCTGAAGGAAACGAGAGGAAACAAAAGCAGGGCCGCCGAGCTGCTGCAGGTAAGCTATAAGACCCTCCTCACCAAGGTCAGGGACTACGGGATCGAAAGTTATTAGAAAGGCGCCCGGAAAAAAGGCACTGTGCGGGTGACTATCTGAAGAGGTTGAGGACGGCGCGCTTATAGAATTTCTGTAACCCCCAGCTCAGCTTTCTGAGTAGCCCGCTTTTCTTTCCGTCGATCCCGGAGGCAAAAAGACCGCTGTGGCTTCCCTGCTCCACAATGGGGGGGTGACACCAGAAAATCTGTATGAGTCCCTGCCTGATCAACTCATTATGATACAGGTCAACCGGCAGAGAACATTTCTTTGATTTCGCCTCCTTAAGGATCGCCGCTGCTGCGGCCCTGGTGACGACATAGGCGCCGGCGCAGCGACCCCGGTCTGCGGCATAAAGTCTGGTCTTATCACAAAGCCGCGACTGGGGCACAAACCGCAGCGTGCTGTTTTCGTACGAGACGATGGTCCCCTTATCAGGCCCGCCGTGCAACTTCCGGAGCTCTGCCATTGATTCGTTGAAAACAGCATTGAACTCAGGCGCCAGAACAGCATCGTCTTCAAGCACCAGGGTCAGCGGAATGTCCTGGGCCACAATCTCTTCATAGATAAGGAAATGCTTGAGTGCGCAGGAAGAAGATGGAGAGACCAGGTGCATCGGGCCTTCAAAATATATATCAAGATGCGAGGGCTCTATATCCGGGATATCGCCGTCCAGCATGAACCGAAACTGGATCCCCCGGCCGGATAATTCCCGGGAGATATGCTCCCGGCGCTCCTGATAGCCGGTCTTGACATGAACAACATACACGCGGTCGACGTCTATCATCGGGACACACCTCCTTTCTTCGCGGCAACACACTTGTTGCGTTCCGGGACATCTATCAACGATTATAAATGACCGGCCCCTGCTCTGGAAAGCAATTATACGTCTTCAAGCACGGACAGCCGGTCAGCCACCGGTTGACAGGGTTTTTGCGTACTGCGTATAATTAACATTCGTGATTTTCATTCATGCGCCTGTAGCTCAGCTGGATAGAGCAACTGCCTTCTAAGCAGTAGGCCACAGGTTCGAATCCTGTCAGGCGCGCCAAATTACTCTTCATATTGTTTAAGTAAATTTTTTATTTTCAAGGGCTTTCGTGATACTTCAGATCAAACAAAAAACATTATAGCAAACAGGAGCTGGCCATGACACTCAAACAATACCTTGAGAGCAGGGAAGGAAAAAGTATCCTTTCGTCTGCCAACGCTGACGGGATGGTAACAACCGCAATATATTCAAAGCCCCACGTCTTTGACGATGGCACCATTGCCTTTGTCATGAGGAAAAGACTTACCCACGAGAACCTGAAAACCAATCCTTATGCATGCTTTATGTTCATTGAAGAGGGCCAGGGCTATCAGGGTATACGACTATTCGTAAGAAAGATAAAAGAAGACACCGACGAGGCACTGATTAACACAATGAAGAGACGGCATCTTACCCCGGAAGAAGACAAGGCCAAAGGACCGATGTTCCTGACCCACTTCAGGGTTGAAAGGATTCTCCCGCTCATTGGAGATGCCGAGACAGGAATCACGCTGAAATAAAGAATCCCCTGAGAAAGGGACCTGGCGTGCCGATGGCTGCACGTAATTTTTTTGAATCGTGGCGGCAGTAAGCAGATTATATCAGATACAGGTTGACTCATCAGGCTTTTTTTTGTTTTACTATTACTTATCTGTGTTTCAATGGTGAGCGTAGTTCAATGGTTAGAGCACTGGATTGTGGTTCCAGCTGTTGGGGGTTCGAGTCCCCTCGCTCACCCCATTTTTTGCAATGCGCCTGTAGCTCAGCTGGATAGAGCATCAGCCTCCGGAGCTGAGGGCCGGAGGTTCGAATCCTCTCAGGCGCACCACTAAACAAAAGCCGGCTTCCACAGAGCCTGCTTTTGTCAAAAAAAGTTGACGTGAGACACGGATTTCTGTTTTACTAGTGTTCGCCACATTATGTTATCTCTGTGGGCCGTTAGCTCAGTTGGTAGAGCAGCTGACTCTTAATCAGCGGGTCGCAAGTTCGAATCTTGCACGGCTCACCAGTAAATTCAAGGGTTTTCAGGGACTTACACCTGAAAACCCTTTTTCTTTAGTTTCGGAAAATAGGGAAAAATGACGGAAAACGGGGCTGTTTTGCACCCAAAATGCACCCACTCTTTCAGTAGGTTGCAACTGTTTTGAGTGTAAAACCCGTCTGATAATATTTTATTGTAAAATAGGCAATGCAAAAGGAAATTGATAAAGCTCAGGAACTCTTAGGATCCTTTGAAAAACAGTCCGCCATCCTGGGTGGGTTGGATGACCTGTCAGACGCCCTCGAAATAATTTCCGATGTTATAAGCGACGGCAGTGATGAAACTTCCGTAAAGAAAGCCAAAAATTTGTTAACACGGTACAAGGGATTTATTTCAAAATCGGCAAACGGTTTACTGGAAGAGCCTGAGCGGTTTTCAACTGATAACATCAACTACTGGCATGATGTTCTGCAAGAGATTATTAATTTTGGATTCGCAGATAACGATACTGCATTCCAGTCCTTTATTAAGTTAAAGGAAGACGCCAGGCGTCAATCATTGCCTTTTATCCAGAGGATAACAGAGCTTCGCAATAATATTGACCTATTGCCAAAGGAAGAGCAGGACAGAAGAAGGCAAGAACTGCGAGAATTACTTGGATATAAGGGTTTAATTATAAGCGATAAAAAAGAAGATTAGAAAAGGGACCTGGCAAGGACAAACTGCTAGTCGAACGGGGGATCGTGTCGAGAGACAGGGTGGCGGCGTTCCCACAGTGATTTTTCCCTTTCAGCAATCAACCATGACACTACGATGAAAAACGCCTCCTGACGCGCGTAAAGGGGCGCCCAGCGCGGTTATCGGGGATCGGACAGGGGATAGAGGGGGTCTTCAGGTTGAAGCCATGAGCGCCAATTTTTTCTAGTCATCATCATCACTGGAGTGTGAATAGCATTCGTTTCCTCCATAACCGTGACAAACAGTACAGTCTCCGCAGTGACAACGCGAAGGTTCCACGGTAAGGCAGTCCCAGCAAACGTCTTTGCCATTGGTTTCAGCATAGGCGCATTCACGGGATGCCACGCCCTGCCCGCAGTGCTTGCAGAGATGGCCGTAACGGCTGGACCTGTTACTCCAACAGCTAATGCATTTACGGCAACGCGAACATCGGTTCGGGGTGATGGTTTTGCAGTCTTTGCAGGCGTCTATGCCTTTGCCGATAGCCTGAGCAATGGCATGATCAAGCTTTTTTTCTTCTTCCCGCTTTTTTTCCTCTTCTTCGCGTCTTTTCTTTTCTTCCCTGATTCTTCGTTTCTCGTCTTCCCGACGCTGTTTCTCTCTTTCCACTTCTCTTTCTTGCCGTTCCTCGTCCTCCCGTGCGCTCTTGTTGATTTTGTAAATGACCACTCCCAAAATAATAAAACCGATCAGCCCCACGAAAAACTCAGGGTACGAATAAATTAGCGCGGCCAGCACAAAAAGGATGGCCCAAACTATGGGCAATTCGAGCCTCCCCTTAAAGAAAATGATATTCCCCTGAGGATGATGGCAATCATGTCCTACCCTGGCACGGCACAGCCCGTTCTCCCCTTCCTCAGTCCGATCAGGGTACACGGTCGCGAGCAGAACCTGCTCAGAAACTCGTACCCGTTCTTCCTCGGGTGGTATTCCTCCCCGCAGGCGTCGCAGACCAGCGTGACCGACAGGTTTCGGAACGACTCCTGCCCGCGTACCTCTTTTGCTTTCGTTTTTGTTTTTCTGGGCATCGATCCCTTTCGTTACATCATGATGAAAATTCGGATTTGATGCGGATTGCCACCTGAGCCTGTATTGCCTTCAATGTGGAGTCGTAATCTATTGCCTCACGGTCACGGTAGTCAAGCGGTACGTACTCAAACGGGATTTCAGATTTCATTTTCTCGGCGTAAAACTCTCCAAGGGTTTTTCTCCAACCATAGGAATTGAAGTCGGGCGTGTAAATATGGAAGAGAACAATCTTCTTGAATGTCTGATAACGACCAAGGAGCCAATATTTTCCAACATTGGTGTCAGGATGCTTCTGCCCCGCCTCAACTTCCAGCGCGAGCAAAACCTTGCCGTCCGTCAGCATGCCGTCACTTCTGAATCCATCGGACGGGAAGCCAGTGATGGACTGACAAGGGCCTCGATATTCTAATGGAGGGACCGCGTAGCCTTTCAGCCAAGACGACAATTCACGCTCAAGTTGCTTCCAGTTTGCCACGCACTGCCTCCCTCCGTTCTTGTGACTTCGATCCGCCTGTCAACTGCGGGTCAACTATTGTACGACGGGGACAGAGAAATTAAAAAGGTCCGCCCGAAGTTGTTGCTCCCGTGTCTGGCGACTCGGCGATGGGGTACAATACCCCGATGCCGAAGAATAAGAAAAAGCACCACTACGTCCCCAAATTCTATCTCAAGGGATTCGCCGACCCGGGTCGGGAGCCGTACCTCTGGGTTTACGAAAAGGGCAACACAGCTATCAGAAAGAGCCTGCCCGAAAACGAGGGTTGCGAGAACTACTACCACGCCTTCGACACCGAGAACGGTCGAGACACCGACACCGTTGAAGACTGGCTTGAGAAGACCGAGTCGGCGGTTGCGCCCCTGATCTTGAAGCTGTGCGGGCGCGAGGTTCTCGATGACCGAGAGAGGTGGGTATTCTCGCACTTCCTTGCCCTCATGATCGTGCGTGTTCCGAACTTCCGAAGCAATGTCGAAGAAATGTTCGGCGAACTCCAGAGGAAAATCGTTGACGGCATTTTGGGGATGGAGGGGTTCGAGGAGATCGTCAGAAACCATGAAAAAAAGACGGGAAAGTCTCTCGCCGATCCCGCCGACCTGAAACAGTTCGTTCTGGGCGAGTATAACGGCGACGTCGGTCCTGATCTGAGCCTGGGACTCATGATTGGCGACCGCTCCAAAATAGCCCGCATCTTTCACGACATGACCTGGACCTTTATAGAAGCCACGGACGAATGGAAGTTCGTCACTTCCGACAATCCGTTGTTTTTTGATGTTCCGACTCACGACCCCCGCCTGATCGTCGGCGGAGGACTCGGGAGCAAGAACGTGGAGGTCTCCTTCCCCGTCACGCGTGACCTCGCCCTTGTCGCAACCTGGGACAGGATGGAAGGACTGGAGGGCGGATATTTGAAGAACAAGGAACTCGTGAAAAACACGTGCAGAAGGACTGTCATCAATGCTCGACGCTTCGTGTACGCCCCCGTAAAGTCGGATGCCCTCAATCGGCTGGTTCAGAAGCACGGGGACAGCTCGCCCAAGATGCGGGTAATCTGAGCTTTCCGTCCAGCGGAATTATGATTTCCGCTTCCCAGCCGTCGCCGTGATACAATACCGCCATATGAAAGACCACATGAACATAGAAGACCTGATCACAATCATGCCCCTCGGGACGGCGGTGTATTACCGCACAGTGAGGTCGTCGGGGTTGCCTGTCGAAGGTGGCAACGACAGTTTCGGCATCAAAACTGACTTCATCGTAAAAAACAGCACAAAGGTCATTCGGGAACTGGAGCATGATCCGCCCATCGCCCTTGTGGCCGGCTTGGTACACGACATTGTCGCCGAGAGCAAGCCCGTCTGTGCAGTCGTCGTCATGTTTCGCCTCGGGAGCGATCCCAACCCGTACGAGATATTCTTCAACTATTTTGAGGGTTCGGGGAGCGCGCCAGAGATATTCAGGGACCTCGCGACCCAGGACACGATTGCGTTCCATTGCTATGGCGACGGCGGGGTAAAACTGAGAACCATTGTCGTAGCGAACAAGCACATGCATTTCTGGCAGAGCGCTTCACAGAAGGTCGGGAGCATGAAGCCTTGGTCCATGGCGGATTTCGACAAGGCCAAGGACCGCATTTTCGAGAAATACCCGACGCCTCCCGAGCTTTTTACGGCGTTGCAGAAATACCTGCTGACCTGATTCCCAGTTGTCACTGCGATCCGCCAGCCTCGTGAAATATCCCGCCTGACGCGCGAGAACCGAGAACGAGGCTCAGAGAGACTTACAGTAAAGGGACGTGGACAGTGGATATACGGCTGGGGTGATCTGACTGAAGCGGAATACGGGCTGTTTGACCCCTTCGGGTCGGCTGGACCAAAGGTCGACTTGTTCAGCCAAGCAGCCCGGGTTGGCTCCTGGAGCCCCGATGCTGGTAGGCATATTTGACACGGCGACTATTGATGGTTTTGGTCAGACCCTTAATACGCATGGTTTGCTTGGGGACAACCCGACAAAAATGGCGTTTTCAGAAAGCCGCAGCGCCATCAATACTACGGCTGGAATAAGATACCCTCGGAAGAACTTGGTTACGACATGTCCACTTGATAACCAACACGAGGATATCTCGCCGAGGTTGTCGAATGCTGATAGAAACATGCTAATCTCCATTCACCGTACGGTCTGTTTCCCGTAGTTCGTAAGTTAACAGGGTTAACACAGTCCAGCAGAAATTCCTTGCTAAATCCTTTTTTTCTTGAACAGGAGGCGTTGTAGGATGCTCCGAAAACTTAGTCGGGGCATTCGTGTAGGATCGAACCCGGTTAACCAATATTGACAGGAGGTCGCAGAATAGAGTATTTTTATAACACTATGATTTTGTTAACTTTTTTTATATTTTAATGGGTGGTTGATGTTATCAGCACATGCCAATGACTAAGATTTTTTTGCTCGACATTTCCGAGAGCCTTTCAATGAGGGCAGGCACTTAGTACAATGTTAGAGCCAAAGACAGATCATTCAACCCGGATGTCCCAGATCCGACAACGTGACACGGCCCCAGAATGTGCTATCAGACGACTATTAACAGATCTGGGAGCCCATTTCAGGACTAACGTACAAGGTCTTCCCGGGCGACCGGATATTGTGAACCAGACCGAGAAATGGGCTATAATGGTTCATGGCTGTTTTTGGCATGGTCACGAGTGCCGCCATGGTCGCGTTGAGTCAAAAACAAATACTCAAGCGTGGCGAGACAAAATTTCGTTGAATAAGGAGCGTGATAGGCACAAGCGAATTGAGTTGGAGTATCTCGGCTTTTCGGTTGATGAAGTTTGGGAGTGTGAAATTAATGACACTCGCAAACTGAGAAATCGACTATCCAATTTCATACGAATGGCACGGGAACGCTTGGAGTCGTTTTCATTGGATGAGGATCAAAGCGTTATCCTTCGCAGGGTTTCATTGGGAGGGGAGCGCCATCGTGTATCCCGAGTAAAACGAATACCAAAATTTGACGAATTAAAGTTAGCTGATGCGTTTGATCTTGCATGGCTGCGCTCTATCGAACCTCTACACAGGGCTCGAAATGGCGCTGGTGAGCTAACTTGTGTTGATTTGTTTTCAGGTTGTGGTGGGCTATCTCTTGGTGTGAGGGAGGCGTGCGAAGCAAGTGGAAGGTATTTTCGACCTCTTTTGGCAATGGATATGAATCCTGAGGCGCTAGCAGTCTATGAAACCAATTTTCATCCTGATCTAATCATAAACGAAGATTTGAGTCAACACATCGACGGCGCAATCGGTTCGCCACACACCCATGCTGAAACTGCTTTATTAGCCCGGCTGGACAGAGTTGACTTATTGGTGGCTGGACCGCCATGTCAAGGTCACTCTAACCTAAACAATCACTCTCGACGTGATGATGATCGAAATGATTTGTATCTCCGAGTTGCACGATTTGCAGAGATTGCAAGACCGCGGTGGGTCTTCGTCGAGAATGTCGCTACTGTCGTTCATGATATTCGAGGTTCTCTATCCAAGACACGGGAATCCTTAGAACGTTGTGGTTATTCATGCACGGAAGAAACGATCAATTTGTCGCTTATTGGTGTGCCTCAGCTTCGCAGAAGGCATATTTTAGTCGCATCTCTAACTGGAGCCATTAACATACAATCGTTATTGGAATGTCACAAACTACCTCAACCTAGAAGCGTTGGCTGGGCAATAAACGATTTGGCGAATATGGAGAGCGACAGGCTTGTCGATTCAGTTCGTAACTTGAGCCAAGAAAACCAAGAACGAATAGACTGGTTGTTTAACAATAATCAATATGATCTACCTAATAAGATGCGTCCAAAATGCCACCACGGGAGTCACACGTATTATGCTATGTATGGGCGCCTCAGGCCGGATCGGCCTACGAACACCATAACTACAGGATTCGGTTGTCCGGGCCAAGGGCGTTATATTCACCCGACCCGGCCACGTACACTTACGGCTCATGAAGCTGCACGACTCCAGATGTTTCCCGATTTTTTCGATTTTTCGACAGTAACGACCTATAAAGCGCTATCAGGGATGATTGGAAATGCCGTCCCAATGAAGCTTTCGTATCTTCTTACGCTGGCGGCATTGCGGCAATGAAAAAATACGATTTACCTTTTACAGTCGCTTCTGCATTACTGAGAGAATTGGGGGAGCGGCTGGTTGGACAACCGCACATTGCTCTCGCAGAATTAATAAAGAACGCCTACGACGCTGACGCTTCTAAGGTCGAAATACGTGTCGAACCAGATAAAGATCGGATCGAAATCTCAGATAACGGTTACGGCATGACCCCTGAGGAGTTCAAACGGTTCTGGATGACCATTGGGTCTACACATAAGGCAGATCAAATGGCGTCGAGGAATCTTGGTCGCAAGGTAACAGGCTCGAAGGGCGTCGGGCGTCTTTCAGTCCAGTTTTTGGCCCGAAAAATAGAATTAACTACGGTGTCAGAGCACGATCCCGACACGGAGTTGTACGCTTTTGTAGACTGGGATGAAGCTGTTGAATCCGGTCTATTAACGGAGGCAAAGGCTGCTATAAAGGAACGCCCTCGCGCAGTCAATTTTCCTGATGGTAAGAAGCACGGTACCAAAATAGTGCTTTCGAACTTGAATCAAGAGTGGGATAGCGAAGATTTCAAGTCTTTGGCAAGACAAATTTGGTGGCTACAACCCCCTTTCGCCGAGCGGTTGCCTGAAGATGATCCGAGCCGCTTCGAAATCGTATTTTCGGCCTCCGACCCGGAGCTCGAAGCGGCGTTCAGTACGGTTACAACGGCTGCGCTGAATCTTTGGCATGCGCGCTTGCGAGGGAAATTGGTCAGTGAAGGAACTAACTGCAAAGTGGACTTGATACTCGAGTTTAACGGGGGCAAGCGCTTTCGCATACAGTACCCAGTGAGAGGTGGTTTGTTACACCGCTTGAAATTCGATATTCGTGTATTTCATTTTTTTCATCGACAGCCACATGGCATTCCTGTTGGCGATGCGCGTGAATATCTTAACAAGTTTGGTGGCGTGGGTATATACGACTCTGGATTCTGACTGCCTTATTATGGCCCCGACCATGATTGGCTTGGAATTGAGCTCGACCATTCTCATAGGTTGCTTCGCTCTCAACTCTTGCCTGACGAGCTCCAGCTCAAGGTGGGGCGTGGGATGCAATTCTTACCAACGAATTCTCGTCTATTTGGAATGGTAGAGGTCAGTACCGCCGAAGAACGTCAGAAGACGCCTGACAAACAACGGCGAAAAAATCGTCACCTTCAAATTCAGATATCTCGTGATCGCCTCCTTCATAATGATGCCTACGATGTGCTGCGTTATGCTGTGCGCTGGGCGCTGGATTATTATGCTACCCGTGAAAGTTTGAGAAGCGAAGAGTCCAAACCTCTGAAGCTCGATGAACCTGCAAGTCTGAAATTGAGAACTATCGAGAATGTTCTGGAAGACTACAAAGAGGCCATCCCTTCCCCCGTTTATGTTGATCTGAGCAGCCGTATCCGGGATGCGGTTAAAGTGAGCGAAACCGAAGCCGAGCGTACTGTAGCACACATGGAACTTATGGGCTCGCTTGCCACGGCGGGGATGGTGGCACTGGCAAGCGAGCATGAAATCAATCAACAGTACCGTATCTTGGAGAGATTGATCGCAAGCTTGAAAACATCAAGCGAGATTCACGGCGACTTACAGCATTTAGTCGAAGATATAGCATCATGGCTGAACCGAGCGAAAGCTTCCCGAGCTCTGTTTGCACCATTGCTAGAGCGAGAAGGAAGAGAAGACCGCAAGCGCTACCGCGCTCGTCGGCTGATAGCCGATATTGCCAGACGACTAGCACCTCTTGCCCGTGGCATCCCAATCGATACCAGTGATATCGAAGATGATCTGCGGCTTCCTGCAACAACTTTGGCAACATGGCATGCAGTTTTTCAAAATGTCTTGTTAAACTCTGTAAATGCACTCATGGACAGCGGACAAAAAAATATACGTGTATCCGGCGGCGTAATCAGGGGAAAGCGTTGTATCTGGGTACAGGATACAGGGGCAGGGATCGATTTGGAAGAAGCAGAGACGCTTTTTAAGCCCTTTGAACGCCGTCTAGAAATCACCCCGGCTCGCAAGCGTTTGGGTATCGGCGGCACCGGGCTAGGATTGACTATAGTGCGGCTACTTGCAGACCAAGCCGGATGCGAAGTCGGATTTGTACCACCTGAGCATGGGTTCTCGACAAAGTTCCAACTTTCTTGGAAGGAGTGATGATGGCAAGAAAATACGTTGTTGGCATTTGTGATGATGAGGCAGCCAATAGGGAAGCCTGGGGCAAAGAACTTTCTGCGATAGGTGAATTTAGTGAACAGTTCAAGGTGAGGCTGCTTGCCGCAGAGAATAAAGACGGTGAATTTGCTATTGCGTTGAAGGAGTTGGCTGAACGTAGACTCCAAGCGCGCACTGGCATAGTCGATGACACTAGACAAAACATTTTTGACTCCCTTGATTTACTCATTGTTGACTACGATCTTATTCATGCCGCCCACGGTGAATGGATAACTGGTGAGGAGGTAGCTTACTTAGCGAGATGCTACTCAAAATGTAAGATTATTATAGCAGTAAACCAGTTTGGCTCCAATCCATTCGATTTGAATCTTAATTTCTACTTTCCTGAAAGTTTTGCTGATCTAAACTTGGGAGATCGTCAAGTCACAAATCGCGGCTTATGGATGACTGATTGGGGCGAAGGCTTTAGACCGTGGTATTGGCCATTGGTACCTAAACTCATAGCTGACTTCGATAAGCGTGTAAAGGATGTTCTTGACAATCCCGATCAACCGATCAAAGAACTCCTGGGCTTCAATGAAGAGGCATGGAGCATTCTTCCCCGCGACACCGTTTCGGTATTTTCTCATCGAAAGCTCAGTAAGCCGGTTGACCAACTGACCGTAAGAGAGATAATTGAAGATTCAAGTATTGGTTTGCGACCAAGGGATCGAATTATGAATGATGGGGCATTGGCGCGTATTGCCGCCGCGAGAATTGCACAATGGTTGGATAACGCAGTGCTCTCCGCTCAAGACATCTTGGTGGATGCAGCTCACTTGGTAGAACGCTATAGAAGTCTTACTGGCACTGAGAATCCTTCTCTTGAACAACTCAATCGCTTTGTTCGTATTCTGTCGCCAAAAGGCTATGACTTTGATGCTAGGCTTGACAAGATGTCTTTTGAAAAATTTCATTGGCTCTCCCGGCCTGCATGGTATTGGCCTGACGTTTCTAGAGCCGAATGGATTAAGGAAGTGAATGATCCGTGGGCCGCAAGTGTTCCAGACACGTTTTTTTGTGAGGATATATCTCGTTTTGTTCCTTTCGGGCAGACCAGGGAGTTTCGTATTAGTGTGCCCAGTGTGTATAACATGCGGCGCTGTATAGACCCCCAAGCAGAAGGAGCCGCCGTTTGGGCATCGTTATCATCGGTTGACTATCAACCCAATGTTAGATTGATGGAATAGGTTATGCCAGAAGAAGAGAACAACTTTGACGACCCTAAGACAATCTGGGATGTCCTTGCCCTACTGATAAGGATTAGCAATAGTCTGAGTGAGAAAAAGAAAGTTAAATACGATGCCTTTCAAATCTTTGCAATGTCTCAATATCCACCAATTTCTCTTCAGCAGGTTGAATACTCAAAAAAAGCGCCTTGGAAATTCAGTGCTAATAGCTATATTCACCTGCCATCAGTTGAAATTGGTGGATGGAGACAGCAGCCAGTTGTGCGTGCTTCTTTTGAGTCTCAAGGCGACCTTCAGGTATTCCGGTTCCAAGTTGTCGAGGTCCAGGTTTATTCCCCAGTCGGGGCCAGGTTTATTCCCCACTTTTTTCTGTGATTGATTATAAAACTCGTCCTGTGGATCTGTCCATTTTT
>Ga0334722_10005416_pt1 | contig 12901 bp, 13 predicted proteins | sample C3_bottom_MG_FD_207210 | JGI IMG/M metagenome (GOLD analysis project Ga0334722, IMG submission 207210) | Sediment microbial communities from Yellowstone Lake, YNP, Wyoming, USA - C3_bottom | ecosystem: Environmental > Aquatic > Freshwater > Lake > Sediment | place: USA: Wyoming | collected...
GTGATGTTACTGTCAGTGGTACCGAGTCGGACACAACAAGTTCCTCAATAGTTGAATTATTTATCCTTTCGACAGCATTGCCTGACAGGATTGGGTGTGTGGCAAATGCCCTTATGCTGGTGGCTCCTCTTTCCTTCATCATTTCCGAAGCCAGGCAAAGAGTACCGGCAGTATCCACCATATCATCGATTATTACAACGTTTCTGTTTTCAACTTCACCAATTATTGACATCTCCTCCACAACATTAGGTTTTTTACGTAGTTTGTAGCAAAGAACCATCTCCGACTGAAGATGCCTTGAATAAGCATTTGCTCTTTTTGATCCACCCATATCAGGTGCAGATACAGTAAGATTATCAAGTTTCAATTTCTCAATATATGGTGCAAAGATTGCTGAACCGAAAAGGTGGTCTACCGGAACATTAAAGAATCCCTGTATCTGATCGGCATGAAGGTCCATAGTTATAACCCTGTCTACCCCGGCTGTGCTCAGCAGGTCGGCTGAAAGTTTGGATCCTATTGAAACCCTTGGTCTGTCTTTTCTGTCCTGGCGGGCAAAACCATAGTAGGGGATAACCGCAATTACTTTATATGCAGAGGCTCTTTTTGCTGCATCTATCATAAGAAGAAGTTCGAAAATATTTTCTGCCGGAGGATTGGTCGATTGTATAATAAAGACCATACAACCCCTTACCGATTCATCAAAGCAAGGTTGAAATTCTCCGTCGCTGAATTTGGTTACAGAGCTTTTCCCAAGTTCTATTCCAAGTTTGTCTGCAATCATACTGGCCAGATGCTGTGATGACCTGCAGGCAAATAGTTTCATTGGTGCTTTTCCAAACATTTTCCTAAGTATTAACTTATTAATGCAAATTGAAAGTAATGTTGCAAAAATATAAAATCATGAACGATTAAACTGTGAGTTTGAAAAATTGTTGAAAGATTCCTCTATAAAGGAAAGTATCTCTTCCTTTCCTTTGCCTGTAACAGTCGAAGAAATAAAGGTATCAGGCAGTGAATCCCAGGTCTCAAGCATTACCTTATCATAATCTGCTACTGATTTAGAGACAGATGTTCCTGATATTTTATCACTTTTTGTAAATACTCTTACAAATGGGATCTGGTTATTGCCAAGGAATTCCATGAACTGAAGATCAGATCGTTGTGGTTTTAATCTTACATCCAGCAGGACGAACAGGCATACCAGGTTGTCTCTTTTCCGGATATAGTTTTCAGTTGATTTTATCCATTTGTTTCTCAGGTCAAGAGGAACTTTCGCATAACCGTAGCCAGGCAGATCAACCAGATACCACCCTTCATTTATAATAAAATAATTTATTGTCCTTGTCTTACCTGGCTGAACTGATATTTTAGCTAACCCTTTCCTTCCTGTCAGCATGTTTATCAGCGATGACTTCCCAACATTGGAGCGGCCGATAAATGCAAACTCCGGCTTTGAAGCTGTGGGACACTCCTTCAGAGAGGGACAGCTTTTTACAAAGTCGGCAGATCTGATAATCATATCAATTCCTACTTTAAATCGTTGTAAGGAAGATCTATTTTTTTGACAAGCAGATAGTTATTGCCATAAGTTGAAAGTACCTCGGCAAGTACCTCAATGCTTGGTTTCGTCGGAGTTGAAGTCTTCTTTAGTGTCAGGCTTCCAATGCCATTAACTGTCTTAACCGGTTTGCAATGTGCTGTGTCATAAACTCCAAGTGAGAAATCGCCAGTGAAAAATTTCACTTTTGTTGCTTTATTTGATAACTCGAGAGAGATCTTAAAAGTTCCGTTTGTTTTATAATCATCTTTTAAATTCACGACCATTTCAGGATAATCTTTTATCAGCTTTCCATCGGAAGTATATTCCTCAAAGAAGAATGTCCTTAACCCTTTTTTAAAACCAATCTTTGCTTTGACTTTTCCATTCCTGAAATACTGTTGCTGGATTCCATCTATTGTATCTCTTTTATATGGTGTTGCCCTGAATACAGGTCCTTCGACATAATACCATTTTGCAGAATCCTCTCTTAATCCATTCTCATACCAGAATGTCTGACGAACCTGCTTGCCATTATAGAATGATTTCATCACTCCCTGCCTTACACCATTCTTAAATGTCACTTCCTTTATGAGTGTGTTCCCTGTGAAATATTGTTTAATTCCGGTATAACCGGTGTCAGCTGCAGATACAGTATCAGCTGCAACATTTGCATCTTTCTCAGATTTACCTTTTCCTCCGCCACATCCTTGAAAAATAAATGATAAGGTAATTAACACGACCGCTCCGGCGAATAATCTCATAATAACTTGATTTATATAAAACTAAATAGAACTTTCAGAATTAATGAAAACTTCAAGCAGCTTTGCTTCACCTGCCGGTTCAAGAGAAATCTCCTTTATCATTGCAGGAAGAAGTACAGTTTCCCCCCTGACTATCCTTTCTGAAGAATCATCCCAGTTAATGTTGAATTCTCCTTCAAGGCAAATGTAAATAACAAATGAATCGTTAAAATAATATTCCTTAACTACTTTCTGATTGAATTGCAGAAAGTTAGTGTTAAAATATTTACAGTTAACAAGGTTTTGTAATTTGTTGATTTCATGAGCTTTATTGATTTTGCCTCTTTTGCCTGTTTCAGAGAAATCGATTGCGTCAAGTGCCAGATCAAGATGCAGTTCTCTTTTTGCTGACCCGGTACTTTTCCTGTTCCAGTCTGAGATCCGGTAGGTTATATCTGAGGTCTGTTGTATTTCAACAAGTACTGTACCGGCACCAATCGCATGTATCCTGCCTGCCGGGGTGAAAAATGTATCGCCTTTTTCAGGTTTTTCTGTATTCAGAAGATCAGTAACAGTACCATTTTTAATTGCAGCTTCATAGATCTCCTTTGTCACACCCTCCCTGAAACCGGTATAAATTTTTGCATTGTTTTCACTTTCAAGTATATACCACATTTCTGTTTTGCCATACGCGTTGTGACGTTCTTTCGCCATATCATCTCCGGGATGAACCTGGACTGACAGATCCTCCTTCGCTTCGATGAATTTTATCAGAAGCGGAAATTCATTCCCAAACTTCTCATAAATTGAATCGCCGGTTATGTCACCCATATAGACCTCTATCAGTTCTTCAATATTATTACCTGCAAGGAATCCGTTAGTTACGACTGAAAGGTTGCCCTGTACACCCGAGATTTCCCAGCTTTCACCAATATTTGGAAGCTTTCCGGCATTTTTATTATAGAGTTTTGCAAGTGCATTTCCTCCCCAAACTTTATCCTTAAGGATAGGTTCAAACTTCAATGGATATAATTCTGACATAATTTAAAAGGACCTAATGGTCATATTGCCTGAGATGTCTGAAGTTTTTAATATGTATTGTCTACCTCTGTTTATTTCAACTTTTAGCATTCCATACTTTAGCTTTCTCCAAACTTATTGTTTCTTCAGGCAGCCTATGAAACATTTTATTATTTTTGATAATTAATTCTGCAAAAATAGACAATTATGTTGATAGTAGGAATAGCAGGCGGCACAGGATCAGGAAAAACAACGGTTGTCAGAAAGATTTCTGAAGTTTTTCCTAACGGAGAAGTGATTGTGATTCCTCAGGATGCTTATTACAGGGACAATACAGGTATTTCAATTGACGAGAGACAGAAAATAAATTTTGATCATCCCGACTCAGTTGAATTCGAACTGCTTATTGATCATCTCAGGCAACTTAAATCGGGCAATTCTGTTGAGATGCCAATTTATTCCTATCTTACATGTCTAAGGTCTAAAGAGACAATTACTATTCACCCGTCAAGAGTTGTAGTGGTTGAAGGTATCCTTATTCTTACTGATCCCGGACTGAGGGATATGCTTGATATTAAGGTTTTTGTTGATGCTGATGCTGATGACAGGTTAGGAAGGGTCATACAGCGAGATATTATAGAACGGGGGCGGACTTTACTTAAGGTACTGGAGAGGTACCACGATACTGTTAAGCCATCACACCTTCAGTTCATAGAACCCTCTAAAAGATATGCCGACATAATTATTCCAGGAGGAGGGGAAAATCAGGTAGGAATTGAAGTTCTTATTTCAATATTAGAAAAACACCTCATTAAAAAATAAATCATAATTGTATGCTTGATAATATCAGAATAGAAGATGTCCTTTTCCTGGATATAGAGACTGTCCCTAAAGCTCCTGATTTAGACCAGCTTGATCCTCGTATGCAGGTATTATGGGACAAAAAATCGAAACAATTCAGAACCACCGATCAGAGTGCAAAAGATGTTTATGAAAGAGCTGGTATATATTCGGAATTCGGAAAGATTATCTGTATATCTGTAGGGTATATAAAGGAGAAGGATCCGTATGCACTCCGTCTTAAATCATTTTACGGGGATGATGAGAAGACCATTTTATCTGAATTCTCACAGATGCTTTTGAAATTTTCAAAGCCAAACAGGGAAGCTCTGCTTTGTGCCCATAACGGAAAGGAGTTTGATTATCCCTATATAGCAAGACGTATGATAATCAATGGTTTGCCTATTCCGGAACTTCTGGATAATGCAGGAAAGAAGCCATGGGAAGTCAAGCTGCTCGATACGATGGACCTCTGGAAATTTGGAGATTACAAAAATTACACATCTCTGGATCTGCTTACATCTGTTCTGGGCGTACCAACACCCAAGGATGATATAGATGGAAGCATGGTAGCCGGAATCTACTATAATGAAAAAGATTTACCAAGGATTGTAAAGTATTGTGAAAAAGATGTGATTGCTATAACACAGGTTCTGCTAAGGTTTATGGGCAAACCGATAATTAGCAATGACAGGATAGAATCTGTTACATTCGCCTAATCAACAGAAGCGAGTCTTAAAATGTTTCTGGCAACTTCAGCAGGCTGATCTGCATGAAGCCAGTGACCTGCATGCTTAATTTCATTTATTTCGGCAGATGGGAATATCTTTAAAATATCCTGATAATCAGCTGTATTAATATAATCAGATTCAGACCCTTTAAGGAATATCACAGGGAAACCTGTAATCTCGTAATTCAATGCATCCTGCTTGTCAATGCCTTCCATAATTCTGTCGAGGTTATTTAAAACAGATACCACATTCATCTTCCAGCTGAATAAATTTCCATGACTTCTCTGGAGGTTTTTCATGATGAAGCCTCTTATTTTTTCAGAATCTATCTTACTCATTAATTCTGCCTCAGCCTCCTGTCGTGATTTGATTTTGGAAAGGTCAAGGGAATTCATGGCGCTTAGGATAGTATTGTGCTGATTGTATGTTACATGAATCGAGTTTTCATTTATAAATGGTGATATGTCAGCAATGAGCAGGCCATTTAACCGTTCAGGCCATTTCAAAGCGAATGACATTGCAACCTTCCCGCCCATACTGTGTCCGGCAAGGAAAAATTTTCTTAGTGTAAGTTCATCAGCCATTTCCAGTATATCATCCCGCATCACATCATAGTTCATAATCTCTGAGTGGGGTGATTGCCCATGGTTTCTGAGGTCAGGGAGAAATACATTAAATTTTTCACTCACCATTTTGGCAATTGAGATCCAATTATCGGATGAACCATATAATCCATGGAGAATTATTAACGGAGGTCCGCTTCCATAGCTTCTGAAGAACAGTTTCATACTTGTAGTTATCAGGCTAATTGCCTCTTATACATCTGAATTGTATTCTCGAGTCCGAGGTAGAGTGCATCAGCTATCAGGGCATGTCCGATAGATACCTCAAGCAACCATGGAATATTCTGATGGAAATAGCGGAGGTTATCAAGGTTTAAGTCATGTCCTGCATTGATTCCAAGACCTGCATCGCGTGCAATTTCTGCCGCTTTAATGAAAGGCTCAATGGCTTTAACAGAATTTCCGGAGAATTCCGTTGCATAAGGTTCAGTATAAAGTTCAACTCTTTCTGTTCCTGTCAAAGCTGCATATTCTATGTTTACCCTGTTTGTGTCAACAAAGAGAGATGTTCTGATACCCTCTTTTTTAAATGTTTTTACAATATCAGTCAAAAAACTTTTGTATTTGACTGTATCCCAGCCTGCATTTGAAGTAATTGCATCATGTGCATCCGGTACCAGTGTAACCTGGTCGGGTTTTACTGACAGAACAAGAGTTATAAATTTATCTGTAGGGTTACCTTCAATGTTGAATTCAGTTGTAATGATAGGTTTAATATCGAGAACGTCCTTGTACCTTATATGTCTTTCATCAGGCCTGGGATGAACTGTGATGCCGTCAGCTCCAAACAACTGACAGTTTATAGCTGCTGACAATACATTAGGTATATTACCTCCCCTTGCATTTCTTATAGTTGCAATCTTGTTGATATTTACACTTAATTTTGTCATTATAATAAATTATTTGTTTTGGCGTATTTACAGATGAAATAACAAAAGTACAATAACTGGTATTTTTTTTGCTATATTAGTTGAAAATATAAACAAATGGTCGCAAAGGACCTCATATCTGAAGTTGTTCCTTCACTAAAAACATCCGATTCAGGGCAGACAGCTCTGAACTGGATGGAGATTTTCCGGATCTCTCATCTTCCTATTGTAAATAACCAGGAATTTCTGGGTCTTATATCCGATGCTGATATTTATGATATGAATCAACCCAATGAACCTATAGGTAATCATGCTCTTACGCTGCTCAAACCGTTTGTTACTATGGAGCAGCATATATTTGAAGTTATCGGGCTGGCTGCACGGCTTAAACTTTCAGTGGTTCCGGTACTTGATTCCAATCAGTTCTATAAAGGTGTTATCACCACTACCGACCTTATCCGGCATATAGCAGGTATTTCATCAATGGACCAGCCTGGTGCCATTGTCGTTCTGGAGCTTATAGAAAGGGATTATTCTCTTTCACAGATAGCCCAGATAGTTGAGAGTAACAACATTAAAGTGTTAAGCATGTATATAACTTCCCCTCCTGACTCAACAAAGCTGGAGGTTACGCTTAAACTTAACAGTAATGATCTGACCTCTGTAATCAGGACATTTGAACGATATAATTATGATATCAAGACTTGGGTTGCCAGTAATGATTCGATAGATCAGTTCTACCAGGAGCGGTTTGACCTGCTCATGAAGTATTTAAATATCTGATTTATGCTAAACAGAGTTGCCATTTTCAGTAAAGATACCAATACCCGGACCAGGGAAGGAGTAAACAAGCTGATAGCTGAATTCTGCAGAAGAGGAGTGAAGATGCAGATTTTTCAAAAATCAGAAGAATCTTTGATATGTCCGGGTGGGGAGTTAATAGAGAGATTTACCAGGTTTTCTTCTCTGTCTGTATCACCTGATCTTGTTTTGAGTGTAGGTGGTGATGGTACATTCCTTGAAACCGTATTGATGGTTAAAGATACCGGTATTCCCATTGCCGGAGTAAACACAGGAAGAATGGGATTTCTTGCAAACATACCAACTGAAGAGATTGGTAGGTCGGTAGATATGCTGATCAATGGCGATTATGAGATTATTGAAAGAAGTCTTCTGAAAATAGAACAACCGGACGGACTTTTCCCCGGAAATGGTTCTTCAGCTTTGAATGAGGTCACTATTCAGAAGGCGGATCTTAGTATGATCACTATAAATGTATTTATTGATAATATTTATCTTAACACCTACTGGTCTGATGGACTTATTATCTCAACTGCAACCGGTTCAACAGCTTACAACCTGAGTGCAGGAGGTCCGATCCTTTCTCCGGAGGATACCAGCATTATTATTTCGCCTATATCACCTCATAATCTTACAATCAGACCGATTATTGTATCAGGTGAAAGCAGGCTCAAGATGGTAATTGAAGGTCGAAGCAGCGAGTATATGGCCACATGTGATTTCAGGTCAAAACGAATTCCTTTTTCTGAAGAGATACATATTGCAAGGGACGATGTAAAGCTGAAGACTGTTATGATCAGGGGGATGGATTTCTACAGCACTCTGAGAAGCAAGCTTATGTGGGGATTAGACAGAAGGAATTAATCCATTTTTGTCACGCTGGTTCATGGTTTTTAATATATGATTATTATATTTGTAACTGATAAAAAGCAGATTATATGAAAAGGCCTCTTCTGATTCTTATTCTTTTTTGCCTGATAAGTCAGTTAGGTGAGGCTCAGCTCTGGAAAATGAAGAGATGGGAGGCAAGCGGAGGAATTGGTCCAACTTTCTTTTTCGGTGATGTAGGCGGGTATACCAATGGTGAGAATATTCTTGGTATCAAGGATTTGTCTTTTCTGCAGACCCGGTTTAATGTGGAACTGAATATTAAATACAGAATTAGTCAGTCTATTAATGCAAGGTTCAGTTTCTCAACTGGTTTACTGAAGGCAACTGATGAACGTGGATCTAACCAGGATAGAGGATATGAAGCTTCGACCACCTATTTTGAGCCGGCTTTGATTGGAGAATACTATTTTATTAAGAATAAATCGGAAAACAGTTATGTGTTCCAAAGTAAGGGCAGAAAGTTTTTCCAGACATTGTTCTCAACTCTTGATTTTTATGTCTTTTCAGGTATAGGTGGCATGAGCTATTCGGTAAAAGGGAACGATGCACTTGTTAATAATCCTAATGGATTTGATTCCGGAGGATTTACAGCAGTAATCCCTGTTGGAGTTGGCTCCTCCCTTGTTTACTCACCCTATCTTAATTTCGGTGTTGAGGTTGGTGGCAGGTACGCATTTTCAGATGGGCTCGATGGTTATACATCACAATATTCCAGTCATAATGACGTTTATTATTTTTTAAACTTTGTAGTCACTTACAAGATGAAGACAACAAAAAAAGGTTGGCCTTCTTTCAGATGATAATGAGCTGGAAATCTCTTGATGAAAAGATTTAACTGGATTTTACTGCTAATGCTTATTTCAATGGTACTCCATGGTCAGAGAAAATCTGATTATGGCGTTTTTGGCGGAGTATCTTCCTATATTGGCGACATAAATCCGGGTAAATTATTATATTCACCTTTACCTGCCGTCGGAGTATTTTATCGTTATAATCTTCATCCCCGTCAATCTATCAGAGCGAATTTTTTTGCAGGCGGATTAAGAGCAAGCGACAAGGATTTCAACAATGACTTCCAGCAAGCCAGAAATGCTTCCTTTTCAGGTATGGTAGGTGAGTTGGCTGCCCAGTTTGAATTTAATTTTTTCCCATATGCAACTGATGGAAAGAGATGGAATTATACTCCTTATGTTGCAGTCGGAGCAGGGATATCGTTTACTAATACTCAGGCATTTACGTTCGTCCCTGTTATTCCGTTTTCCCTGGGTTTCAAGGTTAATGTTTATAAAAATTTAGGATTAGAAGCTGAATATGGTTTTCGTAAAACATTTTATGATAACTTTGACGGCTTAAATGATTTGGTGGCTGCAGAAGATCATGGATGGCTCCATAACAATGACTGGTATACATTTACAGGCATTTGTGTGACATGGAAAATCTACAATAAACTTGCAGGTTGCCCGGCTTATAATGATGTTGATTCTAAGAGAAAACACTAGAATATGTCCTTGAAGGAACAGATTAATACTGGAAAACTACCCTCTCATATTGCCGTTATTATGGATGGTAACGGGAGATGGGCAAAGCAGAGAGGACTCGACAGAGTTTTCGGACATCAGCAGGGAGTAACAGCAGTCAGGAATATTATTGAAGCATCTGCCGAACTTGGCATAAAATACCTTACACTTTATGCATTTTCAACAGAGAACTGGGGGCGACCCGATGAAGAAGTCTCTGCTTTAATGGGAATAATGATACAGTCGCTTAATAAAGAAACTGATACTCTTATAAAAAATAACATAAGGATGAGAACTATCGGTGATGTTGACAGGCTTGCCGATGATGTTAAGGAGAGATTATACGATACTATAAACCTTACTTCAGGTTGCACAGGACTGAATCTCGTTGTCGCCCTGAGCTACAGCTCGAGATGGGAGATCACGGAAGCTGCACGTAAGCTTGCCCTGGACATTAAAAAAGATTTAATTGATGTTGCTTCAGTGGACGAAAGAATTTTTGAAAAATATCTTACTACTTCGGGAATTCCTGATCCGGATCTTATGATCAGAACAAGCGGAGAAATGAGGATAAGCAACTTCCTTTTGTGGCAGATGGCTTATACTGAACTATATATAACCGATATACTTTGGCCCGATTTTGGCAAGGAGGATTTATATAAGGCAGTTGTTGATTACCAGGGAAGGGAAAGAAGGTTTGGAAAAACAAGTGAACAGATAGAGGAAAATTGATTTAATGATGATTCTCAGACAAATAAATAAAGGATTAATAATACTTCTGACTCTTATAAGCTTTTCAGCTGCTGCACAGGAAAAACAGGAGATTTATAGTTATAGTTCCTACGATGAATATGTTATTGCAGGACTGACAGTAACCGGGGTAAGATTTCTTGACCCGAATGCACTTATTGGAATTTCCGGTTTAAGGGTAGGGCAGGAGATTACTGTTCCGGGTGATGCACTGAAGCTTGCAGTGCAAAAACTGTGGCAGCAGGGATTATTCTCCGATGTAAGAATATCAATCACAAAAAAATCTATGGATTCTATCTTTCTTGATATCACTCTTAAGGAAAGACCAAGAATCTCTTCAGTAAAGTATAACGGATTAAAAAAATCCGAAACTCAGGATCTGGTGGAAAAAATAAACCTTCCGGTCGGGTCACAGGTTACACCATATCTTCTTAATACTGCAAAAAAGATTATCGTTGATCATTTTGTTGAGAAAGGATACCTGAATACTGAGGTTACCTATATTCAGAAAGACGATCCTGATCAGGCTAACAATGTCTTGTTAACTGTCAATGTTGATAAAAAGGAAAAGGTCAAAATCTCGGAAATTAACTTTATTGGAAATGAGTATTTTGAAACCTCCAAGCTTCTCAGGAAAATGAAAGGGACCAAGGTTAAGAATATGAACTTCTTCAGAGCATCCAAATTCATCGAGGAGAAATATGAAGAAGACAAACTGAAGCTTACAACATTTTATAACGATAACGGATTCAAAGATTTCACAATATTATCAGATTCACTTTACCCCACTGTTGAAAACAGAGTTGGTCTTACTATCAGAATTGATGAGGGTGACCAGTACTTCCTCAGGAATGTAAACTGGGTTGGTAATAGCGTTTATAAAAAAGAAGACCTTGCACGTGTTTTCAACGTGAAGAAAGGTACAGTCTATAACCAATCACTCATCGCTGACAGATTAAATGGTTCCGGTGGCGCCCAGGATGCAGTAAGTTCACTTTATCAGGATTTTGGTTATCTGTTTTCAAGACTGACACCTGTTGAAGCTAAAGTTGAGAATGATTCAGTTGACCTTGAGATAAGAATCTATGAAGGAGATCAGGCATACCTGAATGATATATTGATATCAGGCAATACACGTACAAATGAACATATTGCCCGGCGTGAATTATATACAATGCCAGGTGATCTGTTCAGCAAGGAAAAAATAATCAGATCCATCCGTCAGTTAGGGGTTATAGGTCATTTTGATCCTGAAAAGATAAATCCCACGCCGCTTCCCGATATATCAAATGGAACAGTGGATCTTTTATACAAACTTGAAGAGAGGGCTAATGACCAGTTTGAGATCTCAGGAGGATGGGGCGCAGGCATGCTTGTTGGTACCGTTGGAGTCCGCTTCAACAATTTTTCGATGCGGCACTTCTTTGACCTTAAAGAGTGGAAGCCATACCCTTCAGGCGATGGACAGTCTCTTAGCTTAAGAATTCAATCTAATGGTAAAGTATATCAATCATATACAGTTTCTTTCGTTGAACCATGGCTTGGAGGAAAGAAACCAAACACTTTTTCAGTATCGGTGTACAGGTCAGTCATGACCAACGGACAGGGTAAAAATGAACAGGGTCGTCAGTCAATGATTATTGACGGGGCTACACTCGGACTTGGTAAACGTCTTACCTGGCCCGATGATTACTTCTCGATCTACGGTGAGTTGAGTTATCAGAGATACTTACTAAAGGATTACCAGGTTTACAGCTTCCTGTTTGACAACGGTACATCTAATATGTTGAGTTTTACTACAAGACTTACCAGGTTCTCGACAAGTCCTAACCTGATCTATCCAAGAAGTGGTTCATCATTTTCTCTTTCACTGCAGTTAACACCACCATGGTCGCTAATCTCCGGAAAAGATATGTCAGATGTGTCTGATCAGGAGAAATACAAGTGGATTGAATTCCATAAATGGGTATTCAAGGCAGATTATTATTTCCCGCTTTCACCAAATGATAAGCTTGTTCTTAATTCAAGAGCTGCATTCGGATATCTCGGGTATTATAACCCTGATATAGGCCCATCTCCGTTTGAATACTTCTACGTAGGAGGTGATGGCATGTCGGGTTACAACTTTTATGGCCGTGAAGTAGTTGCACAGAGAGGCTATACAAATGGTTCACTGACTCCGTATGATCCTATTAAACACAAGCCATCTGGTAATGTATATTCAAAAATCACATTTGAACTAAGGTACCCGGTATCACTTAATCCACAGGCTACAATATATGGTTTGGCTTTTCTTGAAACAGGAAGAGCCTGGTATTCATTAAGTGAATTTAATCCATTTGATATGTGTCGTGCCGCTGGATTTGGACTCAGAGCAAATCTTCCGATGTTCGGACTGCTTGGTATTGACTGGGGCTATGGTTTCGATCCGGTTCCTACCGGTCAGACAAATGCAAATCATTCACAGTTCCATTTTGTAATAGGTCAACAATTCTAATTAGGTAATTAAAAGTAAATGTTATGAGAAAACTTAGTCTGATTATATTAATGTTTGTTCTGACTTCGGCAATGTCCAT
>Ga0334722_10005417_pt1 | contig 12900 bp, 8 predicted proteins | sample C3_bottom_MG_FD_207210 | JGI IMG/M metagenome (GOLD analysis project Ga0334722, IMG submission 207210) | Sediment microbial communities from Yellowstone Lake, YNP, Wyoming, USA - C3_bottom | ecosystem: Environmental > Aquatic > Freshwater > Lake > Sediment | place: USA: Wyoming | collected...
TTGTCCGCAGCGGCAGTATTCGGGGGCAGGTGGAGCATCTGGTGGAACGTTTGGAAAATCAGGGTTGAGGATGGCTGTCAGATTCCGCGGGGGCGGTTTTTGGTATATGCACAGGGGGAAAATATGCGTACGATCTGTTGCGTGTGTCGCAGGGTAAAGAGTAAAGGGGACTGGCTCGAGGAGATGATCGAGTCCGAGGTTCGGGTGTCCCATGGTTTCTGTCCGGAATGCTTCGACAAAACCATGGCGCAGTTTTCCCTTACCTGGTCAACCGCGCGAGCGGAACAACCCGCGTTTAAGCCGTCGTCGCTATCGCTGTTGGAGCAAAGTGATGACGTCGTCTGTATGGTCAAAACGGCATAAGACGCCGTAAGAGGGCAAAGTTTATTTCTTCGCCGTTGACACTGCTGCGGCGCCTAAGCCGTTGTGCTGAATAAATTCGTTATCCTGATTGGCAAAAACGGCATAAAGAGCTGTAACGAAACAGCAAGGGGCTATTTCATAACGGCTCCTAAAAATAGACCGGCTTGACCTCGGGCGTTTGCCTCGTTCCGCCTACCCGGTGCAGTATCCGGTCGGCCACTGTCTTGGCCGTCTTCATCATGTCGTTCATGCCGATGCCTTCCCAGCCAAAGCCGCAGATATGTAAGCCGTCCAGTCCCTGCTCTAGGGAATCCTTCCAGGTCAGCAGCGCTGGGTAACCCATTTCCAGTTGGGGGATGCCGCCGTCGCCGCGCAGCACCCTGCTGAAACTTGGGGGTTCGGGCAGGTGGATCAATTTCTTAAGATCATCATAGATGCGGTTGATCAGCTCCTCGTCGGATAGCTCCAGCCGTTCCGGGTGGCGGCGGCCTCCGACCAGGGCTTCCATCAGCACTGTGCCTTTGGGGGCGCGGCCAGGAAACATATGGGTGGAAAAAAGCGCGCCCATGGCGAAGCGGTTTTCCCGCTCCGGGGCCAGATAGCCGAAGCCAAAGGGCACCTGGGCCTTGTCCGTGAAGCCCAGGGCCACGGTGGCGATGCGCGCAGTGGGGATGGCGGGCATGGGCGGGGCATGGGCGGCCAGTAGTTCCAGGGTGCGGTTGATGGGCAGGGCGACAATGACGGTGGCGGCCCGGTAGGTTGTGGTCTCGGTGTGTATCTCCCAGGTCTCGTTATCGCGGCTGATTGCCCGCACCGGGCTCTGGTAGAGAATATTCGCTCCGGTGACCAGGGTGGTGATGAGCTGTTCCATGCCTTGGGGAAAGCTGGTCATGGCCGGCAGCATCCCCGCGCCCGCCCCCTTTTTTTTCTTGAGCAGCCCTTTGAGCACCGAGCCTGCTTCCTTTTCCAGGGCGCGTACCCCCGGCATCACTGCATCGATACTGAGGCGTTCATAATCCCCGGCAAAGGTGCCGGTGATCGCGGCATCCACCAGGGGCAGGATTTCATGGCCGAAGCGGTATGCGGCCCACTGCCCGACGCTTTGCTCCTCGGCCCGTGGCTTTTTGAAAAGATCCCCCAGCAGCCGGAGTTTTCCCATCGGGGATAAGAGCGGCGTCGCGAGCAGGGCGGGTGGGCTCTGCGGTAGCTGCACCAGCCGCCCTTCATGGCAGACATAGCGGACAAAATTTCCCAGTGGGGCTTTCTGGGCGATACGGTCCAGGCCGGTTTCGCTGAGCAGGGCACGGCTGGCCTCGTTGTTGTCCAGAAAGCCGTGGGGCCCCCATTCGGCCAGAAACCCTTGTTCTTGAAAGGAACGCACTGCGCCGCCAGGGCGACTATCCTGCTCAAGAATAAGGATGTCCAGGTCCGGCGTGCTGGTGTGCAGGAAATGGGCAGCGCTCAGGCCGGAAAGCCCAGCGCCGACAATGATTATTTCGTGTGTTTCAGGCATGGATCGCACATCCGGGGGTTGAGGGAATCGGCAGGGATCGCGGTGGAGATCAGGTTTCCCTCTTCAGGGTTGCTGTGATCTATGGTATAAGGGATTTTACCCGATATTGTCCGGGGCAGGAATGAAAAAAGAGCAATCGCAAGGCCGGGTCGGCGGAAGAGATCCCGGTTTTTCCATCAATGGTGCCGTGAAAAATAATGCAGCCCGCAGACTCCCAAGCGAAGAAGGTTCTCATCCTCTATTACTCGCTTAGCGCCCAGACCAGTGGCCTTGTGCATCGGCTCGGCGCAGGTCTTGAGGAGCAAGGGGTGCATCTGGCCTGTGAACGGCTTCAGCCCCTTGTGCCCTGTCATTTTCCCATCGGCACCGTGCCGGCCACCCTGTTCATGATGCTCATCACCTTTTTGCGCACGAGGATGCCCATCCAGCCGCTGTCGCCCATTTGCGGGGAACACTATGATCTCATTGTGCTGGCCGGACCAACCTGGTCTTATAACCCCAGCGGTCCGGTTCTCTCCCTGCTTGATCGGGATGGGGTAAGGCTTTTTGCCGGGCAGCAGGTTCTTCCCCTGATTTCCTGCCGGGGCTATTGGCGGATGCACTGGCTGAGCCTGCGCTGGCAGCTTGCGCGGTGCGGAGCCACGATGGTGGGCAGGATGATTTTTGCCCACCCAAGCAAGGAGCCCTGGCGGACCATCGGGGTATTTTTGAAGCTTGCCGGCCGGGTGCCGGAACGGGGCAGATGGCTTGGTCGGCATTATCCGCGCTATGGACATAGCCGGGAGCAGCAGGATCAGGCCTTCGCCTTTGGTGCTGCCATCGGCCAGGCCTTGAAGCGCGGGAGTTCCCTGGCGGAGCTTTCGTTTGTCTCCGGGCCTGGGCAGGGCAGGGCATAGCCAGCCCGTTTCTCAGAATTCAATGCCCTTTTGCGCCTTTATCCCTTTTTGGTAGGGATGTTTTATGGCGCGCATCTCGGTGACCAAATCCGCATATTCGATGAGCCCCGGGCTGGCATCGCGGCCGGTGATTACAAGGTGTAGGCGTTTGGGCCGCTTTTGAAACAGGTCGAGAACCTTTTCTTCCGAGACAATTCCTAGGCCGATCAGGTAGGTGAGTTCGTCGAGCACGATCAGGTCGTAGACGTCGCTTAAGATTTTTTCCCCGGCGAGTTGCCAGCCAGCCAGGGCTGCTGCCTTCACGGTCTCCATGTCCTGTTGCCAGGTAAAGCCGGTCCCGGCAAGATGCAGTTCAACCTGGCCGGAAAAGGCAGCGGCAAAAGCGAGCGCCTCGCCGGTTTTGCCCTGGCCCTTGATGAATTGAATGATGCAGACCTTCAAGCCCTGGCCTGCCGCCCGCAACGCTTGCCCGAACGCCGCCGTGGTTTTTCCCTTGCCGTGCCCCGTGTTGATGATAACCAAGCCCTGTGTTGCCATTTCTGATCCTTTAAGGAATATCGGCGCTCTGCCCTGCTTCCGGGAAGCGGCTGGAGGCGGAATACTGGGTGGTGCGGAATTTTTCCATTTGGCCGCGGTAAAAGTCCTGGTGCGTTCCTGCCTTGGCCAGGGCTTCCTCTTCTACGGCCAAGGCCTCGTTTTGGTTACCGTTTGCCCAGTACGCCGTGGCCAGGGTGTCGAGGACATGCGGGATTTTTTTCTCCGCCGCTGCTTTTTGCGCGAGGAGCAGGGCCCTTTCCGGATTGCGCAACCGCGTTTCCTGGGCGGTGAGGAGGAGCCAGGCCAGATTGTTCAGGGCCTCCGTGTTGGCGGGGGCCAGGAGCAGTGCCTGTTCATAGGCGTTCATGGCGTCCTGCTCCTGGTTGCGGCTGTATTGCAGATCGCCCAAAAGTTGGAACCAGAGGCCATTGTCCGGCTGTTCCCGAATCTTTTGCCGGATGATCGCCTCGGCGAATCGGGCTTTTGGCGCTTCGCCGAGAAGGTCTGGGGGCATACGCCAGGCGGCAAGGGCGCCGGTGAGCATCACAAGAGTGTAGAGGGCCAGGGCCAGGTGGACCTTGCGGTGATGGCGGGGAATCCGGCTCGGATTTTCTTCGCAGCGGCGCAGGTAGTCGATGCGCTGCCCCAGGCCGAAATGGTGCCAGCTGGGCAGATCCCTGATGTTTCCGCTGAGCAGGGCGATCTTTTCAAAGACCCGGATCAGGGGAGAGGCGTGGCCCATGGCGCTCAGGGCATACAGGTCCGCCTGCCGTTCAAAGTTGCGCATGAAAAAGCCAAAGACGAAGCGGAAATAGCCAAGCATCAGGGCGAAAAGAATGCAGGCGCTGGCCAGGGCAAGGATGGTGTCCGGAGATTTCCCGCTCAGGGTGATCAGCTGGTAAAAAATTTCCGAGCTGAGCAGGAGCATAAGAAGCGGGGCGCCGCTTACCTGGGCCAGCAGGCCAAAGCCGAGAAAGATGAAGAGGTAGAGCTGGAGATGGTAGCGTTTGACATGTCCCAGCTCATGGGCCAAGACCGCTTCGATTTCTTCCGGGGTCGTGGCTTCGAGCAGGGCAGGGGTAACAAGAATGTAGCGGAAGCGGCGGCTGAGGCCCATGACCCCTGCGGTCAGCATCCGGCCCTCAAAAAGCGGCCAGAGCAGGATGTCGGCAAAACGCAGGCGCTGGCTGCGGCAGAAGTCTTCAAGACGTTGTCGGGTCGGGCCTGGCGGGAGCGGGGTGCAGCCCCAGAGGCGGACAATGGCTAGGGGCAGAAAAAAGATCAGGCCAAAAAGCGAGAGCAGCACCAGGATGGGCTCCCCCCAGGGCGAGGCGAGAAAGTCTTTCAGTGGGGGAAAGGGAACAAGCTGGAGAAGGTCGAAAAAGACGGAGATAATGAGCCAGGGCAGAAGAATGGCAAGATTGATCTTGATGTTTGCAGCAAGAAAGGAACGGGCCGTAAGGGTCCGAGCGAAGATGCTTTGATAGCTGGGCCGGGCCGCCAGCCAGATGAGACAGAGGTAGCCGAAAAAAATGATGATCCCCGTCAGAGGAGCAAGAACCGGAAGCTTTTCGGCAAGCGGCAGGCGGCTCAGGTAATAGCGGCCCTCCAGCAGGAAGATGTCCACGGCCAGAAAAACGATGGCCAGGATGGAGAGCCGCTGTTCCACGGAAAAATAGCGGGCCGCAGTGTTGTCGGGATTGCGCCGGAAAAAATAACGGGCCAGCTGATTGAACAAAACGACCTTGCCGCAAAAAAGTACCAGGGCCATAGGCCATGGGATCTGGGGCTGTTCCGGAATGCCTCCGGTGGTAAGAATTAGGATAACGACCAGGAGATAGAGGAGATTATTGTACATGGGGTCGGTTCAGCGCATGGCGCTATTGCGCCGGGATGACAGGGGAAAAAGCATCAGCGCCGGAAGGCTGATCCGCACATCTGACCGGAGATATTGGCGTTGTGCTCCTGATATTGCTGGAGCAGGATGCGGAGTTCGTTGGGCTCGAGAATCCGCTTTTCCAGGAAGAATTCGCCGAATTTTTTCTGGAGCCGTTTTTGATGGGCAACGAGCATCTGAAGTTGGGGCTGGGACAGCAGGCCGAGGTCCATGGCGGTCTGGCCAAAGGGCTGCAAGGTCGGGCGGTTGCGGAGAATCTGCACCACATCCGCATCGTTGAGCAGGCCAAAACGCTGGCCGATTTCTCCCAGGCGCGGGCGTTCGGTGCGTTGCCAGATCAGGGCCTGGATGATGGTCCGCCAGTTGATCAGGCCGGAATAGTAGAGGAAATGGCCAAGAAGCAGGCGGCGGTTCGGCACTTGCCCCTGGTAGAGGCTTTCCGTATCCCAGAAAACAGAGGGCTGGCTTGCGGTGCTTCTGAAATCGGCGGTTGTCCGGGTGCTGGCCTTGGGTTGCGGGCGGGGTCTGGCTGGGCCTTGGTTCGGCCTTGCCTGCTGGGGCCGGTGGGGCTTGGGCGGAGCCGGGCGGGGGGGCTGGGTTTGCGGCCGCGCCGGGCGGGCAGGCAGAGGCAGGCAATAGCCTTTTTCCTTGGCGTCAAGAAAGGTGATCAGGTTTTCGTAGGCTTCCTGCACCGAGTGGAACAGCTCGTGGTACTGCCGTTGCACGCGGGCATTTTCCAAGGCGGCCCGGTCCGGGTGGGTTTCCATGGCCCGTTTGCGGTAGGCGCTTTTGATGCCGGAGAGCTGGAGATAGTCGAGAAATTCGCGGGAGATGGTGAGCTCCGGCCCAAAAATGATCTCGCAGGAGCGAAAGAGTTCCTTTTCAGCGGCAACTGTTTCCATGGCGTGGGTCGTGCTCCCTGGAGATTAGTGTGAAAAAGGAAAATTGAATAGTGTGCGCTCTCGGGCCGGCGAAAGGAGTGATTTTTCGTCAGCTGCTCCGCAGGAAAAAAAATATGCTGCCGTGTAAGTCTTATGCAATGATATGGCCCGGTTGTGATAAGATACACTCTCAAGAGGGCTACGTGTATCTGGTAAAAAGTAATTAACTTTATTATGTAGCAGATAACATCTTATTTTTTAACATTTTTTTTCGTATCTCCATGAAATTCTGAGGTGAACGGGGATTTTTGTATGGAACAACCAGCCGGAACCGGGGATCAATACGATGCGTCACCTTATTTTTCTTGTAATTTCAATATGATGCCAGCATGGGCAGAACTCGGGGAGCTTGCGCGCACGCCCTATGACCTTACAGCACCCGGCGCCCTTTCTCCGGCAAGAATCAGTAGCTACCGGGTCCAGGCCGTTGGGTTTGATCTGTTGTATTCCACCCAGCGGGTGGATGAGGCGGTGCTTTCCGCCCTGCAAAGGCTTGCCGAGCAGAGCGGGGCGGTGGCCCAATTCCGGCTGATGAAAAAGGGCGCGGTGCTGAACCGGATTGAGGGCCATGCCAGCGAGGAGCGGCAGGTGCTGCACACTGCCTGTCGCGATATCTTTGCCCCAACCAGTCTGGCGCCCGAGGCCTCGGCCCAGGCCAAGACCGAGCTGGAAAAGCTGGCCGGTTTTCTGGCAGACCTTGAAGCGGGGGTCATTGTCAATGCGGCAGGCGAGCCGTTCACCGACCTGGTCCAGATTGGTATCGGCGGCTCCGACCTTGGCCCCCGGGCTGTGTATCTGGCCCTGGCCGCCTACAAAATCCCCGGACGAAGGGTGCATTTCATCAGCAACGTGGACCCCGATGACGCCGCCGCCACCCTGAGTGGGCTTGATCTTGCCAAAACTCTGGTCAATGTGGTCTCGAAAAGCGGCTCCACCCTCGAAACCATGACCAACGAGGAATTGGTGCGCAAGGCCTTCACCGAGGCCGGGCTTGAGCCGAGTCGACATTTTCTCGCTGTTACCGGCAAGGGCTCGCCCATGGACAATCCTGCCCGGTATCTCCGCTCTTTTTACATGTTCGACTCCATCGGCGGGCGCTACAGCGCGACCTCCATGGTCGGTGGGGTGATGCTCGGCTTTGGCCTGGGATACCCGCATCTCTTGGAGATTCTTCGGGGAGCCAATGCCATGGATCTGGCTGCGGAAGAACCGGACATTCGCCGCAACCCTGCCCTGCTCCTGGCCCTGCTGGGCATCTGGAACCATAATTTTCTCGGCTGCGAAACCCTGGCCATCCTGCCATACAGCCAGGCCCTGGTCCGCTTCACCGCCCATCTCCAGCAATGCGACATGGAGAGCAACGGCAAATCCGTGACCAGACAGGGCAAACCCCTTACCTGGAAAAGCGGCCCCATCATCTGGGGCGAGCCGGGCACCAACGGCCAGCATGCCTTTTACCAGTTGATCCACCAGGGAACCGCCATCGTGCCCGCCGAATTCATCGGCTTTCGCAACAGCCAGCGTGGCTGTGACCTGTTGATCGAGCAGACCACCTCCCAGGAAAAACTGGTGGCCAATCTCTTGGCCCAGGCCCTTGCCCTGGCCACTGGCCAATCCAACGAGAATCCCAATCGGAGTTTCGCTGGAAATCGCCCCAGTACCGTGCTCTTGGCGGACCGGCTGACGCCCTACACCATGGGTGCGCTCCTGGCCCTGTATGAGGCCAAGGTGGTATTTCAGGGATTTATCTGGAACATCAACTCCTTTGACCAGGAAGGGGTGCAATTGGGGAAAAAACTGGCTACCCGCTTGCTCACCCATTATGCTGGATTGAGGCAGGATCCAGGTTACAGCGGGGAAGCTGCGGATGAACCAGGCTGGGCCCTGCTTGGTGCCGCAGGGATGCTTGGCAAGTGACAGCCGGGATGAAAACCCCGGGGAGCAAAGGCGCAGGCCGACAAGGTGTAGCCCTTTTACCTATCAGCGTATTGGGAAAACAATAATATGCCTTCTCTGAGACAATGGAAAGCCACCTTGACGGTGCTGGGCACGATTCTTTGTCTGGCCGCAGTATTTTTGTTCTGGGGGATCAGAACCCGTCACAATGATTTTGAAACACGGCTTGTGGCCGAGCAGCAGCATGTACATACGCTTTTTGAGCAGATCACCAAGCAGACCTTCGCCAATTACAGTTTTAGAATCCAAAACCTCATCAGCACCCGGCCTCAGGTGGTCGCGGCCTTTGCCAAAGGCGACCGGGCCGCCCTGCTGGCCCAGTGTCTGCCCCTGTACGAAGTCTTGCAGAAAGAAAATCCCTCTCTGGTCGGTTTTCATTTTTACACCCCGGACAACCGGTCGTTCCTGCGGGTGCATCAGCCCGAGCGGTATGGTGATGATCTTTCCTTCCGGCCCATGGTGGTGGAGATAAACAAACAGCACCAGCCTCTGGCCGGGTATGAACCAGGGCGTGCGGGCTTTTTCTATCGGATCATTCAGCCTGTTTTTGTTGGGGAGAACTACATTGGCGCCGTTGAGTTCGGCTTCAAGGCGGACCGGCTTGTGGAGTTTATGGAACCCGGTGATGGACCGCAGATGGCCCTGCTGTTTGATAAGGCCATCTGGCAAGGATCGGAGCATCCGTCGGGCCATCCGGTGCAGGAGTTGGGAGACCAGATTCTGTTTCAGAGTTTTGATAACGTCTTCCGCCATCTGCCGGGAAAATTTCGTTTTTCCGGGAAAAATCTTGTCCCGCAGCAAATCCAAGGGCGCTGGTATGTTTTTGACACCAGTCTGGCTCTGCCGAATTTCAAGGGCGAGACCGCAGGCCGGGTTGCCCTGGCCATTGAAGTGACCCGTTTTGTCGAGGAATTCAATGCCTTTGTGGGAGTAAGCATCGTCTTGACCCTTCTGGTGGGCCTCATTGCTTTTTTGGTGCTGCATTTCACCTTTTCGGCAGCGCACCGGGAATTGCGCACGGCAAACCAGTCCCTGTCTTCCTCCAAGGAGGAGCTTGGCAAGAGCTATGCGGAGCTGGAAAAATACCGGCATAACCTTGAGGAAATCATTGTCGAACGGACGGTGGATCTGGCCAAGACCAATGAGGATCTCAATCAGGAGATGCTCGAACGGGGGCGCATCGAAGAAAACCTGCGGCGCAGCGAAAGAAGCCTGGCCAAGGCCCAGAAGATCGCCAGACTTGGCTACTGGGAGTGGGACATCATCCCCAATAATCTTGTTTGTTCCGAACAGGCCTATCGCCTTTTCGGGGTGGGCAAGGAGAATCGAACCTACAGCTATGAAGGCTTTCTTCATTATGTTCATCTCGAAGATCAGACCCTGGTGCAAACCTGGTTGCAGTCCTTGTTGGCAGGCGATGCGGTTGGGAATCTGGATTTCCGCATAGTCCGGCCGGATGGCGCGGAGCGTTATATCCATACGGAAGCCGAGGTCAAGCGGGATGACCATGGCCGTGCTGTCCGACTCATGGGCATTATTCAGGACATCACCGAGGTGAAGCACGCCACCCAGCAGTTGGTGTTGTCGGACAATGTCTTTGAAAACAGCATTGAAGGCATTGTGATCACCGATGCCGAGGGCGTTATCCAGCGGATAAACCCGGCGTTTACGGATATCACTGGCTACGAAGAGCAGGAGGCGATGGGGCAGAATCCCAGAATTCTCAAGTCAGACCGGCACGAGGACGAATTTTTTGCCGAGATGTGGCGCGCCCTGGTGGAAAATGGGCAGTGGCAGGGAGAGATCTGGAACCGGCGCAAGGACGGGGAGATCTATCCCCAGTGGCTGACCATCACCTCCATCCGGGATGCGCAGGGAAATAGCGTGAACTATGTCGGTGTGTTCCATGATATGACCGAAATAAAGCTGCACGAAGAGCAGTTGCGGTATCAGGCGCACCACGACGCCCTGACCGGCCTGCCCAATCGGGTATTGTTCCATGATCGGCTCGGCGTGGCCATGGCCCATGCCCGGCGGGATGAAAACAAGGTGGCGGTCCTGTTTCTCGACCTGGACAACTTCAAGCGGATCAACGATAGTCTGGGGCACACGGTGGGCGATCTGTTGCTCAAGGAGGTTGCGGTTCGGCTTGTTCATTGTCTGCGGGAGATTGACAGCGTGGCTCGCTACGGCGGCGATGAATTTATCGTCTTGTTTGAGGGTGTGGAGCAGGAGGAGGATGTGCTGTTGGCCGCTAAGAGAATCGTAGAGGGGTTGGCCCCGGTGGTCAGTCTCCAGGGACAGGACTTCTATCTGACTGTCAGTCTGGGCATCGCTTTTTACCCGGAGGACGGGCTTGATCAGGATACCCTGATCAAGAATGCGGATACCGCCATGTACCGCGCCAAGGAAAGTGGCAAGAACACCTATAGGGTTTTCACCCCGGCCATGAACAAGCGGGTAACCGAATGGTTGGCCGTGGAAAATAGTCTGCGCAGGGCCTTGGATCGTGAGGAGTTTTTTCTTCACTATCAGCCCAAGGTGGATTTGAATACGGGCAGGATTGTTGGGGTGGAGGCCCTTGTCCGCTGGCGGCGTGGCGATGGCGAGATAATCAATCCTGCCGATTTTATTCCCATGGCCGAAGATACCGGGCTTATTGTGGAGATCGGTGATTGGGTGCTTGCCCAGGCCTGTGTTGATCTTAGCGAAATTCTCGGGAAAGGCTACGGGATCAAGATGTCGGTGAATCTTTCGCCCCGTCAGTTTCGGCAGGAGGACTTGCTGGGCAAGATCAAGGCGACCTTGACTGCCGCTGGAATCGGACCGGAGGGGTTGATCTTTGAGATTACCGAAGGGTCGGTCATGGAGAATGAGCAGAAGGCCATTGTCCTGCTCGGCGCACTGAGGGGAATGGGGGCGGAGATTTCCATTGACGATTTCGGGACCGGTTATTCTTCCCTCTATTACCTAAAACAACTGCCCATCGGCGAATTGAAGATAGACCGGAGGTTTGTCCGGGATATCGCGGGGCACGGCGATAACGTGGCCATTGTCGAGGCCATCATCGCCATGGCCAAAAGCCTGGGTATGCGGGTGGTGGCCGAGGGAGTGGAAACCGGGGAGCAGTTGTATTTTCTCCGCCGACATGGCTGTGATCAGATGCAGGGATTTTTATTCAGCAAGCCGGTGGCCAAGGAGGTGTTGCTGGAAATGCTCAGCGGTGGCGCACAGCTTGATGTCGCGGCCTATGACAATAGCCAGCAACCTCTGCCTTTTGCCGCCAGGGTGGAGAGTGAGGTGGCTCTCGCTTAATCGGCTCTATCGGTAGAGAAGGTCGAATCGTTCCCAAAAATCCGGGAAGGATTTGACCACGCATCTTTCCCCCCGAATCCGGACACCCGGTACCACCAGCCCGGCCACACCAAAGCTCATGGCGATGCGGTGGTCGTTGTAGGTGTCGATCTCGGCGCCATGCAGGGGGCTGTTTCCCTCCCGGCCCTCGATGATCATGGCGTCGGGCTGTTCTTCTGTCTTGATCCCCAGCTTGGCCAACTCCGTGACCATGACATGTAGGCGGTCGCACTCCTTGATACGCAGATGGGCGATGTTCTTGATCACCGTCCTTCCCTTGGCGAAACTGGCAACCACGGCCAGGGTGGGGACCACGTCCGGGCAGTCGCCCATGTCCACCTCAACCCCGCGGAGTTCCTTGCTGCCGGTCACGGTGATGCCCGCAGCGGTGCGCTCCACCGTGCAGCCCATCTGGGCCAGGATGTCCACCAGCACGGCATCTCCCTGTAGCGATGGCGAGGGCACGTTGGCCACCGTCACCCGCCCGCCGGTCACCGCTGCGGCGGCCCAAAAGTAGGAGGCGCTGGAGGCATCGCCTTCCACCGCATAGTTCCTGGCCTGGTAGCAGCCCTGGGGGATAATAAAGTGGTTGAGTTCGCTATTGGCCGTTACCTCAATGCCAAAATCTCGCATCACGGCCAGGGTCATGGTCACATAGGGTTTTGACAAGACCTCTCCTGCTACGAGGAGTTCGGCGGGTTGTGCGGCATAGGGTGCGACCAGCAACAGGGAGGAGAGATACTGGCTGCTCTTGCCCTCGGGCAGCAAAGTTATGCCGCCCTTGATGCCAGCGGCTGCGATGGCAACCGGCGGGCAGCCCGTGGAGTGGACGCTGCGGATCTCGACCCCCCAGCCAGCAAGGGCCTCCATCAGGGGCTTGATCGGCCGTTCGTGCATGCGCGGGTCGCCGTTGATGGTGAAGGGGCCGTGGCCCAGCGCTGCCACCGAGGTGAGAAAACGGGTGGCAGTGCCGTTGTTGCCCAAAAAGATCTCTTTGTCCGGGGTGGCGATGCTCCCGCCCTTGCCCTGCACCCGCCATTGTTCCTGGCCGGGTTCGACGGTGATGCCCATGGCCGCCAGGGCGTGTGAGGTGTATTCGGTATCCTCGCTGGCCAATGGGTATTGCAGGATGCTTTCCCCGTTTGCCAGGGCTGCGGCAATGAGGGCGCGTTGGGTCAGGCTTTTGGAGCCGGGCACGGTGACGGTGGTGTCGGTGGTGGCGAGGGGGCGAATTTCTTTCATAATCTGGCAATCGTTAGGGGTTGCAGCCTAAGCTGGTGAGCAGGCTCTGACGCATTACTTCCACCGGGGCCTGTTGGCCGGTCCAGAGTTCAAACTGGGCCGCGCCCTGATAGAGCAACATGGCAAGGCCGTTGATGGTCTTGCAGCCCGCCTTCTCAGCCTCCTGCAACAAGCGGGTTACCAGGGGGGCATAGACGATGT
>Ga0334722_10005418_pt1 | contig 12896 bp, 14 predicted proteins | sample C3_bottom_MG_FD_207210 | JGI IMG/M metagenome (GOLD analysis project Ga0334722, IMG submission 207210) | Sediment microbial communities from Yellowstone Lake, YNP, Wyoming, USA - C3_bottom | ecosystem: Environmental > Aquatic > Freshwater > Lake > Sediment | place: USA: Wyoming | collected...
AAAAGGCCGCCTGTGTTTATGAAGGCGGCCTTGAATTTTCCATGGCTCCCGGGGAGGGATTCGAACCCCCGACAGGGTGATTAACAGCCCGTTAAATTTGCCTTCATCCACCATCACAGAAAATCATTTATCTCTTGACATTACTAGCTTTTTTCGAAGATAATGCTTCCCATGTCATCATGTAAAATCACCCACATTCAGGCAAAATGTGGGGAGAGAGTGGGGAGAGGAAAACGGCTATGGCGGTAGAGTGGTTCAAAACACCCTTCCCAGGGGTGCGGTTTTATAAGCATAAGACCCGCAAGCACGGCGTGAAGTTTGATCAATATTATGCCATTCGTTACCAGAAGGACGGCAAGCGCCAAGAAGAAGGGTTAGGCTGGGCAACCGAAGGTTGGAGCGCCGAACGGGCCAGCGAGGAACTTGCCCGGCTGAAACGGGCTGCCCGGATCGGTGAAGGCCCACAAAGGCTCCGGGAATCTCGCGAGATTGAAGAAGTGCGTCGGCTCGAAGAAACCCGACAGCAAGAGGCTGACCGGCGGGCGGCCATCACCTTTGCGGAGTTCTTTGCAAACGCCTATTTCCCCCACGCCAAAGCCCATAAGAAGCCTGATAGTTGGGGTTCCGAGGAACGGTTGTTTCGCCTCTGGATTGCCCCTGTGATCGGGAATTTTCCTTTTCCCAAAATTGTCCCCTTTCATCTCGATAAAATTAAAGCCAATATGCGGGCTGGCCACCGCAAAAACACTGCGCCTAAAAAAAGCAAACCGCGCCCGCTCACTCCCACAAGCATCAATCACGCCCTGGCCGTGATCCGTCAGGTCTGGAATTTTGCTCGCCGGGAAGGGATTGTTGCTGGCGACTGGCCCGGTCGAGACGTAAAAAAACTGAAGGTGAACAACGAACGAACCCGCTTTCTTTCGCGAGCGGAGGCGGATCGCCTGCTAATTGAACTGAAAAGAACATCTAGCCAGCTCCACGACATAGCGCTTATTTCGTTGCATTGTGGCCCCCGTGCCGGGGAGATTTTTGTTCTGACGTGGGACTGCATCGATTTTGAGCGGGAGACATTGCTGCTGGTTGATACCAAAAACGGCAAGACACGTACCGCTTTTATGAGTCCGGCCGTCAATATGATGTTGCAGCGGAGTAAAAGTGAGGCAGAAGATGGTGGGCTTATTTTTCGTGATCGGCGGGGTAAGCAGATCGCGGAAGTATCGGCGGCCTTTGCTCGAGCGGTGGATCGTCTGGGTCTCAATGAAGGGATTGAAGATTCCCGGCGGCAGGTTTGTTTTCATACTCTACGGCATACTTATGCAAGTTGGTTGGTTGAGGCTGGGGTTGACCTTTATACGGTTAAGGAACTGCTTGGCCATAAGACCTTGGCCATGACCGCCAGGTACAGCCATTTGGGAGAAAATTCTTTGCGGCAGGCCACGCGAACTCTGGCCGCGACATTGGAGGGGGGTTAACGACGGTGACGGAGTTGCGTAAGAAGTAATTATATTCGACGAAAAGGTGGGTTTTTTAGTTTGTGTTGAAGGGGATAATTCTGATAGGATAACACATTTGCATGGATCAGAGCGACCACTGGAGTGGCTTTCTCTACATTTTTGCGGATCCTTCCGGCTATCATGATTTTCGGTATGGTAGCCGGAAACCGTATCAATCACTTGTTGGCCGGATTATTATACATCTGATTATATTTTAATTATGGATACATCAGCACTGAAGGGTAGAAAAATTCTGATTTTGTTTTTATTTCCATCGTTAATATATGTACCAATTGCTGGGCTAACGAACCCAGTGCTGGGTTTTGTATATGCTACATTAATGTTCTTACTATACCGAGGGAATAGATTCGCCAAATGGATATTGGCACTAATATTTTTGCTGATGTCAGTGATATTTTTTCTTGTGCTAGCATTTGGCATAGCAATAGGTTCATTATCAACGAATCTATTCGTTATTTCTACATTTAATAATAGCTACATATCAAGACTTGGTGCCGCTATATGTTTAATGCTAACATTGATATATTTTTCTTGCTTTGCGCTGGTGCTATTTAAAAATAACAGTGTTAAGGCATTCTTGCGATTTCAGTTAACAGTATAGAAACCATGAAAACTCAAAACCTTGCAGGGTCAGTTGATTCTCTATTAAGTTCAGTCTTTGATGAACTTAATGATATCAAGGCATCAGCCTTGCGCCAAGAGCGTACTGGGCAGGTTGTTGGTCTTTTTGCAATACTGATTCCGGTTTTAACGTGGACCTTTGCCTATGCCCACGCACTAGATAAAGAACAGTTATCCAACATTTGGATAATAACTATATCCAGTACCACCGTTGCGTTTACCTGCGGCACTATTTGTACCATTTTGCTAAAGCACTCATCTACATATAACAAGAGAATCGATCAATTGCGGTTACATCGTGATCACTTACTTCATGTTAAGGCTTTCGCAAATTTGCAAATGTCAACAAATGAAGCATTTTTGGTTAGCTCTTTGTTGACAAGAAAAACTTCTGAGATTGCACTGCCACTTTCAGAAATTTCCTCTGTCCCCTCAGAAGAGCTAAAGAACATAAGTGCGCTACTTATCGATTCGGTAAAAAAACATGGGGGATAATCGGGGATAATTTCTGATAATAGGTGATAATAGAGGACAGACTGCGGTTTCTCGGTAGTTGCGGCCCAACAAGCGCCTTCACTCAGACGGCGGGGAGCAGCGTTCTTCGAATCAAGTTCAGTGACCGCCACTGGTGAGGCTGGTCGTTAGCTTTCAAGAATAAAGGAGGATAAATGACTCTTGAAGAAGAAATAAATGCTCGAGTCGGAGAAGTCAGAACCGATACTTTCGACATGAGTTTTGGTGAGATATCTAACCTTCATGCGAACAAAGAATTGATCATCCAACCCGAATACCAGCGGCTATTCCGTTGGAGCACTCAGCAGAGATCCCATCTTATTGAATCGATCCTTCTGGAATTGCCAATCCCACAAATTTTTGTAATTGAGAATCCGGACGGGGTCCTCGAACTCATTGATGGCCTTCAGAGGGTCAGCACAGTTCTTCAATTCATTGATCCGGCGTCTTTGGACCTGAAGCCTCTCATCTTGGAAGGATGTTCTCTTATTCCAGCTCTGAATGGCCAATTTTTCACTGGTCTACCCCTGAGTCTTAGACTAACCGTCAAAAGGTCGCCGATAAGAACTGTCGTGATAAAGAAACAAAGCAAGGGTTTTTTAAGATACGAGATGTTTAAGAGACTGAATACAGGTGGCTCAAATCTCGAACCTCAGGAAATCAGAAACTGTTCCTCGCGGATGTTGGGAGACGAAGGTGTCAAATTCTACAATTTTCTCGTAGAGCAATCTAATAATGAAGACTTCGCTGCATGTGCTGACTACCTTCCTCCGGCGGATAAGGAAAAGAAAGGTACCGAAGAGCTCATACTCCGATTTTTCGCAGCCAAGAACGGTCAAGAATTGTTCCATGGAAGCGTGCGAGACTGGCTTGATAACTACATGGAGGGAGTTTTGTTGGGGAAATTACAATTTAACTACGACGAGGAGCAATCCGTGTTCAGCGACGTCTTCAAGATTGCTAGGGAGAAACTCGGTGATACAGCGTTCCTTCGTTATAAAGGCGATACCCCAGTTGGTTCGCTTCCTCCTGCTTATTTTGAGGCCATTTCCATTGGTATCTTGCGCTCGATAGAAGTTATTAGGGCCAAAGATGCCGCCGTTCTGCGTCCTGCTATATCTAAGCTGGTTCAATCCGATGACTTCAGAGCAGTTACTGGGCCGGGCGCAAATTCCCGAGAGAAACTTGAACGTAGGATAAGTCTAGTTAGCGAAGCCTTGAGGTGTGCATGAGTTGGTCGGAAACACTAGAGGAAGACCTTCGCTGGCGAGAAGCTGAACTGGCCTCGCTCAAACGTATCACGATAAATAACAAGGATAATGAAAGCGTCTACAGGTGCATGCTCCGAGCAAGCTGGACACTGCTTTATGCTCACTATGAGGGATTTACCAAGTTCTGCTGGGAGTTGCTGTTGGACCAAGTCCAAGGTAATAAGGTTCCCGTTGAGAAACTCCGGGAAGATTTCTTAGTTCTCGCTTTGGAAAAGCAATTCCGAGCACTTCGGGGCAACCTAAGCTCTGCGATGCTATGGAAATTCTTCCACAACGACCTACCACAAGTGCTACATCGTGAAGCTATGTTCGATCCTGATTGCCGACTAGATTCGGAATGTAACCTATGGCCTAATGTATTTGAACGAGAGTGTGCAAAGGTTGGCATTGCTTCTATGGCACTGGAGACGACGCGCACCCGCATCAAAACTTTGGTGTCACGCCGTAATGACATCGCCCACGGAAAGAGCATGACCATAAAGTCGGTTGACGAATACGTGGAGTACGAGAAGGCAGTCTTGTTCGTAATGCATGATTTGGCAATCCAGGTGCTTGATATTTTGGAGAGACAAACCTACAAGGAAGTTAACAATCGCTTGCGCCCGATTGCCGAAAAAGTCGGCTTCGGGTGAAGCGTTCGATAGAACAAATAATTATCCATCATGGCAACCACTACAAAAAAAGATATCCATAGAGATGATTTTGCATCTTCAACGAAAGAGCTTATAGCCAAAAAATCTGGCTATATTTGCTCTTATCCTGGTTGCCAGAGAATGACGGTGGCTGGTTCGGAAGATCGAAAATCAGGTCTAACAATGACTGGCGTTGCGGCACACATAACCGCTGCATCAAAAGATGGTCCTCGATATGCCTCTGCAATGAGCCAAGAAGAGAGGGCAAGTGAGACTAATGGAATATGGACTTGTCAAATACACGGAAAATTTATTGATGATAATCCTAGCGAATGCACAATAGAAGAACTTAGAAGGTGGAAATTTCAACATGAAAAATGGGTGTTTGAGAGAGTTGAAAGTGGTCGTTCATTATTCAATGAAGGTATAACGAAAATTTCATTTGCAAACATCGGTGTATTCGACGGGGAATATTCTGTTTCTCTCGGTCGGCAAAATGTATTAGTTGGCAATAACGGTTCTGGAAAAACAACATTTTGTGAGATTGTTAGTTCTTTTTCCGGCGGAAAACATTGGGCTGGATTTAACAAAAGATTTTCTTTTAATAAAAGTGCTTCTAATAAATCTTATATTGGTGCAATAAGTCAAATTGATACTGTGCAAACTTCAGTAAAAATTAGCTCTCAGCATTACCCTCCCACTAAAAGACATCGCGTTAATCCCCGTCAATATTTTCATATTGAACTAAATGGTTCCCCGTCCGTTGATTGGCCACGGTCCTTATTTAAAGTGATTTTTTTTAAAGACCAACTTTATCGGAATCGAAGCACAGATCCAAAAGATACTTTTATTTCAGCCATTAGATACTTAGCCTCAGTATTTGCGACGAGTGAAGAATTAATCTGGGATTCACTAAGGGACGAACTATTTACCTCAACTCTGTTAGGGTATCGATTCCACCGGACTGGTTATAGAAATGTTGATGTACTAGTACCGGATGGGAGAGATTTTTATGTTTCCCACAAAGGATTGAGTTTTACAGAATTGCATAAATCATTTGTTGATATAGCAATAAAACTTTTCCTTTCTTCTCCCAAAAATGAGCATTGGATATTTATTTTTGACACTAGTTTTTTTGAAAGAATGGATTCAGGTAATAAACAACTGTTATTTGAACGGATCAAAAACATTAAAGATACACGGTTGCAAACAGTATTTTGTTTGTTTTCCACAAAAGACGCTGAGATGTTAAAAGATTTACAGCCAGGAAATTGGGTAAATGCTGCAAAAATTCAAGAGGTTACAATCCATTCATTTTTATAGAAAGATCTAGCAATCAGCTCAACCTGACTGCTAAAATATTGGCGGCGCTGACGCGACAAAGTTGAGTGGCGCAGCAGGCTAGCCGTGGCGTTAGCTGTAAAAAACCAAACGGGCCGTGGAGACATGAAACAAGAAGACGCAAAAAAACAAATTATTATCCTGTGGGGTAAGAGAGAAAAAGGGTATCACAGAAGAATTGATGTTCTTGGTTTTTATGGATATCTCACTAAAGAACATCCACATTTATTACAATTTAAATATAGCGGCGACAAATATCAAAAAATTATGAGTTGGCTCTCTGGGTATATTATTAACTAACAACAATATATTGAAAAAATGGAAATCAACAAATTAGAACGCAAAAAAACATTTATTTTAATGTGCTGGGTAATTTACTCAGGTTTTATTTTGTGGCTGTTAAACATGCTCGACTCGCAATCTTTTAATATATCATCATTATTTAATTTCATTTTATTACTTCTTGGCGGAAGCACAGTTGTTTATTATATGACAGAAATGTATCGTACTCCAATAAACGAAAAAAACGACAAAAAATGGGATGCTTTTAGCAAATATCTACTTTATTCAGCATTTATGATCTTGTTTACAGTTGGAATAGCCTATTTCGAAAAATACATATATTCGCTCGGCGGACTGATAACATTTCCATCCATGTTTGTAACAATATTTGTATTGCCCAAATTTGCCGGACGAGCACATTTAGTGTTTTCTGAAATCAAAAACAGCTAACAAAGCACCTCAGGGGAAATCAGTGCCTGCGACTTTGTTTCCCCTGAGCTAAGTCGTTAGCTACCCGGTTCGCCATGCCGGTCTTTTTGCTTTGAAATGGGGAAGTAGGGGCGGGGAAAAACGATCGGAAATGCCCCGCTGGGCATTTCCGGCCTCGAGAGAGTGTCGAGGGATCTTGTCAGCAGTTGCCTTCAGCGCTCCGCGCAGCGGCCACAGTCCTTCACGCAGGCCTTTCCGTTTCCTGCACCCAAACCGAAGGTTTTTAAATCGTGGTCACTGCACGATTCGAAGAAAACCGGCGCTCTGCGAAGCAGTGAAGCCGGTTCCAGATTCACGCAGGGGCACCCTCCGCTTCCAAAGCAAAAGCATAAGCCCCAGAGCGAACCGTCGAGGGGTTTGCAAGCGCGCATAGCGCAAAGGCGCGGGACTCAGACGTCAAGCGGCGGCAAGCTGATTGCCTCGGCGGGGGCGTTGAACAGTCTCATGCACCCCCAGGACAGACAAGACAAACCGGGCCATGCCCGAAGATCTAATCAGTCTGGTTTTCGAAATAATAGCCCGAGCGGTGACAGGTTCTCCAGCATCCTGCAGCCGTTTAACAATCTCTGCAGCCGCATCAATGGCCCGGGAAATATCAGACTTCGAACACATTTCCAGCACCTCGGCGGCATCTGCAAGTTGCATTTCTAGCAGGCGGGCCGCCCAACCATAGTCTTCTTTGTTCAGGTTGGGATCGCCCGCAAGGCCTCGTAACACATGATAAACAAGGGCGTATTTGTGAGCTCGCCACATGACTCGGCGGAAAAACGATTCGTCCAGCGCGAGCCCGCCGCTTAACTTTTTGAAGGACTGAAGGAAAGCGGCCTCGGCTTCGGGGGAGGTTTGATATTCCGGCAAAAGTCCTGCTGTCATAGACCGGAATCGAGCCGCCCAGCTCTCCGAATCGACACTCCAAAAAGGGAAATTCCGCCAATCTCTAGCTTTGTCGGGACGCGCCAGAACAAACCCGAAGCGCTGTGCGAAACCATCCAGCAGGCTTTCCGGGGATATGCCTTCTACGAACGGCTGAAGGGCGGTGAAACCCAGCAGCGACAAGACCGGTTTTTCAATGGTAATTACGTCCTTTTTTGTGCTCCGTTCAATCGTTGAGTTGTCGTAGCTCTGTAGTAAATAGCCTTTCAAATCTGCCAGCGGTCCAGGTTGCTCGATACCTTTTAACAACTGGTAAAATTCATCACGAATCCAGAGAGAGCGAGGACGTTCCGCGAACTCCTGAAGCCAGGCGACGGCCGAGGCCGCGCCACTTTCCATGGTCGGCACCACTCCTTCCAGACCCGCGCCGATTTTTTTCTGCGTCCACGTTTTTCCGCCCCCGCTGGGGGCTAAGACGATTGACCAGAAATCCGCCTCGATGGCTTCACCCCGAAAAAGTATCATTGAGCCTTTGTGGATCAGCGCCCCAGCAACGAAATGAATGAAAGTAGAAAGAGGGATCTCCAGGGCAATATTGGTTTTAGCCTGGAATTCATGGATGACCGACTCCAGCAGACTCCCCGGCGGCACGGTGGTCATGCCACGCCACTCGCTTTGTTTTTTTCGTCGTCTGGCAATGAAGGATACACGAGCGTAATCGCGTGCCTCTTTAGATAAATTTTCAAAGAGGGGAATTTGTTTCGGTTTTCTACCCATTTTCCCAACCTCATTTTTATGCTGACGTGCTGCTGACGTTATCGGTATATGCGTCAGCAAAACATGTTTTTCCGACTGTTACTGCCTCCCCCTAAGAGCGTCAGCATAAAGGGGGGCAAATAAGGCTCAAAGCCTTATCAGCAAAGCACTAGTAAACTTTTGCTAAAACGTCAGCATTGTGTCTGCAAATAGGGTGTAATTGATGTTCCCAACAATTTTTATCAAATTAGTTTTGCTGACCTTTTGCTGACGTTATTGTTTTTTGCTTACATCGGCGGCCTGATTCCAGCGCCTTTTCACATAAAAAACCGGTCAGCCGATGGCGTGTAAAATTATCAAAAACTTCATCTGGGATCGCTTCACAAGTGGCGAGGCCCAACGCTTTGTGCCACAAATTTAGCCATTCCTCATGAGTTGGAGCGGTTGCTTTTTTCATGGAGACCTCCTTCCTACACGCCTGGTCGTTGCGGGAAACATTGTTTTGGATGCGCCTTTTCGCCATCTTCATCAGATTGCCGTCTTTGCTGCTCTTTGTCTTTCTCCCGCCGCTCAGCAACTCGCATGGCATCTGCCAAGTCGGGGCTATTGAGCGCCAACTTTTTCAGGTGCTCTACGGTATTGGCGGGAGGTGTCGGGCTTCCGGTAGAGCTCAATCCAAGATCAAAAACCAGGCTGGCGACATCAGTCACATTTGCGCCGTTGGCCAGCAAATTCGCCGCAACCTTGCCTTCAGTCTCTTTCCAGTCGGCCGTTTCGACAGTCTGCTTTCGCTGCCGGAGTTCATCTATGCAGCCCCAGGCAAAATAATGATCAAGGAAGCGCTGGTCTTTGCGCGTACGCTCCGCTTCCTCTGCTAGATCGATCAATTCAGATGCGCGCCGCTTTTGAGTCTCGGACAAATGCCGGGCCTTTTCGGCTTGCTGTTGGGCAAAGTGTCGGCGGATGCGAATGAGTTCTTGATGTTCAGCGACGGAAAGATTCATGTCTGGTCCTCCTTGTGGTTGGCTTGCTACTGCTGGCCGAGAAGCCAACCGAGCAGGTTTGGCTTTTTGTGCTGGTGCAGGTGGCGTTTGAAAGCTTTCCCCATGCTGTCCAGTTGGGCGCGAAGTTGAGCGATTTCTTGAATCTGCCTCTGTACCTGCTGTTGCAGTGCGGCTATTTCTTCCGGTAGGCTGCGTGCTCGTTTCACGCGATCGAGTGCGATGTTCATGGAGGATCTCGCTTTCAATTTTTTTCAATTCGTCGAGTTGACCGTTTACAAGGGAGATGGAAAGGGCTCGGTCAGCCCGATCTGTCTCGATTCCTTTTTCTTCCATTTCGACAGTTGCTGTTCCCATGTGTATTTGCGGCAAGCGGTCGTCAACGCCTTGATCCTTTAAGCTTTGATGGTCGATGCGGGCCTCGTGTCCTGCGCGCTTAAGAGCGGCATTGGCAAGCGCGGCCCACTGTTCTCTAATCTCAGCAAGCCAAATTTTGCGCTTACTTCCAATGTCTGCCTTGCGAGCCCCGCCTGATTCTGGTGTTTTCTCGGCCGACGCGGCTCTTTTGAACCAAGTTTCAGGGGTGCGGCAGTGACCATCATTGAGTCGTTCGGATAACAAAAAATGGCAATGTGGATTATGTTCTTTGCCTCGATGCGCAGCCATGGTGAACGGCAACTCGGAGCCTGCGACCTTTTGGCAAAATTCTTTGGCCAACTCAATCCGTTGTTGCTGATTAAGTTCCACAGGCAAAGCAAACTCAACTTCTCTGAAAAGGACGCCGTTGTTTCTTTCGTGGATGTCGGTCGCCTGCCAGTATTCCATGGGATGCGGGGCGGCCCAGGAGGGCATATTTCCAGAGAAAGAATAAAGCACCTCGGCTTTGCCGCGGCTGTATCTACCGGTACGGGTGATATATTGAGCTTTGGCTTTTGCGCTTTTACCCTGGCTTTTGCTGCCAGTGCTCACGTTCAGGTGGTAAATTGCCATGTGATTTTATCCTTGGGGGTCCAGGGGCAACGCCTTGGCGCGCGCATGGGTTTCTCGCAGAGAAACCCCTAAGTGCGCCCTCCACTCTATTCCGGGGGCGCGACTATTCCACCGGGGGGAGATCAAAAAGGGATCTGTCTTGCGGCCGACTCAGAAAACGGGCCAAGGCGGAATCAATTTTTTCCTTGGGCCACTCCCCCTTTTCCACCATGGCTAAAAGCAGCGCCCCCAGGAGTACCTTGCGCCTTGTGTCTTCCTTGCGGTTTTGCGCCGCCTCGCGAGCCTTGACCCGCGCGATCTCGGCGGCAATTTTGCTACGGCGCTCTTCAAGTTTTTTCAATCTGTCATTCATGTTTTCTCATCACCTCGATTCCAGATAGAGCCGCCTCTGGGCTAAGGCGGCGGTTCTATTTCCTGACTTGGAGGGCCATTATTACATCTTCATCCCCTGGTCGGTGGCCGGCTGGTGCCTGAGCTCCAGCTTCTGCCTCAGTTCTTCGAAAAAATCGGCCATAGCCCAAGCCATGATCCGCCCCTCCGCCATCTCCTCCTGCAATTCATGATTATGCTGTTCCAGCAGCAGTTCCATGGCCGCCAGGGCCTCTTCCTCTGTTTCAAAAACCAGTGTTATGTTCCCTCCCACCCACAGAGCCCATCCTGTCACTTCTCCAGCCTTATTTTTCATTTCCCCGATCTTCATCATTTTTCCTCCTTGTTGATTTTTGTTTTTGCTGCTCTGTCCCGCATCCACTTGACCAGTTCCTTGACTGGATATGCGATTTTCCTCGGCGCCGCCTGAAATTTTCCAGGAACTCCTTCCCCCAAACTGTCCAAATTGGCCATAGACCTTGGATTTAAAACACCCCCAGAAAATCGGCCGACTTCTTTTCTTGCCACAATTGGGGACGGCCACCGTGTTGCTAATTCATCGTATATGTCCATCATCCTCTCTTCCTCCTAGGTGAAGACGTGTGTCACTAGTTGTGCCTCTGTGATTTCCAGGGTAGACAGATTATTAGCCAAAGCAACATGTTTTTTCTGTGATTACAGCTAGATGCGATTTCTTAGCCTAGCCCTACGCCTAAGGCTAAGATTGCTTCTTAGACGTAGGGCTAGGCTAATGGCTGGGCTAACGCGAAAAAAAATTTTAACGGTCTAAGATGAAGGCCTGAAGAAAAAGACTTTATGGGGAAATTAAACGTTAGTATGGGATATCTGTAGAAGAACAGCTGTAGCGGCAAGATCGCCAGCCCGACAGGTGGATTCCCCTGGCGACACCACGATTTTGCGGAGAGAGATTTCCACGGCCCCCTTGCCAACCTCCCGGGCCGTTTCTTGATGACCATCAACGACACAATATTCGGTCGATTCAATATCGAGAGGTATCGCCTACTCCATGAGCAGCAACGGCAAGACATTGCCCCGGCAAGGAGGACCGCGAGTTGCTGGCAATGAATTACTGGTGGCCGCCTTCTGGGCATTTTGGTATCTGTAAATAGTCAGGCATGATGGTAGTCTCTTCGTGGTCTCACAAACTGCAAGATCTATGAGGCTGTCAAAGCGGCCCTGGGAGAAAAGGTATGGTCTGTTGCAAGGGGGAGGAATTTGGGGGGTGGTGCGAACCTTGTTCCACCTGTTATGTTGACCCCATCGACAACAAGGAATATTGCATTTTTCATGCGCCCAAGGACCATAAAAGGGTAAACGATGTAAAATTTAATGAGCAAGTGCATGACTTGATAGAGGCAGCTATTGCTGGCAAGGAGAACTGTAATCTTTCCGGCACGGTTTTCCCTGGCGATATCAGCTTTGGGCAATATGGTAAAGCGAGGCCTCTTCCTCCGATTGATTTTAGGCAGGCCATCTTTAGCGGACCGGCAGTTTTCTCTTCGGCCACCTTCAGCGACAAGGCTATTTTCTCAGAGGCCAAATTTAACGCCGATGCAGATTTCCGTGAAGCCGTCTTCAGTGGTGAGACGGATTTCAGGTGGGCAAAATTCCCTGGTCGGGCAGATTTCTCTTCGGCCACTTTCAACGACATGGCTCTTTTTGCAGAGGCTGAATTCAGCGTTTATGCAAATTTATTGGAGGCCTTCTTCAAGAGTGAGGCTAATTTCACGGGTGCCATTTTCGGCGGCGAAACTAGATTCACGAGTGCCATTTTTAGGGAAAAAGCTACTTTTTTAAGTGCTAAATTTGCCGGTCGTGCTGATTTCACGTTAACAACTTTTAAAGGTAAGGCTGACTTTTCGAGTGCTACTTTTGGCGCTTATGTTTCTTTTTTAGTGACCACCTTCAGCGCCGATGCTGCTTTCAAAAGTACCTATTTCAATGATGCTGCTTATTTTCAGTTAACCACTTTCAGCGGCAATGCGGCTTTCTCGTGGGCCACCTTCAATGGTGAAACAGTCTTTGAAGAAGAGGAAAAGAAGACATTCAATGGAACAGTTTTGTTCAACAAGGTTACAGCAGGAAACGCGAAGATTTTTTTCAGAGGGGTTGAGGTGGGTCGTCAATAGTGGACACGAAAATTCTACGCAGCTTTTTGCAGTTGATAAAACCGGCGCTCATAGGCAGCCGGGGAAAGATAACCGAGTTTTTTCTGTTTTCTTT
>Ga0334722_10005419_pt1 | contig 12895 bp, 10 predicted proteins | sample C3_bottom_MG_FD_207210 | JGI IMG/M metagenome (GOLD analysis project Ga0334722, IMG submission 207210) | Sediment microbial communities from Yellowstone Lake, YNP, Wyoming, USA - C3_bottom | ecosystem: Environmental > Aquatic > Freshwater > Lake > Sediment | place: USA: Wyoming | collected...
CGTCTCGCCCATCGAGGCCATCCACCGCAACTCACCACCTGCGCAGGCGCAGCAAACGCTCGACGGGGTCCTGCCGCCGGATTCGGCGATCTCGCTGTCATTTCGCCAGGTCGACGACTATGAAATCTGCCCGCTGAAATACAAGTACACACACATCCTCCGGGTGCCACTGCTCCGCGATCACCGTGTCGTGTATGGCAGCGCGGTGCATGAGGGCGCCCTCGAGTACAACCGGCGTCGCGCGCGCGGGCAGCCGGTCACGGCCGATGACCTGATCCGGCGCTATGAAAACGCCTGGGTCAACGATGGCTTCATCAGCCGCGAGCACGAGGATCAACGGATGGAAGAAGGACGCGTCGTGCTCCAGCGGTTCTTGGAGTTCCAGCTCACCAGCGGCACGGTGCCGACGATCGTTGAGGGCAAGTTCGCGTTCTCCTTGGGACAAACCAGGGTGCGGGGACGCTGGGATCGTGTCGACATTCGCCGGAACCCCGGGCATCCGAAGGGCGAAGAGGTCGTCATCATCGACTTCAAGACGAGCGATGTCCGGACACAGAAGGACGCCGATCGGCGGGCGAAAGAGAGCGAGCAGCTGGCGATCTACGCACTGGCGTATCAGCGGCACTACAACCGGATGCCCGACCGGCTCGAGCTGCACTTTTTGGGCCCGCAACAGGTGCTGGTGGGCGCCACTACGCCAAACGAGGCCATGCTGGCCGAAGCAACCGAGTCGATCGAGCGGGCGGCGGCCGGGATCAGGATGCAGAACTTCGTCGCGACGCCAGATTTCTACCGAGCGTGCCGTTATTGCGCGTTCCAGCAGATCTGCCCCTACACGGCACGAGAAGACTAAGCGACCGGCCTCGACGCGGCGAGACGGCCACCCTTCCTTGACACGCTTTTTCACACGCCGGTACAATGAAGTGATGTGCACGGGAACGCACGAAGCGACCCTGAACATCGGAGGGTGATGCGCGCGCGAGGGAACTGACAACCGAGGGAGGTGTCCACCATCGACACTCTGGGCTCTTACGTCGTCATCGTCGGAGTGGGCCTGATCGCATTCCTCCTCGGGTACCTCCTGCGCAGGACCATCGCCGAGGCGCGAATCAAGTCAGCGGAAGAGGCGGCTCGCCGGATTGTTGAAGATGCACAGAGGGAGGCCGAAGCCAAACAACGCGAGACCGTCGTTGAGGCGAAAGATGAGGCCTTCAAACTCAAGCGAGAAGCCGAGCGGGAGGTCCGCGAGCAGCGTGCGGAACTCCAGCGCCTAGAACGGCGTTTGGTGCAGCGAGAGGAGAACCTGGAGCGGAAGCTGGAAGGCTTGGAAAAGCGGGAACGTCATCAATCGGAGGATGAGCAGCGGGTCATTCAACTGAAGGAAGACGCCGAACGGCTCAAGCGAGACCAGGAGACGGAGCTTCAGCGCATTGCCGGTCTATCGCTTGAAGAGGCACGGTCGCAGGTGCTGGCGGCCGTGGAAGGGAACACCCGCAGCGAAGCTGCGCAGTTGATTCGCCGGATCGAAAACGACGCGCGTGACGAGGGTGACCGCCGGGCGCGGGACATCCTGGCGCTGGCGATCCAGCGCTGCGCCGCTGAGCACACGGCGGACGTCACGGTCTCCGTGGTCCCCTTGCCCAATGATGAAATGAAGGGTCGGATCATCGGCCGCGAGGGGCGAAACATCCGCTCCCTCGAAGCGCTGACCGGGGTCGACCTGATCGTCGACGACACCCCGGAAGCCGTCACCATCTCTTCGTTTGACCCCATCCGCCGTGAAGTCGCTCGGATCGCGTTGGAGAAACTGATGGTCGACGGCCGCATCCATCCGGGCCGGATCGAAGAGGTCGTCGAGAAGGCCCAGCGCGACCTCGAGGAGCGGGTGCGTGAGGACGGCGAGCAGGCCGCCTACGAGGCCGGCGTCCACGGGTTGCACCCCGAAGAGATCAAAGTCCTGGGCCGGCTCCGGTACCGGTTTTCCTACGGCCAAAACCTGATGCGGCACTCGATTGAGGTGTCGCTGCTCTCCGGGTTGCTCGCCAGCCACCTCGGCGCCGATCCCAAAATGGCGCGCCGTGCCGGGCTGCTGCACGACATCGGTAAGGCCCTCACCCACGAGGTCGAGGGATCGCACGTCACCATCGGCGCGGACTTGTGCCGCCGGTATCATGAGCCGCCGGAAGTCCTGAACGCCATCATGTACCACCACGGGGAAGAAGAGGCCACCTGTCTGGAGGCCGTGCTTGTCGCCGCGGCGGATGCCATTTCGGCCAGCCGGCCCGGCGCCCGCAAAGAAACGGTGGAGGCATACATCAAGAGGCTCCAGACGCTCGAAGAGCTGGCCACGTCCTTCCCGGGCGTAGAGAAGGCATTCGCCATCCAGGCAGGGCGGGAGATCCGCGTGATCGTGCGGCCGTCCGAAATTGACGATATTGCCGCGAGCGCGCTTGCCCGCGACATTGCCCGCAAGATCGAGCAAGACATGGAATTCCCGGGGCAGATCAAGGTGACGGTGCTCCGCGAGACTCGCGTCGTGGAGTACGCTCGGTGAACGCGTGAGGGTGCTGTTTATCGGCGACGTCGTCGGGCGGCCGGGCCGCCGCACCCTGGCGACGCGGCTGCCCGGTTTGCGGCGGTCGCATGCCGCGGACGTCGTGATCGCCAACGGCGAAAACTCGGCCGGCGGCATGGGGCTGACCGGGGAATCGGCCGCGGAGATGTTCGCGGCCGGCGTGGACATCCTGACCGGGGGCAACCACGTCTGGCACAACCGCGAGGCGTACGACCTGCTCGACAGCGAGCCCCGGATCGTCCGACCCGCCAACTTTCCCCCCGGTGTGCCTGGGCGGGGCGCCGCGGTGGTGCAGACGCCCGCCGGGCACAAGATCGGCGTGTTGAACCTGCAGGGCCGCGTCTTCATGCAGGAGATCGATGATCCATTCCGGATCGGTCGTCAGCAGGCGGCGGTGCTCCGCGGCATGGTGCCCGTGGTCGTCGTCGATATGCACGCGGAAGCGACGTCTGAAAAGATCGCCATGGGGTGGTATCTGGACGGCAAGGTGAGCGCCGTCGTGGGAACGCACACGCACGTCCAGACTGCGGATGAGCGCATCCTGCCCGAGGGCACCGCGTATATCAGCGACGTCGGGATGACGGGGCCGCGCGACGGGGTGATCGGGATGGCGCGTGAGGGCATCCTGGAACGTTTTCTGACGCAGATGCCGGTACGGTTCCAGGTCGCCACAGGCGCCGTGCAGCTCAACGGGGTGCTGATCGACGTGGCCGGCGATGGACGGGCGCAATCGATCGAGCGGATCGCCATCGTCGACGAGACGTAGGATACGCGATGCGGATCGATCTTCATACGCACACCACCGCGTCGGATGGCCTTTTGGACGCCCCAGCGCTCGTGGCGGCGGCCGCCGCCCGCGGCGTTGGGCTGCTGGCCGTCTCTGATCATGACAGCACCGGCGCGGTGGATGAGGCGATCGCCGTCGGTCGGGCGGCGGGCGTGGAAGTGTGGCCGGCGGTCGAGCTCTCGTGCGATGTTGACACCGGTGAAGTGCACATGCTTGGGTATTTCCTCGATCATCACCTGGACTGGTTCGAAGCGCTCCTCCGGCGGCTGCGCGAGGGCCGCGTCTCCCGCGCCGAGCGGATGGTCGAGAAGCTGGCGGCCCTGGGCGCGCCGATCGCGTATGCAAGAGTCGAGGCCCTAGCCAACGGCGGCGCCGTCGGTCGTCCTCACGTCGCCCGGGCCCTCGTCGAGGCCGGATGGGTCAAGGAGCCCGCCGAGGCCTTTGATCGGTTCATCGGGCGCGGCGGACCGGCCTATGTGGAGCGTGTGAAGGTCACACCGGCAGAAGCGATCGCGATCATCCGCGCGGCCGGGGGCCTGGCCGTCTTCGCACATCCGGGGTGGGCCAGACGCGACGAGTGGCTGATCGAACTCGTCCCGGCGGGACTCGACGGGCTTGAGGTGTACTATCCTGACCACGGCCCTGACGCCGTCACGCACTACCTGGCGTTGGCCCGTCAATACGGGTTGTTGGTGACCGGTGGGACGGACTTTCACGGCGGAACGCTGGCGACCCGGGTGCCGGTGGGCAGTCAGTACGTCCCGGAGGACATTGTTCCCCCGTTGAGAGAGCGTGCGTCGACGCGACGTTCGTCGCGTGTGGCGCCGCAGATGGCGCTCGCCGTCGAATAGACAGACGTCTCTGAGAGGAGCCCTTCGCATGCGGTGCCCCAAGTGTGGACAGGAGAACCCGGCGGGGAAGATCGTGTGCGGCCGGTGCGGCACCAGACTCCGGCCCGGATCCGGTCCCGCACCCGTCGCCGCAACCCCCGAGCGGTTCATGACCTGGCTGCGCTCGGATCTGATCAAGCTTGGCGTCGTGCTCGCCGTCGTGATCGGTCTGGGTGTGGTCCTCGGCACACTGGTTCGCTGACGCCCGGTTGCGGATGGCCGACCCTGGACTCCGCTCGCTGCCTTCGGTTGAGCGCCTCGTGGTCGCGCTCGAGTCGCGAGGGCTCCTGGGCGGCGTGCCGAGACGGGCGGCGACGCTGTGCGCCAGGGAGGTCGTGGACCGCGCGCGCGCGCGTCTGAAGCGCGAAGGTGGTCTCGCCGAGACAGATGCTTTGGTCGAAGAAGCGAGCGCCCTGATCCGAAGGCGCTTCGACAGTACGTTGCAGCCCGCCGTCAACGCCACCGGTATCCTCCTGCACACCAACTTGGGTCGGGCCCCGCTTTCAGTTGCGGCACAGGCCGCCGCAGCGGGCGCGGCGGCGGGGTATAGCACGCTCGAGATCGACCTGGGCGACGGTACGCGCGGCAGCCGTCACGCGCATGTCGAGGGGCTGCTGACGGCGGTGACCGGCGCCGAAGCCGGGTTTGCCGTGAACAACAACGCGTCGGCCGTGCTGCTGGCGCTTGCCGCACTTGGCGGCGGGCGCGAGGTGATTGTCGCGCGGGGCGAGCTCGTCGAGATCGGCGGGAGCTTTCGCATGCCCGAGGTGATGGCGCAGAGCGGCGCGCGCCTCGTCGAAGTCGGCACCACCAACCGCACGTACGCGGCGGACTACGAGTCCGCGATCAATGCCAACACCGGGCTCCTGCTCAAGGTCCATCGCAGCAACTTCACGCTACAGGGGTTCGTACACGACGCCTCGCTGGAAGACCTCGTGGCGATCGCGCGCCGGCGCGCGCTGCCGGTGCTCTACGATCTGGGAAGCGGGTGTCTGGTCGACCTAAGCCGGGTGGGGCTGCCGGCCGAACCCACCGTGCAGACCGCCGTCGCGAGCGGCGCCGACGTGGTGCTCTTCAGCGGCGACAAGATGCTCGGCGGGCCGCAGGCGGGTATGCTGGTGGGGCGTCGAGCGGCGGTGGAGCGGTGCCGGAAGCACCCGCTGGCCCGAGCGGTGCGTCTGGACAAGCTCGACGTGGCCGCGCTGGCCGCCACACTGCGTGCATACCTCGATCTCGACGTGGCGTGGCGCGAGATTCCCACCCTGGCGCTGCTGGCACTGACACCGGCCGCCCGGCGCCGGCGAGCCAGCAGACTGGCCCGCGCGATCGGGGCGGCGCTTGGCGCTTACGCGTCTGTTGACGTGGTCGCCACCGAGGGCGAAATGGGTGGCGGCTCACTCCCGGGTGTGGTGATTGCCTCTTCAGCCGTCGCGGTGCGGCCGTCGCGTGCGCGTCCGGAAGACTGGGCCGCGCGCCTGCGGGCCGCCCACCCGCCGGTTATCGGCATGCTTCGTGACGGCGCGCTGCTGCTCGACGTCATGGCGCTGCTTCCGGGAGACGAACGCCGGATCCTGACCGTGGTGCGCGGCCTGCCTGAGGCGTGATGCGGCCCGCCACGATCGGCACCGCGGGGCACATCGATCACGGCAAGAGCGCGCTCGTGCGGGCCCTCACCGGCATCGATCCCGATCGTCTCGCAGAAGAGCAGCGCCGCGGGATGACGCTGGATCTCGGATTCGCGCACCTCGATCTGCCGGGCGGGCAGCGCGTCGGGATCGTGGACGTCCCCGGTCACGAAGCCCTGATCCACAACATGCTCGCCGGCGCGGGTGGGCTCGACTTGGTGATGCTCGTCGTCGCGGCGGATGAAGGGATCATGCCGCAGACGCGCGAGCACCTCGACATCGTGCGCTTTCTCCCGGTCAGCGGCGGCGTCATCGTTGTGACGAAGGTTGATCTTGTCGATGATCCTGAGTGGCTGGCCGCGGTGGAGGAAGAGGTACGGTCCCTCACGGCGGGCACGGTCTTGGGCGGCGCGCCGATCGTGAGAGTGTCGGCGAAGACCGGTGCGGGGATCAGCGATCTCGTTGCGGTGCTGGATCAGATCGTCGGCTCCGTACCGGATCGCCCCGCCGACGGCGCCGTCCGTCTGCCGATCGATCGGTCGTTTACGATTCAGGGCTTCGGGACGGTCGTCACCGGCACGCTGTGGAGCGGGACGATCGCCGCCGGCGACGCGCTGCAGATCCTGCCGGCGGCCCGCGGAGTTCGCGTACGCGGGCTGCACGTTCACGGGCAGCCGGTTCCGGCCGCCGTGGCGGGCAGCCGCGTGGCGGTCAACCTGGCGGGCCTGGACAAGAATGAGGTCGGCCGGGGGGATGTGCTGGCGACGCCCAATGCCTTCACGACGACCGACCGCCTCGATGTGCGGCTCAAGCTGCTCGGTGGCGTCCCGGCCGTGGGACATTCCTCGCGTGTCCACGTGCACCTGGGGGCCGGAGAGGCGATCGCGCGCGTGGCCATGGTCGACCGGTCACGCCTTGCCCCAGGCGATGAGGCGTTGGTGCAGCTGCGGCTCGATCGACGGATCGTCGCGGTGCACGGCGACCATTTCGTGGTCCGCCGCTACTCGCCCACCCAGACGCTCGGCGGCGGCGTGGTCGTGCAGGCGTCCCCCCCGCGGCGTCGCAAGGGCGCGGCGGTCGAGGTGTTGCGGAGCGTAGAGCAGACCGGACCGGAGGCGCTGGTCGTGGGCGCCGTCGCCGCGAAGGGGCCGGCCGGGATGCCCGTGTCGGATGTCGCGAGCGCCGCCGGGCTGGATGCCGGCGCCGGACGCACCGCGGTGGCCGCCGCCCGCGCCGCGCGATCGGTGACGGCAATCGGCGATCGGCTCTTCGCGACGTCGGTGATCGACGGCGTGGGCCGCAAGCTTGTCGAGACGCTCGCCGCCTACCACAAGCAGACGCCGTGGCGGTCGGGGATGCCGCGTGACGAGCTGAAAGGGCGCGTTACGTCGGGTCCGGCGGATCGGCTCTTCGATCACGTCATGGGTGCGCTGAGGGAGCAGGGGGCGGTCGTCGACCTCGGCGGTCTGATCGGGCTGTCGGGGCACACCCCGCTGATCGATGCGGCCGATCAACGGCTCAAGATCGGGCTCGCCGCCGCATTCGAGCGCGCCGGCGCGTCGCCGCCTGCGCCGGAGCAACTCCGGGGGCTCGGAGACCCGCAGGCCGTCGAACGGATGCTACAGACGCTGCTCGACGATCGGATGATCGTCCAGGTCGCTGCGGACGTGCGGGTCTCAGCCGCCGCGGTCGAAGGCGTCCGCCGGACGATCGTCGACATGGCGCGCGCCGGACACGACGTGACGGTGGCCTCGTTGCGGGATCGGCTGCAAACCAACCGAAAATTCGCGCTTGCCGTGCTGGAGTACTTCGACAGACTCAAAGTCACACGCCGCGTGGGCGATCGGCGGGTTCTCGGGCCCAATGCAGACGACGCGCCGACGCCGGCCCGCTAGGTGAGAGCGGCCAAAGAGGGCGGGGCCTACTTGGCCGCGACTTTCACGTCCTCAACTTTGGTTGTGGCCGTCCAAGAGGTGAACTCCAGACACACGCCACCGGTAGGCTGCAGCGGCGCTTGAGCCGACGCGCCTGGACCGATCTGCTGTAACACGACGACCCCATTCCACTCGTCCTGGATGATTCTCGGCGCGCCGGTGGAGGGGGCAACCCGGCACGTGGCGGTGACCTGGACCGCGACGTTGACGCTGGCGACGGTCAGCGAGCTGCTGTTGGTCACCACGACCACGAGACTGCGAGGGTTGGGGACGGGAGTGGTCGACTGGACCACGACACGCAGCTGTTGAGCCACGCTCCCCGCGAGGGCTGCCAGGTCTTTGATCTCGCCCGCGTACTCGGCGAGTGTCACGTTCGGCTGGCTTGTAGGATGGATGGCCACGGCGAACCGGCGCGGGACGTCCTGCACGGAGACTTGGAGCTCAAACGTCGCCGTCCCCTCCAACGGTACCGGGTTTGGGCGCAGGGGCGTGTCCGCCTGACCCACCGTCCGACCGTCCTCACTGATCCCTCGCACGTCGACGTACGCGGTCTGCGCGCGGCTCCGATTCTCGACGACGCCCGCGACGATCAACGTCGTCCCGTCGACCCGGGCATTGACCTCACGTATTCTCCAGGCTCCCGCGGGGGTGGTCGCGGTCGGGCTGACGACGGGTGCGGCCGCCGGCGGCGGCGCGGTCTGCGTCAGCACCTCACTACGAAAGACGTCGACTTGATCGACGCGATCGCCCCGCATGACGTAGGCGATCCCTTGGAACGGATAGGTCAGCACCTGGGTGTCGCCTGCCGGGAACATGCCGCTCGCGTTCGCGTCCGCGTGAGCGGCCCGCACCTGGGCGAGCGTGGATCCGGGACCGGTGCCCCGGGCGCTGCGGCACTCAGACGCGCGGGTGCTGATGCGCCGCACGATCCCATACTCGACCACCATCTGGGACCACGGCGCCCGCAGATCGAAGATGACTTCTCTGTCGCGACCCTGCTGACGGGCAGGGGCGCCGGTGACGGTCAGGGCGAGCTCAATCGAGGAGCCCACCTGGACGCCGTGGATGCCGCCTCCTTCGCCGATCGTGCAGCTCGGGGCCGCGCCGTTGACCGGCAAGGGAATGATGATGAGGAGCAGCGCTGCGATCAACATCCGTCGATATCGCATGAGAGCCTCCATCGTCGGCATCAGGCGGTGGGCCTCCCGGCGTCTGCCTCTCCAATTGTACCGTGTTTATTCCCCGATTCGCACGTCGCCAGTTCGGGTCGTGGCCGACCAGGTGGCGAACTGCGGGCACACCCCGCTGGACAGCACCAGCTTCGCCCGGGACGAGGCACCCGCGGCGATCGGCGGGACGGTCACGCTGGCCGACCGCTGCTCGGAGATCTGCCGGCCGATGGGGAAATTGATCTGGGCGAGGCGGCAGGTCACGGTCAGCTCGACCGTCACGGCCGCGCCGGCGATGGGGAGTGAGCTGGTGTTTGTCACCAGCACGCTGAAGTCTTCGGGGGTCGGCGGGCTCGCGGCGACTTCGACAGCGACCCGCATGCGGCGCGCGACGAGTGTGGAGTACTGCTGCATGTTCTTGATCTCACCGCTTGATTCCGCGAGCGTCGCGGTGAGGGACCGCGACGGTCTAAGCGTCACCGTGTAGCGGCGGACGACCTCGTCGATGGTCATGCGGACCTCAAACGTCGCGACCCCGCCCGCGGACACCGGCGTGGGCGTTAGCGGGGCATCCCCGCGCGCCACCTGACGGCCGGACGCGTCGAAGGCTTTGACCTCCGCGTACGGGGATGCCGCCCGGCCCCGATTTTCGATCGTCCCCGTGACGATCAAAACGTCGCCCTGCACCTGAGCCGCCGTGGAGCGAATCACCCAGCCGTCGGACGGGCCCGGGGCTGCCGGCGCGGTGCTCTGCGGGGGCGCCGTGCCCTGTGGAGTAGGGGCGGGCGGCAGCGGGCGCGCCCCTGACTGCGGGGGACCGTCCGCGCGGAAGACCTCGACGCTCCCCACACGGTCGCCCCGCACGACGAACGCGATGCCCACAAACGGATAGGAGAGCAGCTCACCGCCGGGGACGGATGTGATGGTGCTAACCGACGCTGCGGAGTAGGCGGCGCGCATGACGTCCGCGGCCGTGCCTGGGGCGATGCCCCGCGACGTACGGCACTCCTGTGCACTTGTCGCCACTCGAGTCACCAGACCGGACTCCGCGACCACACGCGACCACAGCCCTCGAAGGGCGTATGCGGTTTCGCGCCCCGACGCCTGCTGGCCGGTCGCCGGACCGGTGATCGCCAGGGCCGCCTGGACCGACATGCCGATGCGCACCCCGCCGATGCCGGTGCCTTCGACGATCGCGCAGGGCGTCGCAGCGGCCAGGACGGCGGGCGTGGCGACGGCGGCGAGGATCAGGGCCGCGATGATCTTGCGCATCGTCGCACGCCCTTCGTACAATGCACGTACAGTCCGTGTTGGCGCGGAGGGCAGCGTTCGCTGGTGCGGGTCCCGGTCTTCAAAACCGGCCGCTGGGGCGTTTCGCTCCAGGCTGGGTTCGATTCCCAGGGCCCTCCGCCAACTCTCCACCGGCAGCCTCGGTCTCGTCACTTCACGGGGGTGTAGATGTCGGTCAGATAGATATCGCCGCCTGAGAGGGTGAGGCGGAGATCGCCGTACGGCCCGCGTCCAACATCCCAGACATGCGTAAAAGGTGCGGTGCTAATATCGCGGTCGTAGTCCCGAGACGACGCGCAGCCGCCGCGGCTTCGGAACGTTTCGCGCGCCTTGGCGGCGCGGAACGTGATGTTTGTCCCCGTGACCGCAAAGACCCCCGCAAGCTTCTGCAGCGAATAGCGTGTGCAGCCGCGAATGGTGCCCTGGATAAACCGGTTCCACTGAAACTGTCCTTGAGCCGTGAGCGATAACTCGTAGATTCTGCCGTCCACCGACGCAAAGCCGGCCGTCCCGATATTGTGGGACTCGCTGAGCGCTTCTCTCAGGACCCACTTACCGGCGAGTTGCGCCGGCACCATGACGGCTCCCAGAAAGAGTAATGTCACGAGCAACAGCGTTGAGGATGCGATCATGTGTGTGCGCCTCGATTAGATGCGGATGTCGATGATGGCGGATACGCCGACGCCGGGCACCCGTTTGAACGATTCCCAGGGCTTCAGGTTGTCCACCGGGATATAGGCTTTGATCCGAAACGCCGTCTGGAAGTCGGCCTCAAGCAGCGCCACGGCCTGGACGCGCTCCACATCGACTCTCGGACCGGACACCTGCGCCGCGCCGACATAGGCTCCGGCCGGATTCCCCACCCCGAGGGTCAGGCTCAGGATCGGGACGACCTTTGTCTGTTCGCGAACGGCAACTCCGCGGTTTTGGAGCACGTCGTTGATAAAGTTGTTGATCTGCGGCGCAAACGTCCGGATCGCGTAACCGATCCCCAGCGTCTTGATGATCCCAAAGATATCCTGACCGGACGCCGTGACCGCCAGGCCGCCGATGAAGAGGGCGGCGATGAGGACAAGGGCCATCGCTCGAGTGCGTCGCATGCTGCGCCTCCTGCGGGTGTGATGTGCGTTCTCTCGTTATCAATACGCGCCGGCCGGCAGGAGAGTTCCGCCGGTCGTGCACTCAATCGCAGACGGCGCCTGTGGACGCGGACGACACCAGTCGGGCGTACTTGAAGAGCGCGCCCCGGGTGTACTTCGGCGGCATTGGCTGCCACGCGGCGCGTCGCCGATCGAGTTCGTCTTTCGGGACCTCCAATTCGATCCGGCGATGTGGGATATCGAGCGAGATCATGTCGCCGTCCCGTACGAGGGCGATGGGTCCGCCGGCGGCCGCCTCCGGGGCGACGTGGCCGATCACCAACCCGTGCGATGCTCCAGAAAACCGGCCGTCGGTGACGAGGGCGACCTGCGTCGCCAGCCCCTGACCGACGATGACCGCGGTCAGCGCCAGCATCTCGCGCATCCCGGGGCCGCCCTTCGGCCCCTCGTACCGCAGGACCACGACGTCGCCAGGTTTGATGTGACGCTTGATGACCGCGGCGAACGCCTCTTCCTCGCGGTCGAAGACGCGCGCCGGCCCGCGATGCGTCTTGACGGTCGTGCCGGCGCTCTTGATGACGGCGCCCTCTGGGGCCAGCGAGCCGCGCAAGATGGCCAGACCGCCCTCGGGCTCAAACGGGTGGCTGACCGGCGCGACGACTGGGTGCCCCGTCGAGGGGGTGTCGCGGAGATTCTCCTGGACGGTGCGGCCGGAGACCGTCATGGCGTCGCCGTGCAGCATCCCCGCGTCCAGCAGCGCCTTCATGACGACCGGGACGCCGCCCACGCGATCGAGATCGGTCATGACGTATTGGCCCCCGGGCCGCAGGCTGGCGATATGGGGCGTCGCGCGACTGATGCGATCGAAGTCGTCGAGGGCGAGGGGGATACCCGCCTCGTGCGCGAACGCCAGCAGGTGCAGGACCGAATTGGTGCTGCCGCCCATCGCGACGACCACGCGGATGGCGTTCTCAAACGCCGCGCGGGTCATGATGTCGCGCGGCCGCACGCCGTCGCGCAACAACCGGATCACGGCTTCGCCCGTGCGCCGGCACGCGTCGGGCCGCCGCGGGTCGGTCGCCGGGATCGACGCCACACCGGGGAGCGACAGCCCGATGGCTTCGATCGCCGAGGCCATCGTATTGGCGGTATACAACCCGCCACACGAGCCGGCGCCGGGACAGGCGCGCCGTTCCAGGGCATCCAGCGCCTCCGCCGTCATCTTGCCCTGTGCATGCATGCCGACGCCTTCATACACATCCTGAATGGTCACGTCGTGTCCTTCATACACGCCGGGCATGATCGTGCCGCCATAGAGGAAGATGCCGGGGATGTTGACGCGGGCCAGGGCCATGACCGACCCGGGCAGGCTCTTGTCGCACCCGGCGATCGCGACGAGGGCGTCGAAGCATTCGGCGTGCGCCATCAACTCGATCGAGTCCGCGATGATCTCCCGGCTAATCAGCGAGGCCTTCATGCCCTCGTGACCCATTGCGATCGCATCGCTGACCGCGATCGTCCCAAA
>Ga0334722_10005420_pt1 | contig 12894 bp, 11 predicted proteins | sample C3_bottom_MG_FD_207210 | JGI IMG/M metagenome (GOLD analysis project Ga0334722, IMG submission 207210) | Sediment microbial communities from Yellowstone Lake, YNP, Wyoming, USA - C3_bottom | ecosystem: Environmental > Aquatic > Freshwater > Lake > Sediment | place: USA: Wyoming | collected...
CCATCGTGGGCGCCATGGGCAATGCCGGCCAGGCCAACTATGTCGCATCCAAGGCCGGCTTGATCGGCCTCACCAAGACCATCGCCCGGGAGTACTCCAACCGGAACATCACGGCTAACGCCGTTGCGCCGGGGTTCATCGACACGGCAATGACCCAGGCCCTGACCGAGCAGGTCCGTGCCGACCTTGCGAAGCAGATCCCCCTGGGAAGGCTCGGCTCGTCCGAGGATGTGGCAAATGCAGTACGGTTCCTGGCATCTCCGTCCGCCGCATACATCACCGGCCAGGTGATCCATGTGAACGGCGGAATGTATATGTAAGCATATCGATCAATATCCGGGTTCTCATTTCCAAAATACAAGAAGACGGTTTCTGCAGGAACACAATCAGAGGAGGTGGACTATGGCAGATGTAGAAGCAAAAGTGAAAAAGATCATATCCGAGCAGCTCGGTGTGCCCGAGAGCGATGTGAAGCCCGAAGCTTCCTTCGTCAACGACCTTGGAGCAGATTCCCTGGACACCGTGGAATTGGTGATGGCCCTCGAAGAGGAGTTCAGCGTCGAGATCCCCGATGAGGACGCCGAAAAGATCGCGACGGTCCAGAACGCCATCGATTACATCAAGGCAAAGGCAAAATAACGGCGTAGTTCTTTCTCGCCGTTGGTAGCAGTACGTTCCGAAAGCCAGAAAGCCGCTCCCCTATCCGGTGAGGAGGGTTTTTTGGCTTTTCGGATTTTAAGTGCAGGAGGTGCTTCATTGGATCGAAGAGTCGTGATAACCGGTGTCGGCATGGTCACCCCTGTCGGACTGGATACGGAAACAAGCTGGGAAAGCTTGATCGCGGGCAAAAGCGGCATCGGCCCCATCACCCAGTTCGATGACAAGGAAATCCCCACCCAGATCGCGGGTGAGGTGAAGGGCTTCGATGCGGCCAAGTACAACGAGCCGAAAGAAATCAAGAAGATGGACCGCTTCATCCACCTGGCCATCGCCGCAAGCCAGTTGGCAATGGACAGCGCCCGGCTGCCGATCACACCGGAGAACGCCGAGCGAGTCGGTGTCATTGCCGGTGCGGGCATCGGCGGCCTTCCTGCCATTGAGCGCTCCTATCAGGCCTATATGGAAAAAGGCTATCGGCGTATCACTCCCTTTTTCATTCCCATGTCGATCATCAACGAGATGGCCGGCCATATTTCCATGCGCTTTGGCGCCAAAGGGCCGAACGTCAGCGTGGTCACGGCATGCGCAACAGGCACGCATTCCATCGGCGACGCGTACAAGATCATCCAGCGCGGTGACGCCGACGCGATGTTCGCCGGCGGTGCGGAATCCTGCGTCTGTCCGCTCGGCGTGGGCGGATTCAATGCCATGAAAGCGCTTTCGACCCGAAACAGCGAACCGACCCGCGCGAGCCGTCCCTTTGACGCGGAACGCGACGGTTTCGTCATGGGCGAAGGCGCGGGCATCGTCGTTCTGGAGGAGCTGGGATCGGCGAAGAAACGCGGCGCGGCTATCCTGGCCGAGGTCATCGGCTATGGACTTTCGGGAGACGCTTACCACATCACATCTCCGGCGCCGAACGGTGAAGGAGCTGCCCGGTGCATGAAGATGGCCATCAAGGACGCGGGCATCTCGCCCGCCGAGATCGGCTACATAAACGCTCACGGCACGTCGACCAAGTATGGCGACGAGCTCGAGACCATGGCGATCAAGACCGTGTTCGGAAACCACGCCTACAACGTGCCGGTCAGTTCCACGAAATCCATGACCGGGCATCTCCTGGGCGCTGCCGGCGGCGTAGAGGCGGTCATCAGCGTCCTCGCACTTGTGCACGGCATCCTGCCGCCGACGATCAATCTCGAGAATCCCGACCCCGAGTGCGACCTCGATTACATCCCCAATACCGCGCGCAAAGCGCAGGTGGAGATCGTCATGTCGAACTCCTTCGGGTTTGGCGGCACCAATGCCACCCTCATCTTCAAACGATACCGGTCGTAGCATGCGACCCGCCCCGGAGCTCCAGCAGCAGATCGGCTACACGTTCAACAAGATCGAACTGCTGGAGCATGCGCTCACTCACCGTTCCTACGCCAACGAGAACCGTCTGTCCGAACACAATGAAAGAATGGAATTCCTGGGCGACTCCGTCCTGAACCTCGTGGTAAGCGAGCGGTTGATGGACGCCCTTCCCGGCTCCTCCGAGGGTGATCTTTCCCGCATCCGCGCCGCAGTGGTCAGCGAACCATCCCTTGCCGCCGTGGCGAGGGAGATCGGGCTCGGCGAATATCTGCTGCTGGGCAAAGGCGAGGAACAGACCGGCGGTAGGGACAAAGATTCGCTCCTTGCCGACAGCCTGGAGGCCCTCGTCGCCTCCATCTATCTTGACGGCGGCATTGGGAATTCCGGTGGGTTCATCACCCGGTTGTTCGATGCAACGATACGGAAAGCCCGGGCCACCGGCGGCACGTCCGATCACAAAACGGAGATACAGGAACTCTGCCAGGAGCGGCTCAAGACCCTCCCGGTATATACGGTCGTATCCGAATCCGGTCCCGACCACCAGAAGCAGTTCGAGGTCACGCTTTCCGTCAGGGGCGAGGTCTATGGACGCGGTGTCGGCAAGAGCAAGAAGGACGCCGAGCAGAAAGCGGCGAAGGAAGCGCTGGAAAAGCTGTCGAACGGCAGTCGATAGACGAAGTTCAGTCGGACGGCAGTCATAAGGCTGTCGCAGCCACCATCTGTCAGCGTCTTGACTGCTTTTGACTGCACCATGACTGCATCTCGACTGTTTTTCGACTGCTTCACGACTTTTTAACGACGGTTCTATGATTTCCCATGATCATCCCCTTCTTCATCACCCACGCAGGCTGTCCTCATCAGTGCGTGTTCTGCAACCAGAAAAACATCACGGGAGAGCTGAGACCGCCTGACCCTTCCTCCCTCCCCCACTCGATCAGAAAATTCCTTGAAGTGCGCGGAGACGGCCAACCGGCCCAGGTCGCTTTCTACGGCGGCAGTTTTACCGCGCTGCCCGTGGACACGCAGCGATCCTATCTTGAAGCGGTCCGACCGTTCATCAGGTCGGGGGCCATCGAGAGCATCCGCCTGTCCACGAGACCGGACTTCATCACGCATGACATCCTTGCCTTCCTGAAACAGTACAGCGTGACCACCATCGAGCTCGGCGCGCAGTCCATGGACGATGAGGTGCTGAGGCGTGCACGTCGCGGGCATACGTCCTCGGATACCCGCAACGCATTCCAACTGATCCGGGCGGAGAGCTTCGTCGCCGGCCTCCAGCTCATGCCCGGTCTTCCGGGAGATACGCCGGATACGTTCCGTGAGACCGTGACGCAGGTCATTTCCCTGAAGCCTGACTTCATCCGGATATACCCCGCTCTCGTGATCAAAGATACCCCGCTTACAGAACTGTATCGCGCCGGCAGATACGCGCCTCTGTCCCTCGAAGAGGCCGTTGTGCAATGCCATACAGCCGTAAAGCGCTTCGAACAGGCCGGCATCGAGGTCATCCGGGTCGGACTCCAGCCGACCGAAGAACTGGAGCGCCCCGGCACGATCGTCGCCGGCCCCTGGCATCCGGCATTCCGGCAGCTCGTGGACTCTTTACGTTTCCTCGAGGCCATGAGCGCGCTCTTGACCCGCGGCAGCGCATCCGGCGCCGTCACTTTTTTCGTGAACCCCGCGGATATCTCTTCCGCCATTGGCCAGAAGCATGGAAACATAAAAAAAATAAAAGAGCAATATGGCATGGACGCGAAGATCATGTCCGACACGGCCGTTCCGCGAGGAGCGGTCAGAACAAGCACCTCTTGCAACGCAGCCGATGTTGGGCTATAGTAAGTGCATGATACGTTCGATCTGCATATCATTGGTCATGATCGGCCTGGCATCCATGGCAGCCGCCGCCGCCGGGATCAAGGAGATCGAGCTGAACGACGGAAGCGTCATCACCGGCGAGGTCCTGTCGCTCGCCGGCGGAGTCTACACGATCAGGACCGATTCTCTGGGCACGCTCAAGATCGATGACGCAAAGGTCCGTGCCATCCGGCAGCAAGGCGCGCCGTCATCCGCATCCACCGGTCAAGGCGGCGATGCAAAGGCTCTTCAGAACAAGATGATGAACGACCAGGAAATAATGGGCATGATCCAGTCGCTCAAGGATGATCCGCAGTTCACGAAGGTCCTCGAAGATCCGGAGATCATGAACGCGGTGAATTCCGGAGATATGGCATCCCTCATGGCCAATCCGAAGTTTATTCAGCTCCTGCAAAATCCCACCGTACGCGATATCCAGAAGAAAGCGGCAAAGTAACCGATCACCCGGCACCCCACTTCTTCCTGTCTCAGCGAAAACCTGTTGACATTCCGCGGGCTTATAGGTAGTATCGATTCGATTTTGGGCAAACACGCCCGCCCGGCAGGAATAAATATATAATCACATAAATTCAACCAGTTAGGGGAAAGCAATGGCCATAACTTATAAGGACGCTGGTGTAGATATCGATGCCGGCGACCTCTTTGTCCAGAAGATAAAACCCTTCGTCAAATCAACATTGCGTCCCGAGGTCATGACGGACATCGGAGGCTTCGGCGGACTCTTTGCCCTGAAAAAGTACAAGAACCCGGTCCTTGTCTCCGGAACCGACGGAGTGGGGACCAAGCTCAAGATCGCATTCCTGATGAACAGGCACGATACGGTCGGCATCGATCTCGTGGCAATGTGTGTCAATGATATCGTCGTTCAGGGAGCGGAACCGCTCTTTTTCCTGGATTATTTCGCCACGGGGAAGCTCAAACCCGAGGACCATTCCGGCATCGTCAAGGGAATAGCGGACGGGTGCAGACAGGCGGGCTGCGCGCTCATCGGCGGCGAGACCGCGGAGATGCCCTCATTCTATGGCGAGGATGAATACGACCTCGCGGGTTTCGCGGTGGGCGTGGTGGAAAAGAAGGACATCATCGACGGCTCCCGGATACGGACCGGCGATCAGCTCATCGGACTTGCGTCCTCGGGGCTGCACAGCAACGGATACTCGCTTGTCAGGAAGGTCCTGCTCGAACGGGCCGGGTACGGCGTGGACGATACGCTGTCGGAACTCGGGAAAGGCACCCTCGGCGACACGTTGCTCACACCTACAAAGATCTACGCAAAGACGGTCATGGCGCTCATGAAGGAATTTGACATCCGCGGCATGGCACACATCACCGGCGGCGGCATCACCGAGAACACGCCCCGCATGCTCCCGAAGGGGGCCCAGGCCGTCATCCGCAAGAAGACCTGGGACATCCCTCCCATTTTCAGGCTTATGCAGAAGAAATCCGGCGTCGACGACACCGAGATGTACCGCGCCTTCAATATGGGGCTGGGTATGGTCATTGCCGTGCCGAAGAAACAGGCGGCGGCTGTCATCAAGAAAGCTGCCAAGCTGGGCGAGCAGGCCTTCCACGTTGGAGAGATCGCGAAAGGCCGACAGGTAGTGAAGTATGTGGAGAAGCCGTAGCCAGGGGTCAGGATACCGGAGACAGGAGCGTTGAGAACGGCATGGGAAAGCTACGAATAGGTGTCCTCGTTTCCGGCCGCGGCTCCAACCTGCAGGCCATCATCGATAATATCGAGAACGGTTCGCTTTCCGCGGAGATATCCGTGGTCATCAGCGACCAGGCAAATGCCTACTCGCTTGAACGGGCAAGGAAGCATGCCATTCCCGCCGTCCATGCAAGCGCCAAAGGATACAAGGGCAAACGCGACGCGTATGATACATTGCTCGTCAACGAACTGCGGAAGCATCACGTGGAACTCGTTGTGCTGGCAGGCTTCATGCGCATCATCACGCCCACGCTTCTTAAAGCATTCCCCAACCGGGTCATGAACATCCACCCCGCCCTTCTGCCGTCGTTCCCCGGCCTTCACGTGCAGAAAGCCGCCATAGAGCATGGCGTCAAGTTCTCGGGCTGTACCGTACATTTCGTGGACGAGGGCATGGACACCGGCCCCATCATCATCCAGGCAGCAGTCCCCATTCTCGATAGCGATACCGAAGACACCCTTTCCGCACGCATCCTGGCGCAGGAGCATATCATCTACTCGCGGGCGATCCGGCTGTATGCAGAGGGAAAGTTGAAGGTCGAAGGGCGCAGGGTCACGGTCTCGGGCGGGCTGCAGCAGGACACCCATCAGGCATTGGTCAATCCCTAGTTCTCTCGCCACAATATCAGCTCGACAAAGCTCATCCCGCCCGCTATCCGGGCAACGTCCGATTCCTCCGCGGCTGCCGCCTGAACATCAGGGAAAGTTCTTCAGGTCAACGGCCGGTTTCAGCGGGAAACCGGTCTTTGCGTCCCTGTCTGCCATCCCGATCGCCATCGTATATGCCGCTGTCTGGTCGGGCGCAAGCGTCTGCATCCCCCACAGGATCCCAATGAACCTGGCATTGCCGGCAAGCGGCAGCCGTTTCCCGCGCACTTGTGGCCCCTCGAACGGACCGTTGGTGAAATAGGCCCGGGGCCTTCTTTCGCCGAACCATTCGATAAAATCAGCGATACCGGAATAGATGTGTTTCTCGCCGGCAGCGTCGTTGCCGTAGTCGAAGAACCCCGCATAGTGCACCCTCGAGGTATCGAGCTCACCGACATACTTATGGAGGCCATCTGCCGACCAACCCACGTTCCCGTCAGAGGACCCGTACTCACCCAACCACGGTTCGTCGCCGTAGAGATAGGAATAGGTCGCGGGGCGGTCGCCGATATTCGTTATATACTGGGACAGGACGAAATAGGTCTCGCCTGCCCGGAACTGCGCATAGCGGTCGATGCGCAGCGGGACCCCGTCGATCGCAACCTCATGCGTGCTCTCCAGGATCAGGTCGTCCTTTGCATTATGCAGGACCCTGCTTCCCAGGAACTTCCACGACGACGGGTAGAGGGGAACAAAACTTCTGGAGCTGAAGAGCGCCTCGTTCGTATTGCACCAGAGGTGGTGCCAGCGAGCACCGTCAAAGAACGCCATCCCGGTCTCATTCTTTGCGTGCTTTATCCGGCCGCGAACATGCTCCGGCAGCCCGCCGCCAACGAACAGGCCAAAGACCTCCTTACCGCCATCATCGACGAACCGGCTGAGGTATGTAAGAAGCTGTTTCCCTCCTCCGAAATGGTTCCGGATGTAGCCGTCGCCCGCCCGTTCGTTCCATGCGTACGACAGGTACGGTTCCTGAAGGGCATCTGCCTTGAACGGATGTTTCAGAGAACGTATCGCATGACCAAGATCGACCCCCCCTATATAGCGTCGCTCTTCGTTCATGAACAGGTCATCTTTCAGCTCAAAAAGGTACCCAGCCTTTCCTTCGAGAAGATAGATGCCCTCGTAGTTCCCGGTAACATTGAACCGCACCGTTGCAAGCATCACCGCCAGGAGCGTACCGAGAAGTATCAGCACCACTTTGATCATCTTTCTGTTCATGGGTACTGCCATCATAACCCTTTTGTGCACCAAACTGCAACTCTCAAAGCAGGCTCCCTCCACACAGGGCCCGCGAAATAGAATCCGCCCATCGAAAAAACAAAAAGCCCGGCATGTTCTCATGCCAGGCTTTGCTTATCTCTCTGGTATTAAATTGGTGGACGAGAAGGGGATCGAACCCTCGGCCTCCGCATTGCGAACGCGGCGCTCTCCCAGCTGAGCTACTCGCCCGTACAGGCTGAATGACAGCACATAATCTAATCTATCAGCCTGAATAAATCAAGGGAAAAGTATGGACGACAGATCGCAGACGACCAGATGACAGGCTGAATCTTTAAATGAGCTTGTGTCTCTTGTCCGGCAGTCTGTTGTCTGACGTCTGCCATCTGTTTTCTGGTAGTTATGTTTTCTGGTAGTTATTGACAAATCTGCCCGTCTTCGTTATAGTGTGCAGGCTGATTTCATCGGCAATTTCCCTACCAGTCAAGGAGAACCATACCGTGCGTGAACGAGAAAAAGAACTACGCCGCAGGCGGAAACGGAAAGAAGAAACACTGAGAACGCGCAGAAAAACGGCAAAAACAGAGGCAGCCGCTAAGAAGGCGAAATAACCTGATGCTGTTGAGGCCCTTCACCATCCTGCCGGTGGTCGTTCTGCTCATCGCCCTGACCGCCTCGCTGGGTTGCGCACCCGCGCTCGCTCCGGAGCCGCAATGGGAGAAGGACGCTCAGGCGCTCATCGACCACGCTGAGGCCCGATTTGCCAAGAAGCAGTATGAACAGGCAGGCAAGGCGATAGAAGGCTTCTTCACCACCTACCCCGAAAGCAGGCATGCAGACCGTGCCCTTTCCCTCATGGGAGAGATCCAGCTCACCACCCGGAACTATAAGCAGGCGCTCGGTTATTACACAAAGCTTATCGAAAAATATCCGGCCTCATCGCTCATCGGCGAGGCGAAATACAAGATCGGGCTGTGTTCCTTCGAATTGAAGGAGTACGACCTCGCCGTCGACAACCTGGAGGACCGAAGCAGGATCACCGAACCGGCAAAGCTCCGGCGCATCGCCGAAATGCTTTCCGTCGCCTACCTCGCGAAAAAGAACTATCCCGCGGCTATCAAGGAATTCGTGTTCCTTGCGGACAATGCTCCGGAGAAGCAGCGCCCCGGCTACCGTGACCGCATCCGCGAGATCGTTGAAAAGGACCTGTCGGAAAGCGAGTTGACAGCGCTGGTGTCCGGCACGGCCTACCCGTCGGACATTGCACTCCTGCGGCTTGCGGCCCTCCAGATCGAACACCGCGGGTTCACGGACGCCATTAAGAGCGCAAAATCGTTCCTGGAACGGTTCCCGGCCCATCCGGAAAAGACCCGGGCGGATCTGTTGATCGCCGATGCCTCGACGGGGCTCACGGCCCCGCGGTATTACATCGGGGTTCTGGTCCCGCAGACGGGACAGGCCTCGTTCTTCGGGGACCATGTGCTCAAGGGGATCCAGCTCGCCGTCCTCGCCTATAATACCCAGAACCCCGAAAACCGCGTCGAGCTTATCGTAAAGGATACGGAAAGTTCTCCGGACAAGGCAGTTATCGGGCTGAACGAACTAGCGGCAAAGAATGTCGTGGCCGTCATCGGGCCGCTCCTTTCCCGGGAGGTCGAGGCCCTGGCGCCTTCCCTGGACAAGGTCAAGCTCCCGCTGCTCACGCCCACCGCCTCAAGTGCCGGTCTCACCAGCCTCAGCCCCTGGATCTTCCGGAACGCCCTGACCAACGCCGCGCAGGCGATCGCTGCCGCGCAATATGCCGTAGGCCGCAACCTGAAAAAATTCGTTATCTTCGCACCCGATGATCCCTACGGCAGGGACCTCGCCCGCGTTTTCACCCGGGAACTCTCCAATAAAGCGGAGGTCCTTGCGACCATCACCTATCCTCCCGATGCGAACGATTTCGGCCCCTATATCCGGAAGCTCATAGAGATCGACTTCCGGTCCCAGAAGGTCCCCATCCCGGATGACGACCAGGAGCGGAAAAAACTGTTCCAGATGTACGCTCCGACCTTCGATGCCTTGTATCTTCCCGGCTATGCGGACAAAGTGGGTCTCCTGATCCCCCAGCTGGCGTTCTACAATATTACCGGCAAGCCCATCATCGGCTCGAACAACTGGCACACGCCCGACCTGATCACGCGCGCCGACAGGCATGCAGAAGGAGCGGTGATCGTTGACGGCTTCTACCCGGAAAATCCGGAGCCCGCTGTCAAATCAGTGGTCGATGCATACCGGTCGGCATATCAGGAAGAACCGGACATCCTGTTCGCACAGGCGTATGATGCCGCCGCCATGGTCCTGTCGCTCCTGAAGGAGAAAAAGGACACGCCGGCCGCGATCAGGGAAGGGCTCCTGAACATGAAGGACTTCCCGGGCATCTCCGGGACGACATCGTTCATGGGGAGCGGCGAGTCCCAGAAAAAGCTCTTCCTCATTACGATCGAGGACGGCAAGTTCACGCTCGTGAAGGAATAGCGCTCCTTCCCTCCGCATTTTTTCTTGACACATCGCCCCCCTTTCCTTTAGTATCAACTTCGCTCTACGCACGACCACACCTGACCTATGGAAGAACTTTCAACGATACAAAAGATAGCCGTCATGGCAATGCCGCTCGTGTTCGCCATCGTGTTCCATGAGGTGGCCCACGGGTGGGTGGCGAACAGGCTCGGTGACCCGACTGCACGGGACCTCGGAAGGCTTACGCTGAACCCCATCCCGCACATCGACCTTTTCGGCACCATCATCATGCCGCTGCTTCTTTTCGTGCTGACTGACGGCAGGATGTTGTTCGGCTATGCCAAGCCCGTGCCCATCAATCCCAACAATTTCAAGGACCCGAAGAAAGGCATGGCGCTCTCGTCGCTTGCCGGACCTGGCGTGAACATCGTCATGGCTGTCATATGCTCGTTCCTGCTGCGCGTGGTCATGGCCGGTCTTGAAGGGAATGTTCCGGAACCTGCATGGAGCTGGTTCGCGACACCGGTCACGCTGATGCTGGGCTACGGCATCATCATCAACGTGGTGCTGGCCGTCCTGAACATGATCCCGATCCCGCCGCTCGACGGCAGCCGGGTCGTCTACTGGCTCCTTCCGGCCAGGCAGTCAGCTGTATATTACCGTCTCGAACCTTACGGGACCTTCATTCTCATGGGCCTCATCATGCTCGGCGTTCTCGGCAAGATCATGACGCCGCTCATCCGGCCCCTGCTCGGACTATTGCTGGGCAACGGGGGATTATAAATTCGATAGCGACCGCATTTCCATGGTAATCCGTGTTCATATAGCCGTTCATTGATGTTATCCGCGTTAATCTGTGGTTAGAAAGGTCCTTTCATGGCTAAGAAACGCGTTTTAAGCGGCATGCAGCCCAGCGGGCGGCTCCATCTCGGCAACCTCATGGGCGCCCTGGACAACTGGCGGAAGCTCCAGGACGAATATGATTGCTACTACTTCATCGCCGACTGGCACGCCCTCACCACCCAGTACGCCGACACCTCGAAGATGCGCACCTTTGTCCATGAGATGGTCATCGACTGGCTCTCCGCGGGGCTCGATCCGGATAAATGCGTGCTCTTCCAGCAGTCCCAGCTTCCCGAGCATGCAGTCCTGCATGTGCTGTTCTCCATGATCACGCCGCTCCCCTGGCTCGAACGCGTCCCGACCTACAAGGAGAAGATGGAGCAGATCGACGACCGGGACATGTACACCTACGGATTCCTCGGCTACCCCGTGCTCCAGGCGGCGGACATCCTCATCTACAAGGCGGACTTCGTGCCCGTGGGCGTCGACCAGCTGCCGCACCTGGAACTGACCCGCGAGATCGGCCGCAGGTTCAACGCCTTCTACGGTGACGTCCTTCCCGAGCCGCAGCCCCTGCTCACGCAGTACCCCAAGCTCCTCGGCACGGACGGCCGCAAGATGAGCAAGAGCTACAACAACTGCCTCTATCTCTCGGATACGCCCGAGGAGATCACGAAGAAGGTCATGGCCATGATCACCGATCCCGCCCGTGTACGCCGGCAGGACCCCGGCAATCCCGACATCTGCCCGCTCTACACGCTCGACCAGATCTTTGCGCCCAAGGAATGGTGCGACCACGTGAAGCGCGAGTGCCCCAAGGCCGGCATCGGATGCGTCGATGATAAACGTGAACTCCTGAAGCACCTTCTCGAATATCTCCGGCCCCTGCAGGAACGGCGGAAAGCGCTCATCGCTGATCCGAAAAAGGTCGCCGAGATCATCGCCGATGGATCGGGCAAGGCGCGCGTCATTGCCCAGGCGACGCTGGCACAGGTCCAGGACGCGATGAAACTGTAAGGACGATCAATAGACAAGCGAACGAACCTGCCAACGCGGATCAACGCTGAAATGCATATGAAAAAGACATGAGATAATGTCTTAACGGCGCTCACCAAATGTTATGCATACGTGATGAGCGTTGAATGCCTTTTTTGTTCTTTGTTGTTCCTTCTTCCGCGCGCCGCCCAAATCCCTTGACATTCCTAGGGTACTCCCCTATTATTTAAAAAACCGGCCGGAAGAAACCAATGATAACGACCCTTCAGGACATCCTCAAAGAATATAAATCCGACATGGAGCGCATGGAGTCCAGGATCCATGAGAGCCTGGGCACCGACGTTCCGCTCATCCAGCAGGTCAGCAAGTATATCCTCGGCGCCGGCGGCAAGCGCTTTCGACCGCTGCTGCACCTCCTCTCGGCGCGATTGTGCGGCTACCGCGAACACAACGCAGAATACCTCATCGGCAGTATCGTCGAATATATCCACACCGCGTCGCTCCTCCACGACGACGTCGTTGATGAGGCGAATATCCGGCGCGGCAGGACCTCTGCCAACTCCTTGTGGGGCAATCAGGCCAGCATCCTTGTCGGCGATTATCTCTACTCCAAGGCGCTGTACCATGCGGTCCGCCTGCACAACCAGCGTGTCATGGACGTGCTTTCCGAGACGACCACCACCATGTCGGAAGGCGAGGTGCTCCAGCTCATGCAGATACAGAACGCCGACATGACCGAAGCGGACTACTTCCGGCTCGTGGAATGCAAGACCGGCGTCCTCATTGCCGCGTCCTGCCGCCTCGGCGCCATCATCAGCAAGGCCCCCCTGTCCCAGGAGGATGCCCTGGCGGCGTACGGGAAAAAGCTGGGCCTCGCGTTCCAGATCACCGACGACACTCTCGATTACGCCGCCGACCAGAAGCAGCTCGGCAAGGTCCTCGGCAAGGACCTTAACGAAGGCAAGGTAACCCTGCCGTTGATCTATCTGATGCGCAAAGCGGAGCCGGAAGAGCGCGACGCGCTCCGAAGCATCCTGCATGCCGACGCGGTCAGCGAAAGCGATCTTACGTATACG
>Ga0334722_10005421_pt1 | contig 12893 bp, 1 predicted proteins | sample C3_bottom_MG_FD_207210 | JGI IMG/M metagenome (GOLD analysis project Ga0334722, IMG submission 207210) | Sediment microbial communities from Yellowstone Lake, YNP, Wyoming, USA - C3_bottom | ecosystem: Environmental > Aquatic > Freshwater > Lake > Sediment | place: USA: Wyoming | collected...
TCACTACCCTCTTTTATTTTTGGGGGGTCCGGGGCCGCCCCCCCCCCCCCCCCCACGCCATGCTTCGCTTTGTCTGACCTTACGACAGTAAAACACGAAATAACCTAAGGAGCAACGAGATGACCGAGAAAAGCAAGACCGTCCCAGCCCCCAAGAATGAAATCCCTGGCCCTCAGGTACGGTGGGATACGTCGAACCTTAAGAGTTCCTATGCCAACGTCTGCAACGCCACCTGCACCCGGGAAGAAGTGGTGTTGAATTTTGGCATCAACCAGAATTGGGAGCGAAGCCAGCAGGAGTTCGAGATTCAACTCACCCATCGGATCATCCTGAGTCCATTTGCCGCCAAGCGGATGAGCGAGTTGCTGCAGAAGCTGCTTGCCGACTACGAGGCCAAGCACGGCGAGTTGAAACCATAACCAGAAGAGGCGGGCGACATCCTTGAAGTCAGTTCCTGCTTACCGGGGCAGGGCGTTCACGAGAAAATGACCATCCGCAAAGCGCGATATAGAACCCCTGCATGGCAGGGGAATATGGCACACCATGAAAAGGGAGGGAGTAGTATTGCCTTGTCCTGATACAAAGAAAATGGGCCACTAGACACCGTATGTCTAGCGGCCCATTTTCTTTGTCTCCCCACCCCGCAGCAGCCAATCGGCAGGATCTGGCGCGGCAGTCGGCCCTTAGGTAGTTTTTAGAAGTATTTCTCCATTGTCAGATCGTTTTGTCGCCGCACTCGCTGAGCGCGGAAGATAGGCGGTATGTCCTGGGCGGGAGACCGCTGTCCCCGTCAAGCGAGGATTGAACTGAACCAACGCCAGCGGCTACAAACGAGCATCCTCCGCCTGTGGCATGCTAATGTGACAAGGGAGACGGACACATCAAAACGATAAACGAGCAGTATCACAAACGGTGTGCCACGCAAAAAGCATGGCAGCCATCAAATAATGAAGCGGCACCAGCCGGGGAGCGTTGAGCACCCTCCGGCCTTATCAGCCTGGCTGTGCGGTATCCTGTCCCTGTCACTCCCGAAAAGGAGCTGATCGCAGGGAGAGGCATCGGGCTGACGATCAGTGTCGCAGCATCAAAAAATGAGGAAACCGACATGGAACAGATCACTGGAAAGGGCACCCAGGAGTCCAGAGGCAAGAAGGCATCGACATTAACCAAGCTGCGGGGGTTGAAGAGACACCTGCAACGGGCCAGGCAAGGGAGCAGACGCACGACGGCTTTGGACAAGGTTCGATTCGAGGCCATGGAGCCACGAATTTTGCTCTCCGCCGATCTGAACCCCATGGCGAATCCCCCCGATCCCGCTGCGCCTCCCCCCGAGCAGAGCATCTATCTGACCCTGCCGGCCGCTCAGCCTCCGGTCGTCGACATGTCTCTGGCTGATCCCTATCTGCCGCCCTATGGTTCCTTGGTCCACACCGCGCCAACTGCCGGCAATTTTGCCAGCCAGGGGGCGACTGGTAGTTACACGGTCAAAACCGATCCCGGTCAAACACTGACCATCGCTATCCTGCCCAAGGACAGCAGCATCCAGGCCCAACTGGAGGTGATCGATCCGGATGGCGTCACCCATTATCCCGACCATGTTCCAAATGCCGGAGAGGCTGCATTCGTGCATAACCTGCCCACCGGAAGCACTGTCGGCGATTTTACGATCTCCGCCACCAGCCTGATGGGAACCGGCGACTATGAGGCGGTGTACTGGCTCAACGCCACGGTGGAAACCGAAAACTACCCCGGCGGCTCGGCCAATAATGACACCGCCTCGGCGCTGGACATCAACCCCTCCTCCCTAGCCCTGCCCAACGGCGCCAGCCGTTTGGCGGTGGTTGGCAAGGCCGACGGCGTAAACGATGATTGTTATGCCTTCACCCTGGCCAGTGGCCAACTGGCGACTCTTGGCCTCACGCCAACCCGCTCGGATGCTCCGAAAGGAACCTTGTCGTTGGAACTGTACGATTCCGCCGGCAACCTCATTGCCCTAGGACAAGATACTGCCTCTAACGTCGAACAGACTATTCGCGGTTTTGCCGCTCCGGCGGATGGCACTTACTATGCCAAGGTAAAGGGTCCGGCTGATCTGGAGTACACCCTGCTGGTCTCCCGTGGCGCGGACTTCGATCTTGAGCCCAATGGCCTGCCCGCAAACGCCCAGGGTATCACTGCCACCGGTACCGCTTTGGGCAATTTAGGATCAACCTCTGATGCCGGTGGCAGTGGTGCGACCATCCGGGTGGCGGTTTACAATAGTGGCAATGATTCTGGCACGATAGCCGCCAAGTTAAACGAGGATACCTATTTCGATTTCACCGCTACTGCGGTCACCGGGGCTCAAATAGATACTGTGGCGGAGTTAACTGCCTATGATGTCGTGGTTATTGGTGGCTCAGATTATAATTACTCATACGAAAATATCGCCCCGGCCCTCCGCTCTTGGGTTGAGGCGGGAGGCGCCGTGGTCGGCACCGGCTGGCTTTCCTATTATGCTGGAAGCTCTTCCGGTACGCCAGTGGCCGACATCGATGCGATTATCCCGATTAACTTAACGGGATCCTACTACTACTACGACAGTTACCCCACGATCAATATCCTTGACGCCACCCATCCCATTACCCAAGGGATAAATTTTTCCAATAATTACGGCTACAACTACATTTCGTCAAGCAACACCGGGGCTGACGCCGGGGCCTCTGTCCTGGCCACAACCAACGGCATGCCTGTCGTGGTGGCCAGCGATGAAGGGATGGGGCGTGGGGTCTATCTGGGGCCTGTCTACGGTAACTCCTATAATTGGTTGTCCGTGCCCGATACTGAACGCCTCCTCGAACAGGCGGTCGCCTGGGCCGCCAATGGCAAGGACACGGTGGATCAATATACGATTCAGGTCACAGCCGGCAGCACCTTGACCATTGAGACTACCACCCCCGGTGGCGGCGTTGGCGAACCGGTCAACGACCTCGTCCCCGGGCTCGAACTCTTTGCCCCCTCGGGAACTCTGGTGGCGAGCAACCACAACGGCGCCGACGATGGCCGGAACGCTAAGATCACCCTGACCTCGGATCTGACGACCGATGGCGCCTACCGGATTAAGGTAACCACATACTCCGGCACCGGCGATTATACCCTGCAGGTGACCGGCGCCAGCGCCCCCGTGGCCTCGCCGCTCACCGTGACCGCTACCTCCGTGGCCGATGGCACGACCCTGCCGATATTCCCTGCCGCCATCACCCTGACCTTTTCCGGGCCTGTTGACGCTACCTCTCTGCAGGCCAGTGACTTTACGGTCAATGGCGCTCCAGCCGATGACGCCACCCTGATCAGCGCTACCCAGGTCCGGGTTGGGATCGCCTCCCTGGCCACTGGGGATGGCGGGTACAACGTGCAGCTCGCCGACAATGCGGTGGCCGGTCTGGCTGGCCAAGGCAACAGCGCCTTTGGTTTGAGCTTCACCCTGGACACCACCGGACCCAGCGTCGTTTCCACCACCCCTGGTCAGAATGGCGTCTTGGACTTGGGCGCGAATAGCATCAGCGTCACCTTTGACGAAGCCCTTGCCGCGAGCAAGCTGACCTTGGACGATGTGCAGTTGTTTTCCGTCTTCAGCAATGCATACATCTCGGCCCAGAATTTGGTCTATGACCCCTCCACCAACACCGTGACAGCGGTTTTCCCGGCCTTGGCCGAGGGGCAATACACCCTGGCCCTGTTCGCCAATCAGAACAGCTTCACCGACCTGGTGGGCAACCCCATGACCGGCGAGTATATCCTGCCGTTCAGCGTCGACGCCAGCAGCCAGGCCTATCCGGCCCTCACCGCCAAGGAGCCGCTAGGCTCCATGATCTACGACCCCATGGCGCAGGGGGCCTTCCACGAGACGGGCGATGTCGATGAGTTCACCTTAAATTTGGACGGCAACCAAACATTGAGCGTTGCCCTCTTCCCCATCGACACCACCTTCCAGGGGAGACTCACTGTCCTTGGCCCCGATGACAGCATAAACGCTATCGCCGAGTTCGACGCCTCCATGGGCGGGATTGCCGCCCTTAACACCCTTGCTGCCACCACCCCAGGCGCCTACACCATCCGGGTCACCAGCCTGGATGGCGTGGGCCGCTACGAAGTGGGCGTGTTGCTCAACACGGCAGCGGAAGAGGAAATGTTAGGGCTTGGGCCGAACAACGATAGCAACTCCGCCCAGTCCATCGACCCAAGCTTCATCGACCTCGGCAACGGCATGAGCCGTGGCGCTGTGATCGGCGAACTGCCGGTCCGCGAACTGACAACCGCCCAGGAAAATTTTGACAGCGGCAGCTATCCCGCCTGGCAGCTTGCCACTGTCAGCGGCAGCGGCTCGGCTGGCACCCCCTCATGGGGCGGGGTGAATGGCTCGGGTTCCTTGTATATGGAGAGCTACGCTGGGGCGAGCGATCCCACGATCAACCAGGCCACCTGGACGGTGGATCTGTCCAACCCCAACCTCGCCAATCTCCGTCTGCAGTTCTGGATGAAATCTTATGCTGCGTGGCAGCCGGGCGGGGACGGCATCGACATCAGCGCCGACGGCCTCACTTGGTATCGCATCGCTGATGCGCCCACGGATTTCTCCGAGACCTACCAGTTCGTCAACCTTGACCTTTCCCAGGCTACCGCCAATGCCGGTGTGGCCTTTGGCGCCGATTTCCGCATCCGCTTCCAGCAATCCGCCGATCCATACTCCAACTACCAGTACCGCGCCCTTGACCAGATAGCGATTGTAGGGACGGACACAACCGTCACTCAGGAGGATTGGTACCAGTTCACCTTGGCGGATCAGGACTTGACGACGATTGTGGTCAAGAGCCGTGGCGGGGCGCCGGTTGGCCCCCTGCGCCTCGATCTGTTCAGCCCCTATGGCGACCTGCTGGCTACCGGCACAGCCGATGCCACGAATACTGATCTTGCTATCCGCGACGCCAAGGCGTTCGGGGGCGGGAACTATTACGTCCGGGTCAGCGGCAACGTCCCAGGGCCGTATGGCCTGGTGGTCACCAAAAACAGCGCCTTCGAGCGTGAGGCCAATAATACTCTCGCCCAAGCCCAGGACATCGGTCGCACAGGCCGGGTAGTGGGGCACGGCGATGGCGTCATTGATGTGGCGGTGCTTGGGCCAGCTAACAACGGCGGTGGCGAAGGCGGCAGCACAAACGTCTGGCAATTGTTGAATCAACTCAATGATTCGCAAGGGGATGACAACACCGATATCAACTTCCCTCTCCACGCCGTCCAGGTAACCCCGGATCAGATCGATACCCTGGCCGAACTCAACGCCTTCGACGTTGTGTTTATTGGCGGCAATAACACCCATGACGCCTTGGTGAGCATTGCTCCCGCCCTGCGCCAGTGGGTCGAGGCCGGCGGCGGGCTGGTTTCCTCCGCCCCCCTCATTCAGTATGCGGGACAGAATTACGGGACGCCAATCGCCGATATCGACGCCATTGTGCCGGTGAACACCTCGGGCAATTACAATAACCAGTGGAGTTACACCGACCTGGTCGTCACTGATGGCAGCCATCCTGTAACCCAGGGTGTTGGGGACTTCTATGTAGACGGCATCCAACCGGCCACCCCGGACGCCGGCGCTACGGTCCTTGCTACCTATAGCGGCAATCCCGCTGTGGTGGTGGGCAATGCTGGAGCGGGACGCAGCGTCTATCTCGCTCCGTTTTACGCCAACTCCTCAGGCGAGCTGCCTAACGGCTACGCCGATCGCTTGGTGGAGCAAGCCGTCATCTGGGCCGCCGGGCCGCAGGTGGATACTTATCAGGTCCATGCCAATGCCGGCGACACCCTGACCCTCTACACCAGCACTCCTGGCGATGGACTCTCGGGCGAGCCGGCCAACGATCTTGACTTGGCCATTACCTTGCTTGATCCCAACGGCAACACCGTTGCCAGCGATGACAATAGCGCCGGGGATGGTCATAATGCCTGGTTGCAGGCCACGGTAAGCGAGACAGGCGTTTATACCGTTCAGGTCGCCGCCGTCAATGGCCGGGGCGATTATAACCTGACCGTTGACGGCGCCACTGGTGAACAGGCGGCCTTTAGCGTTACCGCCGCCCAACCGGTCAATACCACCGACCTTCAGGACTACCCCAATACTTACCGGATTACCCTGTCCGGCCAAGTGCTCTTGACCACGGTCAGCGCCGACGACCTGACGGTCAATGGCACGCCTGCCAACGGCGTAACAGTGATCGACGGCAATACCCTGTTGTTTGATATTTCCAACGCCAATCTCGGACCAGACCAGCGCTACGAGGTATATATCGGACCCGGCGCCCTGCAAAGCGTCTCCGGCGCAAGCCTTGAAGAGTACAACGCCTTCTTCTCCACCGACCAGACGCCGCCGGTGGTGGATTCTACCTCGATTGCCGAATGGTCGGTGCAGGCTACCGAACCGCTCACTATCGGCGTGGGCTTCAGTGAGGCCATTGACGCGACTGGCCTGGGGGTGGAGGACGTGACCTTGACCGATGACCTGGGCAATACGTATGGCGCCACCGGATTGACTTATGATGCCGGAACCAACAGCGCCCAGATCAGCTTCACCAGCCTCCCCGAGGGCAATTATACCTTGACCCTGTTGAGCAACGGCGCAGCCTTCCGGGATCGCTCCGGCCTGCTGTTGGATGGCGACCGTGATGGCGTCCAGGGTGGCGATTTCGTACTGCACTTTACGGCCGACGCCACGACTCAGCTATATCCCGTGCCGCTTACCGCCATTCAGCCAGAAGGATCGTTGATCTACGACCCTGAAGCCCATGGTATGTTCCATGTTGAAGGTGACGAAGATTCCTTCACCCTCGATCTGGAAGCCGGCCAGACGCTTACCGTGGTTTTGGCCAGCGATAACCCGTCCCTGAGCGGGCAGGTCGAGCTGTTTGGCCCGGGCGGCACTTCCCTGGGTATGGCGGATGCCCCGGCCAGCGGCGCGGATGCCGTATTGCAGACCGTGGCCGTTGCCGATCCTGGCGCCTATACGATTACCGTGAGAGCGGCCCACGGTCTGGGGCGGTACCACGTCCAGGCCTTGGTCAATAGCGCCAAAGAGGTGGAGATCACCGGCCAGGGCGGCTGGGGCGAGACCCAGGCCATGGCCCAGGCTATCGACGGCAGCTTTATCGATTTGGGCAATGGTGCGAGCCGGGGCGCGGTGCGCGGCAAACTCTCCGGCGCCGGCAACGTTACCCTGGCGGTGGACGCCATGGCCAATATCTTCTCTGCCGGACTGACCGGCGCCTTCGACGGGACTATGCCGCCGGTGCTCAACTTTGCGGCAGGCAGCGGCAACGTCTTCACCTTCCCCAATGTCTCCGGTTTGGTGTCAGCGGGGGGCTCAGACCTGGCAAGCACCGGCAACGGCGCGGATGGAGGCGCTTCCTTCAGCGGCACCACCGATATCCTCTCCTCAACCAATAACCCCGGCATCTCCGGCATCATTTACGGACATGGCGACATGACCACCGATCCGGCTGCCACGCCCTATGTGCCGGGCAAGACCATGTTCCTGGTCGGTGTCTTTCTTGGCGACGATGCGCCAGGCGCCGCCCCTGAGCGCTATGATTTTACCGACTCGCCGGATGGCATGGGAACCAACTTCACAGACCTCGCTCCTAAGCTCGGCCAGACCTTCTTCATCGGTGATGGCTACACCCCGGGCGGCACCTTGCAGAATTTCCAGGCCCCGGCAGGCGCCACTCGCCTGTTCCTGGGCTTCGCCGATGCCTTGAATTTTGGTTTTCCCAGCGATCAACCTGGCCTCTACGGGGATAACTACGGCGCCCTTACCGTCCAGGCGCAGCTGAACGGCAATCAGGTCAGCGATGCGGATTGGTACAGCGTCAGCCTCCTGGGGGGGAAGTCTTCCACCATCACCCTGTCCCGTGACGACCACAGCCAGCCCGCCAGCGTTGGCCTGGCGTTGTATACTGCCGCCGGCGATCTAATCGCCACCGGCCAGACTGATTCCGCCACCCTCGACGGCTACATCAAGGACTTCACGCCAGCGGCGGATGGCGCCTACTACCTGCGGGTGACGGGCGATGCCGTGGGCTACAGCCTGCTGGTCACCCGTGGGGCCGAATTTGACTTGGCGATTCCTGGCCAAGCTCAGGACATTTCCAGCACCAATATCGTGTTGGGCGGCCTGGGCGCCGCGAACACTGGCGGCGTAGCAAGCGGCGCCATCCGGGTTGCGGTGGTAAGTTCCGGTAATGGTTCCTCTGACTTCGGTCTTCAGGCCATTGTCGATCAGCTCCAAGACAACCCCGCTCACTTGTTTAACGCTTCCCTCGTTTCGGCGGCGGCCATCGATACCTTGCCCGAGATTTCGAGTTATGATGCGGTGGTTATCGGCGGCACCTTGGACAATTATAGCGAATTCAACAGCTATGCGAGCGTCCTGCTGCCGTATGTGCAAAGCGGCGGGGGCTTGGTCTCCACGGGTTGGAGCTTGGCTAACGCGCAGTGGGGCCTTAGCGGACAGGCCCGCAGCGATTTCGATGCGGTGCTGCCGGTTAACGCCTCCTCCTGGGACTGGGGCGGCTATACCTATGACGTAACCGTGACCCCGACCGGAACCAGCCCCATCGTCGATGGGGTGGGTAATTTCGATGTCAACAGTTATGACGGAGGTTATTACAACTACGTTGAGTTCCCTATCGCCTCCCCACAGGTGGATCCCGGCGCCACCGTGCTTGCGACTGTTGGCTCGACACCGGTTGCTGCCGCCGAACAGCTCGGAGCAGGCCGCTCGGTCTATCTTGGTCCTTCCTACGCCTACAATTCTAGCCGAGGTCTGGGGTTGCGCCGCGGCAATGCCGACCGCCTGCTGGAGCAGGCCGTGGCCTGGGCGGCGACAACTAGCAAGGCGTATACCTTCCTTGCCAACAGCGGCGATTCCTTGGTGATCGAGACCACCACCCCAGGCGACGCCCAGGGCCAGCCCGACAACACCCTGGATGTCGGGCTGGTGCTGTATGCGCCCGATGGCAGCGTGATTCCGGCCAGTGACTATACCGCGACCTCGCCGGATGGCCGTAATGCCCGTATAGAATATACCGCTCCCCGAGGTGGCATCTACCGGGTAGATGTCCGCGCCGAAAACGGCAGCTCTGGCGCCTATCTGCTCACCGTCTCCGGCAGCACCGCCAATATCGACCATACCCCGCCAACGGTGGTGTCGAGCAGCCTAGCCAACGGCGATATCGTGCCGCCTGGGGATCTTTCCTACACCGCCACCTTCAGCGAGGAGCTGGCCACCGCCGGTCTGGGCTTCGACGATGTGGTGCTGACCAATACCGATACCGGCCAGGTCGTTCCCTTTGCCGCCAATGGCTTGAAAGGCGAGTATTACAATCTTGGCTACTCCTTAAGTAGCCTCAGTCAAGTTAATTTCAACACCACCCCTACCTATACCCGCACTGACGCTCAGGTAAACTTCGGCGACAGTGACGGCATGGCCGGACTCGGCCTGTACGACTATTATGCCGCCCGCTGGACCGGCTCCATCCGCGCCGATGTGGCGGGGGACTACACCTTCTACTCCAGCAGCGACGACGGCAGCCGCCTCTATATCGACGGCAATCTGGTGATTGATAACGATGGGGTGCATGGCACGCAGGAGTATTCCGCCATAGTGAATCTGAGCGCTGGTTACCACGATATCCGCCTGGAGTTCTTCGAGAACAACGGCGGCGCCTACATCGGCCTGTCCTGGACGCCCCCTGGCGGCAGCAAGGAGTTGATCCCGGCCTCGGTCCTGTACAACAAGTACGGCAACGACATCAAACTGCTCAACTACGACCCATCGACCAGCACCCTTACAGCCCATTTTATGGGATTGGCCGAGGGGAATTACAGCCTCAGCCTGGTCTCATCCGCCAAGGGCTTCCGCGACACCCAGAACAACCTGCTGGATGGCAACGCCGATGGCTTCGGTGGCGACAACTACGTCGTTACTTTCCGGGTTGATGCCACGACCGCTACCCCGCTGGCCACCTTGCAGCCCATCGCTCCAGTTGGCGGACTTATCTATGACCCGCCGTCGAGCGGCAGCCTGTTTGGCACCGCCGATACCGATGATTTCACTATCGATTTGGCGGCCGGGCAGAAGGCAACCGTGCGGGTTACTCCGCACGGGTCCGGGCTTCAGGCCCAGGTGGAATTGATCGCCCCGGACGGCACTACGGTCCTGGGCAGCGCCAACGCCATTGCCGCCGGTGATACCGTTCTCCTGCAAAACGCGCCTGTCGTCAGCGATGGCGTCTACACGGTTCGAGTGACGAGCCTTGCCGGTTCCGGCGCCTACGACACCCAGCTGGTGCTGAACGCCCAGCTGGAAATCGAGGCCTGGGGCGGCGCGGCCAACAACACCCTGGGCAGTGCCGAGGGACTGAATGGCTCCGCTGTCGCCCTGGTGGGTTCGGCGGACCGTCTGGCTGCCTTGGGCGATGTCGCTGGCGACAATGATTGGTTCAGCTTCTCCCTGCTAGCCGACCAGTCGGCAAGCGTTGCCGTCACCCGCACCGATGTCCCTACTGGCAGCGGTCTGGCGCTTGCGCTTTGTGCCGCCGACGGCACCGTGTTGGCGTACGGTATCGGCGGTGCGGGCAACGTGGATCAGTCCATCAGCAGTTACATCGCTTCCGCCGCAGGCACCTATTATATCAGGGTGTCGTCAGCCAGCACCTTGCCCTACAGCCTGGTGGTGACCCGCTCCGCCGATTTTGAACTGGAAACAGCTGGCAATACCCAGGATATTTCGGCTACAGGCCAAGTGCTGGGGGCTCTAAGCAATCAAGGCAGCGGCGTCACCAATGTCATCCGGGTGGCGGTACTGAACAATGGCTACGCCGGTCAGGTAGTCAGCCAACTGAACGATGACACCTACTTCAATTTCACTGCGACTTCGGTGAGTTACGATCAGATCGACACCCTGGCCGAACTGACCAATTACGACGTGGTGATGCTGGGAGACCAGAACACGCCGCACAGCCAGATCGAGGCCATCGCCCCGGTGCTGCGTCAATGGGTGGAAAGCGGTGGCGGCGTGGTAGGCACCGGCTGGGTGATCTATACCGCTGGCTCCCATTTCGGTACGCCGGTGGCGGACATCAACGCCATCCTGCCGGTGGATACCACGAGCGACTATCTGTACCAGTACAACCCGGAGATCACCATCACGGCTACGGACAACCAGGTAACGACTGGCGTCAGCAATTTCTATCCGGGATATTACGCCGAATACTCGCCCTCCGTGGATGCGGGCGCGATCGTACTGGGCTATGCCGGCAGCCAGCCCGCTGTGGTGGTGGGCTATGCCGGGACCGGGCGTGGCGTGTATCTTGGGCCAACCTACATGGGGTACCCCGTCGGCGGCCTTGCCAGCGGCCCTGCCGACCGTCTGCTGGAGCAGGCCGTGGCCTGGGCCGCGGGCGACCGTAGCGACAGTTATGTCTTCCAGGCCAATGCCGGCCAGGCAGTAACCATCAGCACCACCACGCCTGGTGACAGCGGCGGCGAACCGGGCAATGGGCTGGATCCCAGGATCGAGGTGTACGGCCCGATCTCTTTCAGCGACGATTTTAACGGCGGCGCCTCGGCATTGTGGGGTAACGAGATCGGCAACTGGGCCGTCACGAACGGCGTTTATGCCGCGCAGTCGCCCAGCAGCAACCCGTCGACTTACACCAGCCTGCCGTATGAATTGCGTGATTTCACGCTGGATGTCGGCATCAACCATCTCCAGGATGGCGGCATCTGGCTGCGTGCCAGCGGCAACGGCGACAGCCCGACCAACAACGGCGTGATACTTGTCACCGGAGGCTATGGCGGCACCGGTACCGGTCTATACTGGCATACCGTGACCAACGGTATTATCAGCGGCGTGCTGAACAAGGTCGAAGGACTGTTCACACCCGGCGTGTCCAATGCCCACCTGCGCATCACGGTGGTCGGAAACACCTACCAGGTGTTCGTCAACGGCAGCGCTACTGCAGCCACCACATTAACAACCAGTGCATTTACAACTGGTCGCGTCGGTCTCTACGACTACATCGGCCAGACCTTTGACAATGTCGTGCTGACCGGCACGTCCCGGCTGGCTGTCGACGACAACAGCGCCGCCGACGGCCACAATGCCAGCCTGACTTTCACGCCGACGATAACAGGCGCTTATGAAGTCCGGGTGACCGCTGCGAACAGTGATCAAGCAGATCGCCGTGGCGACTATGTACTGCAGGTCAACGGCGCCAATCTGGACAGCAGCGCCAATCCCGCGCCCCATGTCGTCAGCACCATCCCGACCCAGGGGACGAATTTCATTGCCCCGCCGAGCACACTCACCCTGACCTTCTCCGAGACCATCCTGGTGGGTTCGGTGCAGGCCTCCGATCTGGGGCTCGACAACGGCGCCAGCGCCACCAGTGTGGAGTTTGTGGACGGCCGCACGGTGCGTTTCACCCTCAATACCCCCAACACCGAGGGCACCTTCAACTATACCCTGACTGCAGGCGTGGTGCAGGATCTGCAAGGCGTGAGCAATCTGGAATTTGCGGGTAGCTTCCATGTGGACCACACCGGGCCGCAGGTGGTGTCGCAAACCCCGGCCACCCAGAGCGACGCCCCATTCAACACCATCGACCTCGTGTTCAATGAGGGCATTGCCGCCTCCTCGGTGAGCACCGCCGACATCACGAGTTTCACCGGGCCGGGCGGTACGAATCTGCTCAGCCAGATCACCGGCGCCAGCGTGGTGAATGGCAACACCCTGCGGGTGACCTTCAGCAACCAATACGCCGAGGGCGATTACAGCCTCACCGTCAGCCCGACCCTGACCG
>Ga0334722_10005422_pt1 | contig 12889 bp, 15 predicted proteins | sample C3_bottom_MG_FD_207210 | JGI IMG/M metagenome (GOLD analysis project Ga0334722, IMG submission 207210) | Sediment microbial communities from Yellowstone Lake, YNP, Wyoming, USA - C3_bottom | ecosystem: Environmental > Aquatic > Freshwater > Lake > Sediment | place: USA: Wyoming | collected...
TCAATGAGGGATTCGAGGGCTGGTATGGTAAAACGCTTTTACTTGTCGGCTGTGAGATAAATGATAAAGAGAACAAAAATCATTATCTCGCATTCGGTATTAACGAACCATATTCTACCCGCATTCCGGCAAAAGAATACGTAAGTAAAGTAAAAGATGCCGGCGGAATTGGCTTTATAGCGCATCCGAACGAAAAAAGATCTTCTATGAAGGAACACCCGGCTTATCCTTGGACCGAATGGAACACTGAGGACTTTACCGGAATTGAAATTTGGAATCATATGTCTGAGTGGATGGAAGGTTTGACAGAACAAAATAAATACAATTATTTTTTACATCCGCTTAAATCAATCTCGGCGCCGCCGCGAGATACTCTTGAATTATGGGACAAATTAAGTCTGAAAAGAAAAGTTGTTGGTATTGGCGGCGTAGATGCCCATGCACATAAAGTAAATGTTTTCGGCTTTGTTGAAATGGAAGTTTTTCCTTACAAAGTTTTATTCAAATCAATTAGAACACATCTGCTTCTAAAAGATGAACTCAAGATATCAACTGAATTACACCTGATCAATTCGGCAAAAAAACAAATTTATAAATCGCTGGAAGAAGGCAGATGTTTTGTATCGAACTCTTATCATGGTGATGCAAAGGGATTCAGATTTTTTGCCGAAGAAGGGAAGAATACTTACCAAATGGGAGATACGGTTCCGCTGGTGAATGATCTGAAATTGCAAATTGTATCTCCTAAAGAGAATGTTAAGATCAAAATTGTTAAAAACGGAGAGGAGATTTTTTCGTCAAATAGTTCAATTCTTCAGTTTTTGGTTAAGGAAAAGGGCATTTACCGTGCAGAAGTCTACTTAAACCAAAATGCCTGGATTTTTTCAAATCATATTAGAATTGGTCTATAATTTTTCTTAGATTTCGCCCCGAATTTTCAGATATATCAACAAACGAGGTTAAAAGTGTTAGAGAGAAGAAAAAAGATTACAAAAAAACAAATGAAAGAAGACAGACTTGTTACAAGTTATTATAATGTTAAAAACTTTTTTCTTGAAAACCAGGCTAAAATATTAATCGGTGTTGCGGCAGTAGCTTTGGTTGTAGTAGCGGTTACTCTTTTTATGAATAAAAGAGCCAGCGACAATAAAGTTGCAGCCGGTTTTTTAGCAAAAGTTATTCCGCTTTACGATTCGGGTGCATTCAAAGATGCAATTGATGGTCAGCCCTCTTCAAACACAATGGGTTTGAAAAAAATTGTTGATGAGTATGGCAGTACAGAAAATGGTGAAACCGCAAAAATTTATCTAGCTAACGCTTATTCTATGCTCGGCAATAACGACGAAGCTTACAAAATGTTTGATGATTATTCAGGCTCTAATCCTTTATTCAAAGCTACTTCTCTAGCTGGCAGAGGCGGAGTGCTTGAATCAAGAAAAGAATTTGATAAAGCGGCGGATTTATATAAAGATGCTGCAAAAGTTTCTAAGAGCAATCCTGAAAATGCAGATTATCTTTTGAGAGCGGGAGTTATCTTACTCAATTCCGGAAAGAAAGAAGAAGCTAAGGCAGTTTTTGATACTATTAAAAAAGATTACAAAACCAGTGCTGCTTTTTCAGAGATTGACCGGTATCTAATTCAAATTGAGAGCTAATTCAATTTTCATTTACAATTCATTTAATCCCATCCTTGATTTTAGATCGAGTGGTGGCTATATTTTCATAAGTTAGAAGGATTAAAATTTTTATGGCAGATACTTCCGATTTCAGAAATGGTCTTATTATTAAGTATAAAAACGAACCATATGTAATTGTTGAGTTTCAACATGTTAAACCTGGCAAGGGCGGCGCATTTGTTAGAACATCATTAAAAAATTTAAAAACCGGCAGAGTATTAGACAATACTTTCCGTTCGGGTGAAGGTGTTGAGGTTATTCGCGTTGAAAGAAGAAAATATCAATATCTTTTTCGAGAACAGGGCGGATTGGTTCTAATGGATAATGGAACTTACGAACAGATGACCGTTGCCGAAAGTGTAATTGGTGAAGGACAAGTTTATTTAAAAGAAGGTGTGGAAATAGAACTTCTTCTTGACGATAAAGATCAAATTATCACAGCAGAAATTCCAATTTTTGTTACGCTTAAAGTTGTTGAAACCGAACCCGGTTTCAAAGGTGATACAGCTAATAGCGCACTAAAACCCGCAAAGCTTGAAACAGGAGCTAAAATTAACGTCCCACTGTTTATCAACGAAGGTGATGTTCTTAAAGTTGATACTAGAACAGGCGGATATGTCGAACGAGTTAAAAATTAAGAGTAACGGCATGGACATAAACCTTCTTAAAAAGCTCATCAAATTAGTTGAGCAAAGTGAGATTACCGATTTTGAAGTTGCTGAAGGCGATCTCAAAGTAAAAATCTCGAAGAACCTCAATCAAGTTCAAATTCAGTCGGCTGGAGATTACTCCAGACAGCCAGTTGTAATGCAAGCCCCGGTTTATCAAGAAACTGAATCAAAAACTGCTGCTGCACCTGCTGTAACATCATCTAAACTTCATGAAGTAAAATCTCCTATCGTTGGAACATTCTACCGCGCACCGGCACCGGATGCCGATCCGTATATTCAAGTTGGCGATGTTGTCTCCGCCGGCTCTGTTCTTTGCATTGTTGAAGCAATGAAGCTTATGAATGAAATTGAATGTGACGTTAGCGGAAAGATTGTAAAAATCCTTGTCGAAAACGCCACACCGGTTGAATATAACCAACCTCTATTTTTGATTGAGACTGTCTAGTGTTATCAACCTTTTAAGAGGAAATTTTGTTTAAGAAAATTTTAATCGCTAACCGCGGTGAGATAGCATTAAGAATAATTAGAACATGCAAAGAATTGGGTATTCCAACAGTTGCAGTTTACAGTGAAATTGATCGCGACTCTCTTCACGTAGTTTTTGCAGACGAAGCTGTTTGCATCGGTCCTGCGCCAAGTAATCAAAGCTATTTAAAAGTCAGCAGCATACTTTCTGCCGCACAAATAACAGGTGCAGATGCAATACATCCCGGCTATGGATTCCTTGCTGAGAATGCTGATTTTAGTGAAATATGTGCCGAATCGAATATTAAATTTATTGGTCCATCTCCGGACTCAATTCGAAAGATGGGTGATAAAGCGTTTGCAAAAGAGACGATGAAAAAAGTTGGTGTTCCCGTGGTTCCGGGAAGTGCCGGTGTAGTACATGATGTTGAAGAGGCAAAGAAAATTGCCGCAGAAATTGGTTATCCTGTTATGATGAAAGCATCGGCAGGCGGCGGCGGAAAAGGAATGAGAATTGTCTGGGAAGAAAGCGAAATCGAAAAAGCATTTCAAACCGCAGGCAATGAAGCCGGGGCAGCATTCAACAATGCCGATCTTTATTTAGAAAAGTATATTGAAAATCCGCGCCACATAGAGATACAAGTTTTATGCGATACTCACGGTAATTTTTATCAGTATGGTGAAAGAGATTGTTCAATTCAACGCAGACATCAAAAATTAATTGAAGAATCACCATCGCCATTCATTACTGATGAAGTTAGAAAGAAAATGGGCGAGGCAGCATTGCTTGGAGTTCGTTCCGTTAATTATGAAGGCGCCGGCACAATAGAATTTTTGGTAGATAAACATCAAAATTTTTATTTCATAGAAATGAATACAAGAATTCAAGTAGAACACCCTGTTACAGAGATGGTTCGTAATTTTGATCTTGTGAAGAATCAAATATTAATTGCAGCCGGTCATCCAATTGAAGACAAACCTCTTGATCCGCGCGGGCACGCAATTGAGTTTAGAATTAATGCAGAAGATCCTGAACACAATTTCAGACCTTCGCCTGGCAGAATTGAATATTTGCATTTCCCCGGCGGGTTTGGTGTTAGAATTGATTCACATGTTTATAACGATTATGTTATTCCGCCAAACTACGATTCATTAATTGCAAAGATGATTGTTTGGGGAACAGACAGAAGACATGCTATTCGCCGCGCTAAACGGGCGTTAGAGGAATTCAAAATTGAAGGTATTAAAACTACAATCCCGTTTCATATGAAAGTTTTAGAGAATGAAAAATTTATTGAAGGTGATTTTGATACTTCATTCATAGATAAACACATTAATATTAACTAAAGAGGTAATTATGAATATTCCAGAAAATCTTAAGTATACCAAGGACCATGAATGGATAAAGGTTGAAGGCAATATTGGAACAATTGGAATTACAGATTTTGCCCAAGGTGAATTAGGCGATATTGTTTATGTTGATATTGCACCAGATATTGCAGAGATTTCTAGCGGCGAATCTTTTGGTACTATCGAAGCGGTTAAGACAGTCAGCGATTTGTACGCGCCTGTAACTGGAAAAGTTTTAGAGCTGAATACAAAATTAAATGATGAACCTCAGCTTGTTAATACCGATCCTTACTCATCCGGCTGGATTATCAAAGTTGAAATTGCTGATCTTTCACAACTAAACGACTTACTTAGTGCGGCAGATTACAAAGCTCAGCTCGGTCATTAATTTTTAGTTTTATTTCCGTCCGCGGTTAAAATCGCGGACAATTCTTTTCCACGATTCTCTTAACACTTCCGAAAAAAATATGACTCATCAACAAAAAATTTTAATACTCGATTTTGGTTCTCAGTACACGCAACTTATTGCCCGGCGGATCCGCGAAAGCAAAGTCTATTCGGAAATTCATCCGCATACTTTTTCGATTGAACAAATAAAAAAAGAAAAACCTGCCGGAATAATTTTAAGCGGCGGTCCGATGAGCGTCAATGAAGAAGGTTCTCCGGCGGTATCAAAAGAAATTTTTGAACTCGGCATTCCTGTTCTTGGCATCTGTTATGGTTTACAACTGATGTCTAAAGAGCTTGGAGGAAAAGTTGAACCGGCTGATGACCGCGAATACGGCAAAGCCCATCTAGAAATTCTTGAAGACGATTTTCTTTTTATGGGTGTAGATGACGGATCGGTTATTTGGATGAGCCATGGCGATTATGTAACCGAATTGCCAAAAGGATTTTCTGTAACCGGAAAGACTGAAAACTCGCCTTTATGTTCAATCTCGAATCCCGACAAAAAATTATATGGCATTCAATTTCATCCGGAAGTATCACACACAAAATTTGGTAAAAGAATTTTAGAAAACTTTGTTTTTGATATATGCGGTTGTAAAGCGGATTGGACTTCACAAAATTTTATCAATTCTACAGTTGAAGAGGTTAAACGAAAAGTAGGTAATAAAAAAGTTATATGCGCTTTAAGCGGAGGAGTTGATTCATCAGTAGCGGCGGTTTTAATTCACCGGGCAATAGGTGATCAATTAGTCTGCATTCACGTTGATCACGGCATGATGCGTAAAGATGAAAGTGCGTTTATCAAAAAAATGTTCAGTGATAATTATAAAATTCGTGTTGATTATGTTGACGCGTCTGCATTATTTCTAACACGTCTGGCAGGAGTTACAGATCCGGAGGTAAAAAGAAAAATCATTGGAAACACTTTTATAGAAGTTTTTGAGAACGAAGCAAAGAAATTTTCTGATGCTGAATTTCTTGTACAAGGCACATTATACCCGGATGTAATAGAATCAGTCTCTGTTAAAGGCGCTTCCGTTACAATTAAAACTCATCACAACGTCGGCGGACTTCCTGAACGGATGAATCTAAAATTGATTGAGCCATTCAGAGAGCTTTTCAAAGATGAAGTCAGAGCTATTGGTCGCCAGCTCAATTTGCCCGAAATTTTTATCCGCCGCCATCCATTTCCCGGTCCGGGACTTGCGGTTCGTGTCCTAGGAGAAATTACAAAAGAACGGCTGGATATTTTACGTGAAGCCGATGACATTTTTATTACCGAACTCGACAACGCAAAAATCTATGATAAAATTTGGCAGGCATTCGCAGTTTTACTTCCCATTCAAACTGTTGGCGTAATGGGAGATATGCGGACATATGAAAACGTAATTGCTCTCCGGGCGGTTACATCAACCGATGGAATGACCGCAGATTGGTATCGTTTCGATTATGATTTTCTGGAATTAGTATCAAATAAAATTATTCGTTCGGTACGCGGAGTTAACCGTGTAGTTTATGATATAAGTTCCAAACCTCCGGCAACAATTGAATGGGAATAGATAGTTACAATCATTAGCTAAGGAAATAGCTGTGAAAGTAAAGGAGTTACCAATTGATGACCGTCCGCGCGAAAAATTAAGCTTGCGTGGTGTACAAAGTTTAACGGATACAGAATTAGTTGCTATTCTATTAAGGACAGGAACAAAAGGGAAAAGTGTAATCCAGGTTGCTCAAGATTTAATTCAGAAAGTCGGCGGTTTAAACAATCTAACCTCACAAACATCAGAAGCAATACAAAAACAACTTGGTATAGGAAAAGATAAAGCCGCAACACTCATTGCAGCTTTTGAAATAAGCCGAAGAGTAGATACCCAAAAGAAATTATTTTCAATAAAGAAAATTACATCGCCGAGTGATATTGCAGAGATATTCATTCCTTTGCTTCGTGATAAAGTGAAGGAAGAATTTTATGTGGTATGCTTAAATTCGGCTAATAAGATTATTAGAACAGAATTGATTTCGGTCGGGAACCTAAATTCAAGTGTAGTTCATCCCCGTGAGGTTTTCAAAGTTGCCGTAGAAAATAATTCGGCAAACATAATCCTTCTCCATAATCATCCAAGCGGAAATAGCGAGCCGAGCGCTGAAGATATCTCATTAACCCGTAAAATGGTGGAAGCCGGAAAGATCATGGATATTCAAGTTTTTGACCATATTATCATTGCCGGGAACAAATTCGCTAGTTTGGTTGAAAAACGTATTATATAAAAAATGAAAATATTTATAAGCGACTTCATTTGGAGGAGAAAATTCTTATATTTCTAACAGAAAATTTAACTCATCAAACTAAAGGAGAACTCAAATGATGAAAAGAATCATCAATTCTGCGCTTGTCGTAGTCCTGTTTGCCGGCATAATTGGCTTTACCGGATGCAGCGGAGTATCAGAAGAGCAGATGGCAGAACTAGAAGCGCTTCGCTCGGAAGTTAAAGCGCTCGAAAAAGAAGTAGGATCCTTACAAGCAGAAAAAGCTGCAATTGAAAGAGAGATTGCAGAAAAGAACGCAAAGCTTGATCAATGCGCAAAAGAAAAAGCTGAAACAAAAAAGAATCTCGATAAGATCGGGATGTAATTAAAAAGTTTATTAATGACGGAGGTTTAAATGAAAATCTACAAATTATTCTTAGCCGGCATTTTCGTTATGCTTCTCTCTGTCAATCTCTTTGCGCAAGATAAAGAAATGACAAAAGAGGAATGGCAGAATGAAATTAACCGACTAACAGAAAGAAAAGTCGCTCTTACAACAGAATTAAACTCGTTAAAAACAGAAATTGCAAATCTCAAAAAGATGAATGCTGATCTGAAATCATATGACTCCTGCATTGATGAACTCTATGCAATGCTGGGGGCTAAAAAAGCCGATGTTGATAATTTCAGAAAACAATTAGCAGATCTTACTTCAAAGATTGATGGTCAAGTTGCACCAAAAGCAGACCGTCAGGCAGAATTGGATGCAATGAAGAAAAATAAAATCAGTGCGTTACCTGAATTCTTTGACAAAGTTCATAACCAGCTTCAAAGAAAACTTGATGCTTGGGTTGAAGCACCCAAGGAAATAAATTATACAGTTGTAAAAAATGATAATCTTTGGAACATTGCTAAGAAAAAAGAACATTACGCAAATCCATTTGCATGGCCTGTAATTTATAAATCAAACAGAGACCAAATAAAGAATCCGGATTTAATCTTCCCAAAACAGATTTTCAAAATTCCATTCTTAACTGAAGAAGAAAAATCGAAATATGATAAGATTAGAAGGAATTATAAACCGGCTCCTCCTACTCAGACACAAACACCGGCTGCTGTAAAGGAAGAAAGCAAACCTGCTGCTACTCCTGCACCGGCTGTTAAGAAAGTTAAGTAAGGAATTATTGTTGTTAACAAGAAGTATATAGTTTTTCAGATAAAGCCCTTTTCATATGATGAAGAGGGCTTTTGTATTATAAAGGAGGCATATACGCAAGTAGAAAAAATTTTGAAATTGGAAAATGTTGATCTTCTTTCGTTCATGGGAATCAATGATAACAATATTAAACCGATCGAAGAGAGATTTACTTCCAATGTTACTGTGCGCGGAGATAATATATTTGTTCAGGGTGTTGAAGAAGAAGTATCGGCAATCGAAAAAGTTGTCAAAGAGATGATCTTTGTTCTTAACACTACAGGTAAACTGCAGACAAACGATGTCTTCACAATTATTGATCTCACTCTTCAAGGCAAGGAAATTATTAGTGACAACGAACTAGACAGCATCATTCTTTATTCGAAGAAAGATGTAATTAAAGCAAAAACGCCGAACCAAGTCACTTATATTAAAAGTGTTAAAGAGAATGATATTTGTTTCGCTATCGGTCCTGCTGGAACCGGAAAAACATATCTTGCTGTTGCATTCGCTGTTGCTGCGCTAAAAAAAGGAATAGTGAAAAAAATTATTCTTGCGCGCCCGGCTGTGGAAGCAGGTGAGAGTCTTGGATTTCTTCCGGGCGATTTCCGGGAAAAGATCGATCCATATCTTCGTCCTCTTTACGATGCTTTGGAAGAGATGATTCCCGGAGAGCAATTGAAAAATTATCTTGAAAAAGGTGTAGTAGAAATAGTTCCGCTGGCTTATATGCGCGGTAGAACTTTAAATAATGCTTACGTTATTCTGGATGAAGCTCAAAACGCAACCGGTATGCAAATGAAAATGTTTTTAACCCGTCTTGGACCCAACTCAAAATCAATTGTTACAGGAGATATAACACAGATTGATTTGCCGAGTTTTTCGCAAAGCGGATTGGTTCAAGTAAAAGAAATTTTGAAAGGAATTGATGGAGTTGGATTTGTTTACTTTGATAAAGGTGACGTGGTTAGGCATAAACTTGTGAAAGATATCATTAATGCATACGAAAAGCATTATAACAATAACGGCAAAGTAGTTTAAAAAAGTACTAATCTAGACCTCAAAAATATTTAATTGTCATTCCCGTGTAAACTTGCCCTCCGGCAGGCAGGCGGGAATCTATTAGAGCTAAACTGAATTTCCACTGGAGTTTATGAGGCAGTCTCAAAAGTCATAATTTTTTTTAAATAGCACGCGGATATCACTGATTATAAAGGATTTTTGCAGATTTAAATTTTGAAAAAATTACTTTTGAGACAACCTCGTGGGAATAACCAATGTCAAAGAGGCAACCTCATTTTAATGCTTTTTTACTTTCTTCCCAGTACTTGTCCATCTCTTCAAGATTAGATTCGGTTAATGATTTACCGCTCTCTTTAATCTTTTGTTCAATGTAATTAAAACGTGTAATGAATTTTTCATTTGTATGACGAAGTGCGTTTTCGGGATGAATACCAAGGAATCTGGCATAGTTAGTTAATGCGAAGAATACATCTCCCATCTCTTTTTCAAGTTCCACTTTATCTCCCAATCTTTCCATCTCATGCATCTCTTCAATTTCCTCTATCACTTTTTTCCAGACGTCTTCTTTTTTCTCCCAATCGAATCCAACTTTAGAAGCCTTCTCTTGCAAACGAAAAGCGCGTGCAAGACTCGGAAGATTTTTGGGAACTCCTTCAAGAAGAGAATCTCGTCCTTCTGTAAGTTTTATTTCTTCCCAATTTCTTAGAATATCTTTAGTCCCGGTCACTTTTGTATCCCCAAAAACGTGAGGGTGCCGGCGGATCATTTTTTCGCTAATAGAGTCGATCACATCATCAATTGAAAAAGTTTTATTTTCTTCTCCAATTGCGGAATGAAAAACTATATGCAGAAGCAGATCGCCAAGTTCCGATTTCAACTCATCATAATCTTTCAGATCAATTGCTTCTATGGTTTCGTACGTTTCTTCAAGCAAAGCAGCTTTGATTGAATCGTGAGTCTGCTCTTTATCCCACGGGCACTCTTCTCGTAAGCGCTTCATAATATGCCAAAGTTTCTCGAACTTTTCGCCGGTCATTTCTTTCTCCGATTTTGTGTGCAAAGATAAAGAGCCGTAATTGAATCATGAAATATTTCCGAAAGATTTTATCATTATTTTTTTTAATATATTTATACGGAAAATTCTAGAGGTAAAAATGATTGAGAATAAAATCAAAGAACTGACCGGATTTGAAATAGCAACGCCGCCAAAACCGCTTGCAAGTTATATTCCGGCACAAAAAAGTGGCAACTTAATTTTTACATCAGGACAACTTCCGTTTGTGAATGGCAAATTATTAGCTGAAGGAAAGGTGGGATATGAAGTTACGGAGGAAAAGGGAATTGAATGCGCACGAATGTCCGCTATCAACTGTTTAAGTGCCGTAAAATCCTTGATTGGCGATCTGGATAAAATTGAGCAAATAGTTAAGGTTACTGTATTTGTCAGTTCAGCTGTGGGTTATACCTCCCAGCCAAAGATTGCGAACGGTGCTTCCGATTTTTTAGTACAGGTTTTTGGCGATGCAGGAAAGCATTCAAGAAGTGCGGTTGGTGTTGCTGAATTGCCTATGAATTCGCCTGTTGAAATCGAAATGATTGTAAGGGTGAATACATAGAAAATTGAAAGAATAGTTTTTCGAATTGTAATGACTGTCAATCGAATAATTGACTTGATTATGATGCCTGGATACGATAAAATTGACCGTAAGAAAGAAAAGAATTATAGAAACAAATTGAACTTTGCGGCTGTTCAAAGTTAGAAATCGAAAGGGAAATGAAATGAAAAGGATTCTTCTAATACTTTTTGTTTTTGCTGTTACGGCTTCCAACGCACAATTCCGCGATGAAGCAAAACCGGATATCAGAAGCGGAATGATAAAAGATAATGCGGTTGGCTCATTGCTCGGTTTTATCAATTCCGATAATTTTAGCATGCATCATTCATTTGGTCTTTCATTTTCATCTTTCGGCGGCTACGGTAATATGGCTCTTGGTGTTTATACTAACAGCATGGCTTATAAATTCAGCGATAAATTAAATTTAGAAACCGATATTAGTCTTGTTAATACGCCATACAATTCATACGGACCTGAATTTTCAAAACAGATCAACGGCGTTTATATCAGTCGCGCTCAACTAACTTACAAACCTACTGATAATATGAATGTAATTATTCAATATAGAAATGTGCCTGGCGGGTATTATTCTCCTTACGGTTATGGCGGTTATTCACCTTTTTACAGAGATAGCTACTTAAACAATTGGGGCTTCTGAGAAAGAGAGATAGTTTTTTATTAAATTGCGCATGGGTTAATAAAATTTAGAGCGCAACACACAATTGGAAAATAGCAACGTCAAAAAAAAATCATCAAGACCTGCCGGTCTAAAATCTTCCACTCTTAACTTGATTCTTAATGTCTCAATTTTTCTCTTAGCTGCGATAATTATTTATATGAGTTATTCAATTTATATAAAGCTTGCAGGCAACCGGCACGCAAAAGATGATCAATTAACAGAGCAAGTTGCTTCCGATATTATCCAGGCTGAAGTTCTAAATGGAAGCGGAGTAAGCGGAGTAGCCGACCGTTTCACGGATTTTCTCCGCAATAATAATTTTGATGTTGTTAAAGCAGGTAATTATATAGCGGATGATCTTAACGAGAGTCTTGTAATTGATAGATCCGGCAATATGGCAAACGCTTTCAAAGTTGCAAAATCTCTCGGTATTAAAAATGAAAATGTAATTCAACAGCTAAACAAAGATTACTTTTTAGATGTATCAATCATAATTGGCAAAGATTATTTTAATTTGGCTCCGTTCAAATGATCATCTGCTCAAATTTTGAATATGGTTGTGATGCGGTTGCTTTTTAGATTCAGAAACAAGTTCAATCAATTAGTTAAGGAAAAGAGGCATAATTGGACCCATTAAAATTTTCAAAGATGATTGCAGAAATCATCAAATCAAAAAAAGGTTTCGATATAAATATTCTTGATCTTCGAAAACTTTCCGGTATTGCAGATTGCTTTATTGTTTGTTCAGCCGATGCTGACAGACAGGTAAAAGCTATTGCCGATGAGGTTGATGAACAACTTCACAATAAAGGAATCAGATGTTTTCACAAAGAGGGATTCGAGACTCTAAATTGGGTTATTCTGGATTACTTTGACGTTATCGTTCACGTCTTCAAAGCAGATGCAAGAAGCTATTACAATTTAGAAAAACTTTGGGGCGATGCGCCCGTTATTAAAATCAAGAATGAAGAGTAGTCTTTATTAATTCCGGAGAATAATTGAAAAATTACTTAATAGATCTTTTCAAAAAAACAGAAACGAAGCTTTCATACCTAAAAGAAGTTGATCTTGTATTTACAGTCCCAAGTCAAAAAGGGCACGGTGATTATGCTACTAATGCGGCTATGATTCTTGCAAAGAAACTGAAACAGAAACCGCAAGATATTGCCAAAGAAATTATCAATTCTCTCGATTTCGATAAGAATGTGATTGAGAAAATTGAAATAGCCGGACCGGGTTTTATTAATTTTTATTTCACTCAGTCATTTAACACCCAAATTGTTAAAGAAATATTTCAGTATAAAGAAAATTTTGGGAAATCAAAAAAATATTCCGGTAAAAAAGCTATGGTCGAGTTTGTTTCGGCAAATCCAACCGGACCGCTTACCGTAGGACATGGCAGGAACGCAGTTGTTGGTGATACGGTAGCAAATATGCTTGAATGGATCGGTTATTCGGTTGACCGCGAATATTATTTTAATAATGCCGGAAGACAAATGCGTGTCCTTGGTGATTCC
>Ga0334722_10005423_pt1 | contig 12886 bp, 14 predicted proteins | sample C3_bottom_MG_FD_207210 | JGI IMG/M metagenome (GOLD analysis project Ga0334722, IMG submission 207210) | Sediment microbial communities from Yellowstone Lake, YNP, Wyoming, USA - C3_bottom | ecosystem: Environmental > Aquatic > Freshwater > Lake > Sediment | place: USA: Wyoming | collected...
TTCCGCAATCGAGCGGCACGATTCGCGCCTTGAGGGGCTCGGCGGTGAGGTCGCCGCCTTCGGGCGTCGGGCCGACGACAAGGCCACTGCTCGCGCGGCCGAGCTCGACGTGCTCCGTACGCGCCTCGAGACCGTCGAGTCGGCGCTCGCCGAGTCAGGCGCTTGGTCGGAAGCCGTCGATGCCGCACACGCGAGAATCGAGAGGCTCGAAGCGCATGTCGAGGAGTTCTCCGCAGCCGAGGCCGACGAGCGTAATGCTGAGATCGAGAGCCTGCGTGGACAGCTGTCCGAGCGCGTAGAGGCTCTCGAGAGGGGCCAGGTGAAGCGGAAAGACCTCCGGGAGTTGCGCGGCACCGTCGAGCGTGTCGAGCGTCGCGTCGACGAGCGTCTCGCTCAGGACGACGCGGCCGTTCGAGCTACCGAGGACGCCGTGCGTGAGGGCATCGCCTCTCTCGGTGAACGACTCTCCGCATCCGGTGAGGCCTACCTCGAGACGGGCCACGAGCTCAGCCGCTCGATCGCGGGCCTTGGCCTTGCCCTGACGGCCGCCGAGGCGCACGGCACAGACGAGCCGCGGTCGACCGATCGACCGACCGAGATCTCCGTCTTCCTCGCGTTCGCCCCGACTCCGGAGGGGTATCGACTCGTCGAGTGCGCAGGCGCGGCGCCGTCGCTCGACGACGAGGTGAACATCGAGGGCTCCGAAGGACCGCTCGTGGTCACCCGCGTCGGAGCGTCGCCGCTGCCGTTCGACGTGCGGCCCTGCGTTTACCTCGAACGCAGCTAGAGCTCTTTTCGGTTACAACAGCTGCGTGCGCCGTCTGGGTGTTCCGGTGCTCGCCATCCTCGCGCTCACGGCGTCGGTCGCGATGTCCGCACCATCTCGAGTGCCGACGCCCGTGCAGCTGCTGCGCGCCTACGCGCCGACCATGGTCCTGCATCCGAACGAGCGCTTTCGCCCCGAGAGCGTCGACGGCTTCCTCGCCGACGCCGACCTGGTCGGCAGTCACTACGACCAGCGTCTCTGCAGGTCCGTGGACGGGCCCGCCGCGCTCGATTGCTACGTCACGGCGGACGCCGCGCACGACCTTCCTCCGGTCGTGTACGGCGCGTACTTCGCGAGCGGCGCGCGAATCGTCCTCGAGTACTGGCTCTTCTACCCGTTCGACCTGTATCAAATAGCCAGTACACCGCCTCTGAGCGACTTCTGGCAAGACCACGAGGGCGACTGGGAGGCGGTGGCGGTCGTGCTCGACGCCGCAGGCAAGCCGCTCTCCGTGGGGACGAGCCGACACTGTAGCGGCGCCCGGCGGGAGTGGGCACGCGTGCAGAAGCGCGGCACGCACCCGGTGATCTACGTGGCGCTCGGCTCACACGCGAACTACTTCGCGCCGGGGGAGATCCCGCTCGACCGCCGCTGCTGGCCGCCGGTGGCCATCTCGATCTACAACGCCTACAAGGTGCCGCTCCGGGACCACGTCGCCGCCGGTGCGTCCGTCTCGCCGCAGGGCGTGCCGGTCACCGCCACAACCCCGAGCTGGATGACGTTTGCGGGCAACTGGGGCGAGACACAGTACGTCCACTTCCCGAACAACGCGCCCTTCGCCTACGGGCTCGGGCCGAAAGGCCCGGCCTTTCACGCCCTCTGGAAGAAGCCGCTCGCGACCGTGCTCGGGTGGCCGCGGGGGTAGTTCGTTCCGGCCCGCCGTCGGTGGGTGTTCTACCGTGGGGGACACAGGAGTCCAGCGTGAGCATGGGGAGACCATGACCAGACTCGAGAACCGGCCGAACACCGCACTCCTCGTCGTCGACGTGCAGAACGGCGTCGTCGAGGGGGCTCACGAGCGCGACGCGGTCGTCGCGAACGTCGGCAGCCTTGTCGAGAAGGCGCGGCGGGAACGGGTCCCGGTCGTCTGGGTCCAGCACTCCGACGAGCAGCTTGCGAGGGGGGGCGAAGACTGGCGGATCGTCCCCGAGCTGACTCCGGTCGACGCTGAGCCGCTCGTCGAGAAGAACTACGGCGACTCCTTCGAGGACACCACCCTCGAGACCGTGCTGTCGGGCCTCGGGGTCGGGCGACTCGTCGTCGTCGGCGCACAGACCGATGCGTGCATCCGCTCGACGCTCCACGGCGCGTTCGTCAGGGGGTACGACGCGACCCTTGTCAGCGACGCCCACACGACGGAGGACCAGACGGCATGGGGGGCGCCGCCGCCGGACCAGGTCATCGCGCACACGAACCTGTACTGGACCTACCAGACGGCGCCGGGGCGGACGGCCGGAACGGTCGAGACCAAGGATGTCGACTTCGGCGGCACGTCCTGAAGCCTGCGCGACGAGTGTTTCTGCGCGCCAGAAATCCAAGAGGATTTCTGGCTGTGCACGGGCCGCAGGCGGCCCTCTTTAGGGATCTTTGCGCGGTCGGGATCCGCGGCTACGCGGATCGCGACCTTGCGCCAACCTATCCACGCCAGAAGTCCTCGGTGAGGACCGTGTCCGCGCGCGGATCGTCGATCTTCACCGAAGCGATCACGAGCTCCGCGTCGGCGGGCCCCTCGTTCCAGACGGAGCGCACGACCTCGGGTGCGACGCGTACCGCCGTCCGCGCCGGCACGTCGACCACCTCGTCGTCGAGCTTGAACTGGAGGGTGCCCGAGAGGACGAGGTAGAGCTCCTCCTGCGTCTTGTGCGCGTGACCGTACGAGCCCTTGCCGCCGGTCTCGGCCGGCATGCGCCGGTAGGTCAAGGCGACCTGCTCGGCACCGACCTCGTACGTGGCCATGCGCATCTCGCCCGGGTAGTCGCCGAGCATGTCCCGCATCTCGTCGAGCGGCTTGATCGTCCAGTTCCCCACGGATATGCCTCCTCGCTCGGGTGCGCGGGGACCTTACGTTCGTTCGAGATCGAGCGCGCAGGAGTTGATGCAGAAGCGCTGACCCGTCGGGGCCGGCCCGTCGTCGAAGACATGCCCGAGATGGCCGCCGCAGGTCGCACAGAGCACCTCCGTGCGTCTCATCCCGTGAGACGTGTCGACGCGTGTCTCGACGCTGTCGAGCGCCGACGGCTCGAAGAAGCTCGGCCAGCCCGAGCCGGAATGGAACTTGGTCTCCGAGCTGAAGAGCTCCGAGCCGCACCCGGCACAGCGGTACACGCCGGAATCCTCGGTGTCGACGTAGGTGCCTGTGAACGGGCGCTCGGTGCCGGCCTGACGGAGAACCTGGTACTGCTCGGGCGTCAACCGCGCGCGCCATTCCTCGTCGGTGAGTGTGATGTCGTTCATGCCTCGAGCGTACCCGGGGCAGCTCTTACGTGGGGAGCTCGGCTGGGTCGCCGACTGACCTCACAGAGCGCTCACAGCCGTCTCCCAGGGATGGTTGCTTCTCTGTCTTGGACTCCTCTCATGCCGAGAAGGGACGCCGGACCGATGAGCACGCCGAGACACGCCACGCTGCCGAGTGGAACGCAGCCAAGCCCAACAGGGCACTCCGGCAGGGCGTTCAGGCTCGTCGATGCATCGGCGGCACGCCCGCGTCGCCGGGCCGCGACGGCCCTGCTCCTCTGGGCGGTCCTGCTCGGCAACGTCGGTGTGATCGTCTGGCTCTGGATGCACGGCGGCAACCTCGTGCATCTCGACCGAAGCGGCGACCTGCTGACGAGCTTCGGCCGGCTGACGGGTCTTCTCGGCGCGTACTCGGCGCTGATCCAGGTGCTTCTGCTCGCGCGACTCCCGTTCCTCGAGCGGATCGTCGGTCTCGACCGGCTCAGCGTGTGGCATCGGTGGAACGGCCACGTCTGCCTCGACCTCGTCCTCGCCCACGTCGTGTTGACCGTGTGGGGATACGCGCTCCTCGACCGGATCTCGCTGCCGAAGGAGATCTCGACGATGCTCGGAGGAGGCGTCTACCCCGGCATGATCACCGCGACCGTCGGCACCGCGCTTCTGATCGCCGTCGTCGTCTCGTCCGTCGTGATCATCAAGCGCCGTTTGCGGTACGAGGCCTGGTACCTCGTTCATCTGACGGCCTACGCAGGGATCGCGCTGGCCTGGTTCCACCAGATCCCGACGGGCAACGAGCTCGTGCTGGACAGAATCGCGGCGGACTACTGGCGCTCGCTTTACATCGCGACGTTCGTGCTGCTCGTCGGCTACCGCCTCGGTGTGCCGATCGTCAACGCGCTTCGCTTCCGGCTGCGTGTCGCCGAGGTCGTGGAGGAGGGGCCTGGCGTCGTATCGCTCCGGATCACGGGCCGCGGTGTCGAGCGGCTGAAGCCGCGCGCGGGCCAGTTCTTCCTCTGGCGCTTCCTTACGCGTGGCCGGTGGTTGACCTCGCATCCGTTCTCACTCTCGGCGGCGCCCGACGGGCGGTCGCTCCGCATCACCGTGAGGGCGCTCGGCGACCACACGGCACGCCTCGGGCAGATACCGGTCGGAGCTCGCGTTCTCGCCGAAGGCCCGTTCGGCGTCTTCACGGATGCGGTCCGGCGGCGCGACAAGGTCGCCCTGATCGCGGGCGGCATCGGGATCACGCCGATCCGGGCGCTGCTCGAAGAGATGCGCGGCGACGTCGTCGTCCTCTATCGGGTCGTCAGCCACGCGGACGTGATCTTCGGCGACGAGCTCTCGTCTCTCGCGAGAGAGCGCGGTGCCGCCCTGCACATCGTCGACGGCGACCACGCAACCACTGCGGGGCGCCGCCTCCTCTCACCCGAGCACCTCCGTCGGCTCGTGCCCGACCTCGCCGAGCGCGACGTCTTCGTCTGCGGACCCCCTGCGATGACGACCGCCATCGAACGAAATGTCCGGCGGGCTGGAGTCCCTGCCCGCCACATCCACACCGAACGATTCGCCCTCTGACGAAAGGAGAACCCATGCGCCGAGCCATCACAGCGCTCCTCAGCGCCCTGACACTCGCCGTTCCGGTCGCCAACGGCGTCGCCGCAACCCGCGGTACCGCGACCTCGACGACGACGAAGAGGAAGGTCGTCACCAAGAAGATCGTCGGCACCGCAGTGCAGGCGGACCGGTGGGGGTATGTTCAGGTGACGCTGATCGTCCGCAAGACGACAGTCACCGGCGGAACGAGGACGAAGGTGACCAGACGGATCGTCGGCATCACCGCCACGTACCCCGACCACACGGACCGCTCGGTGTTCATCAACGAGCAGGCAATCCCCTACCTCCGGCAGGAGGTGCTCCAAGCCCAGTCCAACGCGAACATCCAGCTCATCTCCGGCGCGACGGACACGAGCTACGCGTTCGTCGAGTCCCTCCAATCCGCGATCCTGCAGGCGAAGAAGGTCTGAGATGACCTCCGTTGCCGAGCGCCCGCGGATCAGGGTCGAGCACATCATGGGCATGCCGATCGTCCTCGACATCCGAGACGACGTCGAGGACGAGGCGGTGGAGCAGGTCTTCGACTGGCTGCGCTGGGTCGACAGGACCTTCAGCACGTACAAGGACGACAGCGAGATCAGCCGGCTTAACAGCGGCGAGCTCGCGCTCGAGAACGCCCACTCCGACGTTCGCGACGTGCTCGCGCGGTGCGAGGAGCTGCGCGTGGCGACACAAGGCTACTTCGACCTGCGGGCTTCCATGCCTGGCGGAATAGACCCGTCAGGGCTGGTCAAAGGCTGGTCGGTCGACCGGGCCGCGGATCTGCTCGACCACGCCGGGCTCCGGAACTACGGAATCAGCGCGGGTGGAGACATGCGCCTTCGCGGTCGCGCCCTGCCGGATTCGTGCTGGCGGGTCGGTATCCAGCACCCGCTCCAGCGCGACCGCGTCGCCGCGGTGGTCGAGGCGACCGAACTCGCGATCGCGACCTCGGGCGCGTACGCGCGGGGGAACCACGTCGTGAACCCACACACGGGACGTCCGCCGTCGAGCGTGCTCTCCGTGACGGTGTGCGGCCCCGATCTCGGAACCGCTGACGCGTTCGCCACGGCGGCGTTCGCGATGGGATCGCTCGGACCTCACTGGACGGCTCGGCTGCCGAGAGGCTACGAGGCCATGACGATTCTCTCGGACGAGACCGTTCTCTCGACGAACGGCTTTCCCGCCGTCTGATGGTGTCGCGAGGCTCGGGCCTATGACCGCTGGACGCCCATCGTGATCATCCCGACGTAGGCGCTGCCGGCCTTGCGGAGCCGCAGCAGCGAGTTGCGGCCGCCATTGCGGAAGATCGCGTCGTCGGCGTTGCGCGTAGTACGGCCCGGGCGCTTCGCGTACGGCGCCTTCGCGTAGGCGGCGTCGGTGAGGCTGTCGGGGAAGTAGAGCTGTCCCGTGTGCACGACGTTGCCGCCGAGGTGCACCTTGACGTGGATGTGCACCGTGCGGCCGGGATACCAGCCCGGATAGACCGTCTGGAAGGTCGCGATCCCGGCCGCGTTCGTCCTCTGGATCCCACGCATGAACGTGCTCGTGTCGGCAGGCGACGCGACGCCCGAGTAGACGCCACCCGCGTCGCAGTGCCAGATGTCGACGGCGGCACCCTTGATCGGCTTGCAGCTGGAGGCGTCGGCGACGCCGAGACGGAGCGTCAGCGGCGTGCCGGGCCTGCTCTCGGTGACGTTGCGGCGGAACTTCTCGTTCGGGATGTAGTACGGCCCTTCGGTCTGCTCGGGGGCCAGAACGCAGGTGATCGCGCCGGACGCCACGCCCGCCGGCCCTGCTGCGGCGGACTCGGCGCGCCAGCCGGCCGCCACGGTCGCGACCAGGCCACCGAGCCTGGCCAGCGAGCCGCGGCGGGTGAGGCGTTCGCTCGTGTCGGGTGGCCGGAGATCGTCCACGCCAAGACGGTACCGCGGGCGCCTGTGAAGATGCTGTGACCCGAGCCGTTCTCAGCGAACTCACAGCTTCCAGAGGCACGATGAAGGCATGACTACCGTCACGGAACACAGCAGGCATCGGATCCTGGTCGTCGATGACGAGCCGTCGATCGTCGACGCCGTCGCGACCGCGCTCCGGTACGAGGACTACGACGTCGAGGAGGCCGGCACCGGGCGCGACGCGCTCGCAGCGGTGACCCGGTTCGACCCGGACCTGATCGTCCTCGACTGGATGCTGCCCGACATCGAGGGGATCGAAGTGGGTCGCCGCCTTCGTGCGCAGGGTTACAAGACCGCCGTACTCTTCCTCACGGCGAAGGATGCGACCGAGAACAAGGTCGAGGCTCTTCGCGCGGGTGGGGACGACTACGTAACGAAGCCGTTCAGCCTCGCCGAGATCGTCGCGCGCGTCCAGGCGATCCTTCGCCGCTCGGCCGGGCCGCTGCCCGGTGACGTCCTCCGCTTTGCGGATCTGACGCTCGACGAGGATCGCCATGAGGTTCGGCGCGGCGACGAGCCGGTGTTGCTCACCGGCACCGAGTTCGCGCTTCTTCGCTTCTTCATGCTCAATCCGCGACGGGTGCTCTCGAAGTCGCAGATCCTCCAGAACGTGTGGCGCTACGACTTCGGCGGCAACTCGAACGTGGTCGAGACGTACGTCAGCTACCTCCGCCGGAAGCTCGATGCTCTCGGCCCGCCGCTGATCAAGACCGTTCGGCAGGCGGGCTACATGCTCGAAGCCGCGAAGGACTAACCGCGTGTCCCTGCGAGCTCGGCTTGTTCTGGGCGTGCTCGTGCTGGCCGCGATCGGGCTCGTTGCGGCGGACGTCGCGACCTACGCGTCGCTGCGCTCGTTCCTGATCCACCGGGTGGATGTCTCGCTCGACGCGGCGCACGTCGGCGTGGAACGGGCGCTCTTCCAGGAGGGGCAGGGCCGCGGGCTTCCACCGAGTGCCCGCATCGACACCCTCACGGCTGCGGCGCCCGGCGACTACATCGAGGTGCGCGATCTTCGTGGCGAGGTGATCGCGAAGGGAGCGATTCCGCAGTTCTCGCAGCAGAAGACGCCGCCGCCTCCACGGCTTCCGGCGAAGATTTCCCTCGCTGCCGCGGAACGGGGGGACTCCGATCGCGTCCGCTCCTTCACCGTTCACGCTCGAAGTGGCGGCGAGCGCTACCGCGTCCGGGCCTCGATCGAGCCGCAGGCGAGCAACTACGTTCTGATCATCGCGGCGCCGCTGAGCAGTGTCGACAGCACGCTCGATCGGCTCCTCCTGGTCGAACTGCTCGTCACCGTCGCCGTGCTCGTCGCTCTCGGCGGGCTCGGTCTCTGGACCGTCCGGCTCGGTCTGCGGCCGCTGGAGGCGATCGGGAAGACCGCCGACGCGATCACCGCGGGCGATCTGTCGCTTCGAGTCGGGCGCGCGGAGGACAAGACCGAGGTCGGCCGGCTCGGCCTCGCGCTCAATGCCATGCTCGGCCGCATCGAGGACTCGGACCGGCGGCTACGTCGTTTCGTCGCGGACGCGTCCCACGAGCTCCGCACGCCACTCACGGCCGTTCGCGCGTATGCAGAGCTCTTCGAGCGTGGGGCCGACAGCCGCCCTGACGACCTGGCGCGGGCGATGACGGGGATCAGCCGTGAGAGCGAGCGGATGAGCGTGATCGTCGAGGACCTGCTCTTGCTCGCGCGGCTGGACGAGGGAAGGCCGCTCGAGCGCGAGCCGGTCGACGTGGCCGACGTCGTGCGGGAGGCGGTCGAGACAGCGCGGACGGTAGACCCGGATCGGCCGTTCCAGCTCACCGTCGAGCCTGCCGTTGTCCTCGGCGACCGCGAGCGGCTGCGTCAGATCGTCGACAACCTGCTCGGGAACGTCCGCGCGCACACGCCGGCAGGTGCCTCGGCACGGGTTGCGGTCCGTGCATTCGACGGCATGGCGCACATCGAGGTCGAGGACTCCGGCATCGGGATTGAGCCGGAGGAGCTCGAGCGGGTGTTCGAGCGCTTCTTCCGTGCCGACCAGTCGCGCTCGCGGGCGAGCGGCGGTGTCGGCCTGGGTCTCTCGATCGTCGCCGCGGTCGCCGACGCGCACGGCGGCTCCGTCGCGGGGCGCTCGCAGCCGGGTAGCTCGACGTTCGAGATCGTGCTCCCGTTGCTGGCTGGCGGACCCGGGTCAGACCTTCGGGTCTGACTGGGTTTGCGGCGTGCGACAACCGGGGTCTGGCCGGAAGGCCAGACCCCGGCCAGGGGGTCAGACCTTCGGGTCTGACCCCGGTTTGCGGCGTGCGCCAACCGGGGTCTGGCCGGAAGGCCAGACTGGCGGAGCCGTCGGCTTCGCAGTGGGGGCTATCGGTTGAACCGGAGCTGGACGTTCCGCCGCCGTCGTGCCTTAACGGCGCGCGGTGACGAGCACGAGCGTGCGGGGCAAGGAGAGGTGGTCTCCCTCCCGGTAGCGGGCGAGCCGCGCCGCGAGCTCGCTCGCGACCGCGTCACGCTCGCCGGCGGTCAGCGAGGCGGCAACGCGGCGGAAGTGGCCGTTCTCGCGCGCGAGGCGCTCCCAGTGCTCGGTGGCGTCCGCCACCGCCACGTGCTCGCGGAGCATGCACGCCTCGACGTCGGTGAGTCCAGCGGCGCGATGAACGGCCGCCGCTTCGGCGGGGTCGCCCAGCTTCCCGAACGCCCGGGCGAACGACGCTCGCGGATCGCCGAGCACTGCGGCGATCGTCTCGCGCGGCACCGCGAACCACGGGTTCTCCGAAAGCGATGCCCAGATCGCAGTCGCGACCCGGCCGTCCGGCTCGAGTACGCGTCGCAGCTCGCGAATCGTGGCGACGGGGTCCTCGGCGATCATCAGCGCGAGCCGGCTCGCGGCGGCGTCGAACGCTGCGTCGGCGAACGGCAGCGACGTGTCGAAGTCGGCCTCGATGAGCTGCAGCTCGACGCCGGTCGCGGCGGCACGCAGACGTGCCTCGCCGAGCCGCTCGCCGCTCGTGTCGATGCCCGTGACGTCGGCCCCAGTGCGGGCGAGCGCGACTGTCAGTCGCCCGCTGCCGCAGCCGACGTCGAGAACCCGCTGCGCACCTGCCACGGCAGAGAGGATCTCGACGGTTCCGAACGGCAGAGGCTCAGCTGTCGGTGCGCTGCCCGGATCGGGGATGTCGTTCATCCGGACAAAGGTAGTCGCTCGTGCGAAGAGCGTTCTTGTCGTTAGCAGCCGCCGTCTCGCGCGCCCGTCGCTCCGCGCATGCGCGGGTGGCGGCGAACGGAATCTTCGGGTCGTAGCCGTATCGCGGTGTGGCGATGTTGCTCATTGCTCGCTCCTATCGGGACGTATGGCGGGTTAGCGGTGTTTGGGGACGAGCCCTGCGCTGAGCTGTCGATCCTGTTCGCGCGCGGGCAGCAGAGCCACTGACGTAGCGGCGTCGACTTGACGCCAGCAGGGGTGGTCGGAGCCGTTGACGATCGCGACCTGCAGCCGCCGCAGCGTGCTGCGTACCGGAAACCGCAGCCCGACCTTGCGCGCCTGGTGCCGATCGATTGCCACCGTGGTTGTAAGCGTTGCCTGCATGGTTGCCTCCGTCTGGTTGCCGATCTTCATGGCCTGACGGTACGTCGAGGCTGCGCGCGAAACATCGGCAGGACTGCCGAACTGCGATGCCTAACTTCGCCGGCAGATTGCCTAGGCAGCCAGCCCGCGCTCGAGCGCGTAGCGCGTGGCGGCACTCCGGCTGTGGACGTCGAGCTTGCGATAGACCGAGCGGAGGTGTGCGTGAACCGTGCGGAGACTGACTACGAGGTGCTCCGCCACTTCCGCATCGGTGAGGCCCTTGGCGACAAGCGCCAGCACCTCGGCCTCGCGGGTAGTCAGACCCTCCGGAGAGTCGCCTACCGCGGCGATGTGCGCCGGCTGCACGAGCTCGATCGTCGCGCGGAGCGGCACACGCCCGCCTTCGTCCCATGCGGCCTCGAAGCGGTCTTCTCCCAGGTGCCTGCGCACCTCGGCCACTGCGTGGTCATGGCGTTCGGAAAAGCACGCCGGAAGAGGAACTTCGATCGCCGCCCACACTGCGTCGGCCGCACCGAAGAGGCGGGCCGCCCGCTCGGCGTCGCCTCCCGAGGCGGCTAAAGAGGCCGCAGACTCGAGCATGACCCCGCAGAACCAGCGATCACCGAACTCGACGCAGAGCGTCAGCGACTCCTCGATCTGTGCCGCGGCCGTCTCGGCCTCCCCGAGGTCGGCATTGACATCCGCGGCGCTCCAGAGCACCTTCGCGACGTTGCGTCGGTCGCCCATCCCGCGCAAGATGTCGAGACTCTCGTCGATCTGCGCCAGCGCCACGAGATCGTTGCCCGGACGGCGCGCGAAGACGAGGCCGTGGAGCCCGAACGCGACGCCCGTTGCGTCTCCAAACCGTCGGAACTGCTCGAGGCTGCGCTCGAAGAGTGACCGCGCACGGTCGGCCTCCCCGGACAGCATGAGAGCGATCGCGAACCGGTCGAGCGTCCGCGCTGCCGCCTCCTCGTCGCCGAGGTCGTCGTAGACGGAAAGGGCCTCCTGGAAGAGCGTCTCAGCGTCCCGGTAGTCGCCGCGCGTTCTTCGCACGAGTGCGAGTCCCGTCAATGCCTCCGCGACGCCCCTCGGATCGGCCAATGTACGAGCCAGCTCGAGCGCTGCCCGGCAGAGCTCTTCGGCGTGGTCGTAGTCGGCCTGGTAATGGGCGAGGATGCCGTTCGCGGTCAGCGCACGGGTGCGTGTCGGCGACGCCTCCCCCGGAGCGGCGAGCGCCTCGTCGAGCCAGAGCCGGCCCTCGCCTAGGTAGCCGCGCTCGAGCCAGAAGCGCCCGAGCGAGGCACCGAGCTGCAGCGCCGCCTCCACATCCCCGCTGTCGAGCGAGAAGCGAAGCGCGGCGCGGAGATTGTCGTGATCGATCTCGAGCCTCGCCCGCCACATCGCTTGGTCGGAGGCGGCAAGGCCCGGCGCTGCGGCTCGAGCGAGTCGGAGGTAGTGCGCGGCGTGAGCACATCGGGTGCTCTCGGCCTCCGCGCTTGCGTCGAGCAGCTCGCCTGCGTATTCGCGGATGGTCTCGAGCATGCTGACGCGCTCACCGTCGGAGCGGACGAGGCTTTCGTCGACGAGCGAGCCGAGCGTGTCGAGATCTCCGCCGCACACTTCCTCGACCGCCTCGAGCGTGCATCCACCGGCGAAGACGGACAGGCGGCGGAAGAGTGTCCTCCCGTCGCCGTCGAGGAGCTCGAAGCTCCAGCCGATCGTGTCGCGCAGCGCCCGATGCCGTGCGGGCGCATCGCGCGACCCCGAGGTGAGGAGCTCGAGCGGGTGCTCCAGGCGAGCAAGCATCGCGCGCGGGGACAGCACCTTGACGCGAGCTGCGGCCAGCTCGATCGCGAGCGGCAGGCAATCGAGCTGGCCGCAGATCTCCGCGATCGCCGCCAGGTCGGCCTCGTCCGGCAGAAAGTCGGGGCGCACGGCGCGCGCCCGCTCCAGAAACACGCTGACGGCGGCATCATGGGTGAGAGGCTCGAGGGGGAGCTCCTGCTCGCCGCCGACGCGCAGCCGCGTCCGGCTCGTGACAACGATCTTCAGGCCTGGACTCGCAGCGGCGATCGACGCAAGAGATGGCGCCGCATCGACGACCTGCTCGAAGTTGTCGACGACGAGAAGGAGTCGGGCGCCCTCGAGGTGAGCGACGATGCGTTGCTCGAGGTCGCCCTCGAAGTCGAAGAGGCCGAGCGACCGCGCGATGGTGGCGAGGACGAGGGCGGCATCCTGGACGGTGTGGAGCGGCACGAGGACGACGCCGTCCGCGAACTGTTCCGCCGTCGCCGAGCCGACCGCCTGGGCGAGCCGGGTCTTCCCGATTCCTCCCGGGCCGGTGATCGTGAGCAGCCGAACGTCGTCGCGGCACAGGAGACCCGCGGCTTCGGCGACGCTTTCCTCGCGTCCGATCAACGTCGTCATCGGTCCGGTGACCCCGCCATGAGCTCGTGCAGACGCTCGGCCATCGCGAGCGCCAACTCTGGGTCGTTGATGTCGCGGTC
>Ga0334722_10005424_pt1 | contig 12883 bp, 19 predicted proteins | sample C3_bottom_MG_FD_207210 | JGI IMG/M metagenome (GOLD analysis project Ga0334722, IMG submission 207210) | Sediment microbial communities from Yellowstone Lake, YNP, Wyoming, USA - C3_bottom | ecosystem: Environmental > Aquatic > Freshwater > Lake > Sediment | place: USA: Wyoming | collected...
TTGTTGCTCTCAAGACGACATGTTCTTAGGGTTGTTTGTTGCATGGTAACTTCAACCAACCCTAAGAATATTTTCTATTTATCTGTCAAACTTGGGTTATAATTGATAATGTGCCGTACTATGTGACGGGAAAGCATTTGCGGCCAGAGGGTGCAAGTGCTCGTGCGCTATTAACTTCGACGTGTTATCAGAATTTTTCAGGCGTGTTCCGTCATCAAGCGGATCATTCAAAGAGCGGAATTTATTTGGAACGGGTGGTTCCGATGAGAAATCCGATGGGTGTTGATTTTTCAAAGCAGGTGGTGTGGAAAAAGCAAACGATGAAGGATCCTGCTCCGGAATTCTTCGCGACGTTTTCGAGAATGAATCTCGTGTCGTAATCTTTTTATATGTTGAATGCATCAAAAAGGGTATGAAAACGCATTTGGTGATGTATTTTGGGACAAAGGGCATGAGGGCGTCAGAGATTGCAGCAGCGCTCGAAAAATTGGGCTTTGAGACGCATTATGGTCCGTACGATTTTAGTTATAATTGGGGTAAGCGCGAGCCGTCTAAGCAGGACGTTCTAAAGCTCGGTGATAAAGTGCATGATGCGCTTAAGGATTCGGGTGCCGTGTTCAATTTGGACACGCACGATTGAATGAGCCCGGCCAGGTTCGAACTGGCGACCTCTTCAGTGTGAATGAAGTGTCATACCGCTAGACCACGGGCTCGTATGAGGGCTCACCCGTTGAAATATTTATAAAGGTTGTGTCCGTTTAAGAGGGATATGGAGTGGCTGAATCCAAAATATGAAAAGAGGGTTGGTGCCCTTAAGAAAAAGTTTTCTGGTGCAAAGCCATTTCCTCATTTAGTGCTAAAAGATTTCTTCTCAAAGGACGTTGAAAAGGTTGCTGCTGCGTTGGTGAAAGAACGATTTCAGGAGCAGAATTCTGATTTGTTTCAGTTTGAGCAGACAAATGACTTGAAGCAATCAAGAAATGCAGTGCTCAAAGAGTTTCATTCTTTTTTTGGTTCAAAAGAGTTCATTAAGTTCATCGGCGAAATTACGGGAAGGAAATTGAAAACGATTGACATGTCGGGGTTTATTTATGATGATGCGGATTATTTGTTGCCGCATGATGATCGTTTGGAAGGACGAAAGATTGCGTACATCGTGAACCTCTCGAAGGGTTTTACAAAGAGTGACGGGGGCGCGTTGCAGTTGTTCAAGGGTACAGTGGTGGTGAAGTCAATTGTTCCGTCGTTTAACACGTTGACGATTTTTGAGGTGTCAAAGGATTCAGTGCATCAGGTTCAGGAAGTGGTTTCAAACAAAAAACGCGTTTCGCTTGCCGGGTGGTTCCATGGCTAGGTGGCTCAATCCGTTTTATTCAAGGGAAGTTTTGGCAAGTGCGCATGAGCAGTTGGTGGAGAATAAAAATATGTCATTGTTGCAGTTTTTGTCAAATGAGGGGCGCCATGCGTTTCATCAGTTGAGGTGGGTGCACTGCGGTGATCCGCTCAAGTATTCATATCGGGAGGCGAAAGTTCCTGCGTTTGCAAAGTCAAAGGAGTTTGCAGACGTTCTTTCTTCAGTGGTGGGTGTGAGAGTTGCGGTAAAAGAGCTGAGTTGTCGTGCATTCATGAAGGGTGACTACACGGTTCTCTCTGATAGCACTCCTGCTGGCAAGGGAGTTATGTTTATTCTCGATGTGAATGAAGAGTTGGTCGACGAAGTTGATAATGTTGAAATTGATCGTGCGTGGAACGAGTCGTGGGGCGGGTACACGTCATTTTTGAAGGGGAGCGAAGAGGTGGTGCGTATTGTTCCAAGGCACAATTGTCTTTTTCTCATAAATCAAAGCGGTTTGAGAAGTTTCACGAAGTATGTGAATAATCACGCATCGCGTCCGCGTGTCTTTCTGGTTGGAACTCTAGTACCAAAATAATTATATAGCGCGCGGGGTGGAATTTTTGTATGCATTTGAGTAAAGAGGTGTTGCGGTCGTGTATTGTTGAGAAGAAGCTGATCACGGATTTTTTTGATGTTGAGGGGCAACTGACTGCAAATGGGTTTGATGCGCGGCTTGCGGCGGTGGTTGAAGTTCTTGATGGGGGTCGTCTTGCGATTAATAAAAAAGAGAATCGCGCTCCAACGCTGGGTAAGGCGTTTGTGCTTAAGGGTTTTGAGGATCGTTTGGAGGGGTATGATTTTACGGAAAAAGTTGTTCTGAATTCAGGATTCGTGAAACTCAATGCCTTGCGTCCGTATTTGGTGATCACGTGCGAGAAGATCAACGCTCCGACGGATTTGATGTTTCATATCACGTCGAGAAGTTCGTTGTTTCGTTTCACGCAGTCGATCCTAGGCTATGGTTTCGGAGAGGCGGGCTATTCGGGTTTTTTGGCGTTCTTACTCTTTGCAGCCCTTGACAGCGAGGTAGAGTTGGGTGTTCGGTTTGCGCAGTTGTCATTTTCTGAGCTTAGGGGTCACGCACATTACCAGGATCAAAAAGAGTGTAATCAGCAGGGCGGGAAGTTGTTTTAGCCAAACACCTTTTGAAAATTCATCCAGATGTTGTTTGCGGTTTCTTCTTCGGTGAATCCTTTGACTTTTGCGATGTTGCGCACGGTGTAAATCACGTTCGCGGGTTCGTTGTGTTTTCCGGGGATAGGTGAAAGCCAGGGCCCGTCTGTTTCTGAAAGTAATTGGTTGATGTTTGCCATTTCTGCGACCATTTTGAAGTGCTGCAATTTCTCGATGATTGCGGGAATTGAGAAATAATAGCCAAGTTCGACTGCGCGTCTAACAACGTGTTTGCGTCCGGTGAAGCAATGAAGCACGACGTTTTTGACGTTGCTTGACTGCAACATATCAATACAATCAGACTCCGCGTCGCGCGTGTGGACAATTAATGGTTTTTTGATGTCTTCTGCCAATTTAATTACTTTGGCAAAGTTTTCTTTTTCTTTTTGTTGGAGTGTTTTGTCTTTGACCCAATGGTAGTCGAGGCCACATTCGCCAATTCCCGCGATGTGCTCTTTGTTTTTTTTGATGAATGCGAGTTCTTCGTCAACATCAAAATGCTGCACTTGCCGCGTAAGGCCGGTCGCGTCCGGTGCAATGTCGAGTGCGTCGACGGGGTAGATGCCAAGGGAGCAGCGAACAAGGGGTGCGTATTTTTTGGCAAGGGCGAGGACTTCGCGGTTGGTGGGAACATTAACGCCTGAGCAAACGATGGCTTTGACTCCTGCCGTTCGTGCGCGTTCAAGGACTGCGTCAAGTTCATCTTTATACAATTCGTGTGTGAGATGGCAGTGGTCGTCGACAAGGATCATGTGGAAAAGGTCAGTGCGTGTTGCATTTATTTCTTTCGTTTAAATGATTCCTGCTTTCCAAAGTTCAACGGTGAGAAATACTGCGTAAAGTCCAAGGAGTGCAATGCCGTGTTTCCAGGTGAGGGTTTTGTTTTTGAGCCAAATCATCATGAGGGTGATTGCGGCTGCGAGGAAGAGGAGTGCGTTGAGTTCTTGGGTGAGGCGTACAGGGATGGGGTGGATGAGTGCGACGATTCCAAAGAAGAGGAGAAGTTCGATGATGAGTGAGCCGAGTAAATCGCCAAGTCCGATGCTTGCGTGTGCTTTGAAGATGGATTTGAGTTCGATTGCGATGTCAGGGATGGTGGTTCCGATTCCAATGACCGTGAGGGCCACAAAATAGGGTGGGATAGCAAAGTAGTGGGCGAGTTGTTGGGAGGAAAAAACAAGCCATCGGCCAGAGAGCATGAGTGCGACAAAGCAGCCAAGGAAGATGATGACGTCGCGCCAGATGCTGGTGAGTTTGACGTTTTTCTTGATTTTTCCAAGGGTTCCTTCGATGCGCCACAAGTTGACAAGGTAGGCGATGAATGCGATGATGAGGATTGCTCCGTCTGCGCGGCTGATTTCTCCGTCGAGTGCCAAAATAAAGGGGAGCATGAGTGCAAGCCACATGGGGATGCGGTGTTTGGTGAAGATGTTGGGTTCGAGGTGGATTTTTTTGCCGATGACTGCAAGAAGGCCAAGGGCAAATGCCGCGTGGACCATGTTGGATCCGATGATTGCGCCAAATCCAACGCTTTCTTGTAAGCTAAAAAATCCGGTGAGGGAGCTAATGATTTCGGGTGCGCTTGCGGCCATGGAGACAACGACAAGGCCGATGATTGCGTCTGAGAGTCCGAGTTTTTTGGCGTAGTCTGAGATGCCAAAGACGAGAAGGTCTGCGCTTTTGAAGAGGATGTAGAGGCTTGCAAAAAGGACAAGGAGGTTGAACGTGAGGGGGTTTGCAAGGATGGAAGGAAGGGAAATCATGGGGTGTTGGTGCAGGAGTGCTTTTATATACTTTTGCAGGAAAAAGTGGTAACACAGGTGATGCGTAAGTCTTATATAGGGATTCTTTTCACAGCAAGGTCATGGCAATCGTTGGTTTGCAGTTTAGTAAGATTTTGGTTGAGAAGCATGCGCCTGTGAAGGGCAAGGTGCAGGTGAACAATAATGTTCAGCTTAAGGAGTTGGAAAAGACTGATTTGATGGTGGGTTCTGCAAAGCAGGGCGCGTTGAAGTTGACGTTTGAATTCACGGCAAAGTATGAGCCGAAATTTGCGGATATGATCATGAATGGGTCGCTCACGTTTGTTGATACTCCTGATAAGGTGAATGAAGTTCTTGAGGGGTGGAAGAAGAATAAGCAGCTTCCGCGTGAAGTCACAGCAAGTGTGCTAAATACGGTTCTCTCGCGCTGTAATATTGAGGCAATTATACTTGCGCGTGAAGTGAATTTGCCTTCGCCCGTTCCGTTGCCAAAAGTTCAGGTGCGCTAGTTTTTTTGCTCAAGGTTTTTTCACGACTCGAAAGGAAAAACTTTTAAACCAAGAAAACAAGTATTTGACTAGGTTGGAATATGGCTGCAGAGATTAAACTAAAAGTTGCGGAAGCGATTCAAGATGATGTCCATAAGGGCATTGTAAGGGTCGATAGTAGTTTTATGCGTGAGATAGATGCGCGTCCGGGTGATATTGTTGAGATTGAGGGTTCGCGAAAGACGGTTGCGATTGTGGACCGTGCTTATCCGGGTGATATCGGGAATAATATTATTCGCATGGATGGGCTCACGCGTAAGAATTGTCGAACGTCGATTGGTGAATTGCTTGCCGTGCGTAAGGCCAAGGTTGAGTCGGCAAAGAAGGTGGTGATTGCGCCGGCAAGGGAAGGGATTGTGGTTCGCGCATCTGCGATGATTTTCAAACAAGGACTTCTGGGAAGGGCGTTAACCAAAGGTGATGTGATTTCTTTGGGTGGGACAAAGCGCAGGAAGACCGCGATGTCGCAAAGTCCGTTTTTTGATGAAGTGTTTAGTATGATGGAAGAGAGTATGATGGCGTATGGGTTTGGTGATTTGAAGTTTGTGGTTGCGGAGACGACTCCGAAGATCCACGTGATTGTAACTGAGCAAACAGAAGTGGTGCTCAATCCGGAAGCGGTGGAAGTGAAGGAGGAGGTTGTTCCTGAGGTCACGTATGAGGATATTGGTGGTCTTGAGAGTGAGATTACGAAGGTGCGTGAAATGATTGAGCTTCCGCTCAAGCATCCGGAAATTTTTGAAAGGCTCGGTGTTGAGCCGCCCAAGGGTGTTTTGTTGCATGGTCCTCCGGGGACGGGTAAGACGTTGCTTGCAAAGGCGGTTGCAAATGAGACGAATGCGCATTTTATTAGTATTAATGGTCCTGAGATCATGTCGAAGTATTATGGTCAGTCTGAAGAGAACTTAAGAAAGAAGTTTGAAGAAGCAGAAAAGAATGCGCCGAGTATTATTTTTATTGATGAGATTGATGCGATTGCGACAAAGCGTGAGGAGACAAAAGGAGAGGTTGAGCGAAGGGTGGTGGCTCAGCTTTTGACGTTGATGGATGGGCTTAAGTCGCGTGGAAAGGTTGTCGTTATTGCTGCGACGAATGTGCCAAATATTCTTGATCCGGCATTGCGTCGTCCGGGTCGTTTTGATCGGGAGATGGAAATTGGTGTTCCAAATAAGGATGGCAGGTTGAACGTGCTTAAGATTCACACGCGTAATATGCCGTTCGATAAGGATGTGAATTTGAAGGAGATTGCTGCAGTGACGCATGGTTTTGTGGGTGCGGATTTGGCAGCGCTCGCAAAGGAGTCTGCGATGATTGTGCTGCGTCGGGTGCTTCCGGATTTGAAGTATGATAAGGAGGAGCCGTTTCCAAAGGAGTTGCTTGAGAAGTTGCGAATTCATAAGAAGGATTTCCGAGATGCGTTAAAAGTGGTGCGTCCAAGTGCCTTGCGTGAGGTGCTTGTTGAGATTCCAACGATTAAATGGGTGGATATTGGGGGTCTTGAGGGTGTGAAGCAAGAGCTTAAGGAGGCGGTGGAATGGCCGCTTAAGAACCCGGAGGTGTTTAAGCGTTTGGGTGTGAAACCGCCAAAGGGTATTTTGATGTATGGCGCTCCGGGTACGGGTAAGACCTTGCTTGCAAAGGCAGTGGCAAATGAGAGCGAGGCGAATTTCATTTCAGTGAAGGGTCCTGAGTTGCTCAGTAAGTGGGTGGGTGAGAGTGAGAAGGCCGTGCGTGAAGTGTTCAAGAAGGCAAGACAAACCGCTCCTGCGATTATTTTCTTTGATGAGATTGATAGTTTGGCGCCGCGCAGGGGGTTGAGTAATGATAGTAACGTGACTGAGCGCGTGGTGAACCAGCTCCTGACGGAAATTGATGGTCTTGAGGGCATGCATGATGTGGTCGTGATTGGTGCGACGAATCGTCCGGATATTGTGGATACTGCATTGTTGCGTCCGGGTCGTTTTGATCGGATTATTCTAACGCCTGTTCCTGATGTTCCTGCGCGAAAGGAGATTGTGAAGGTGCATTTGAAGGGGATGTCGCTTGATAAGGATGTGGGCGTGGATGAGCTTGCCGATCGTACGGAGGGGTTTGTGGGTGCGGATATTGAGGCGCTGTGTCGTGAGGCGGCAATTATCGCGTTGCGCAAGGACATGGCGGTAAAGCAGGTGAAGATGGAGAATTTTGAAGATGCGCTCAAGAAGGTGCATCCATCGGTGACTAAGGATGTGGAGAAGATGTATGAGGATTTGCGCGAGCGTTTCCGTGGCGCGCGTGCAAAAGAGATGAAGCAGGAATTGCCGATTTACTTCGGCTGACTTCTGACGTTACCTTTATATACTGCCCATTTTTACCACTATATTATGGTGACTATGGACAAGGGTGCAAAACTGATCGCAGCGATTGGAATGTTGATTTTTCTAGTCTTAATTCCAATTGCATTGCTTGGTGGCCATTCAGGGTGGGTGCTTGATTTTGTGGTCATGATTGGTCTTGTGTTGCTCTATTCCTTGTTTTACGACGTTCTTCGGCTAAACGTGCCGGTGTTCACGCTGGTTATTTTTGGTCATGTGCTCCACGCGCTTGGTGTGTTTGGTTGGTATGGGAATAGTCCCGTGCCGATTCAGTGGGATCATGTGACGCATGTTGTGCCAATGATTGGGTTTGCGCTGATGTTTTTTGGCTGGCTTGAGCAGTATATGGACCGTGGCTTCACGCGAAAGAATGTGATGATTATTCTTGCAGTTTTTTTTATAGTGACTGGCGTGGGTGCATTAAATGAGCTCAGTGAGTTTTTGAGTTTCCTGGGCAGAGGTTTTGGCGAGGGCGCGTTTGCGTTTGGTGCAGGGGATGGGTTTGAAGGAATTGGCAGGGGTAGTGACGTCGCGCTTGCGAACAACATGAACGTGGTTGGCGGCGGCTGGATTAATACGGGTTGGGATTTGACGTTTAATGCGATTGGTGCGATTGTTGGAATCATCATAGGGCTTCTCATTCGCGCGTTCAGAAAAGAGCCAAAGAATGCGTATTATTTTGAGGATGTAAGCGAGTGGAGTAAGAGAATAAGTTGATTATCGCGCAAGTTTCTTGAGCATTTCAACAATTTTTTGTCCGTTTGCTTTTCCTCGAAGTTCTGCCATTGCTTTTCCAATAAGCCCGTTGAATGGCATTCCTTTGTTGTCTTCGACTATTTTTTTGAGTTTGTGTGCGAGTTCTTTGTCGGTGAGTGTTTTGAATTGGGAGATGACTTCTTTCACGGGTTTGTTTTGTTTTAAGATTTCAAGGACGCTTTCTTTTGCGATTTCTTCGTGTTCAAGGGCAAAAAAGAGTGTTGCGAAGTCGTCATCCGTGGGGGAGATGGTGATGTTGTATTGTCGTCGGATGGTGGGTTCGGACGTGAGGAGTATTTCTGCGATGTATGCGGGTTTTGTTTTTTTGAATTCTTGGGCGAATTTCTCAAAGAGTGCGCTCGCGTCTGATTTTGCGCATAGTTCGGCGAGGTCTTTGGCAAGTCCGAGTTTTTCGTAGCGGGTGATTTTGTGTTCGATGAGTTCGGGGATGGGAATTGAGTCGATGAGTTCGGTGGTGAGTCGAATCGGTAAGACGTCGGTTTCAGGGTACATGCGTGCGGCTCCGGGCATCATGCGAAGAAATGTGGTGGTGCCATCGTCGTTTGCGCGGCGAACTTCTTTGGGTACGCCGTTGAGTGCGTCGTTTGCGCGGATGATGACTGCGTGCAGGGCGCGTTCGGCGCGGTTTTTGGGTGCGCAGACGATGACGAATGCGTCTTTTGGGCCAAGGTCAAGGTGTTTCGCAAGTGTGTTTTTTTCGTCGAGGGTGATGCCGTAGTTGGGCAGTTCATCTGAATGAAAGATGCCGGAAACGCCAGCTGCTGCTTTTGCGCGTTCGGAAAATTCGGTTCCAAGGCGTTTGCCTGGCTGTATTTCAAATCCGATTAGGGCGGCAAAGTTCGAAAGTTTGATGCCAAGGATGCAGCCGCTGCTCAAGAGTGTTTTTTTGATGACGTTGCTTGCAGAGTGGGCAAGAAGGGTGGTGACGTCAACGATTTGTGCGTGTACTTTTTTGACGCCGCGTTCTTCCAGGTGTTTTTTTATTTCAAGGAGTTTGGCTTGTCGTGCGGCTTCGGTTGTAACGAGCAGCGGGATGAGTTTGAGTTCTTGTGCTCCTTTTATTTCGACGCGTGTTCCGCCGGGGATGGAGACGTTGACGTCTTGGCGGATTGTTCCAAGGCCGCGTTTTGTTTTTCCTGTGCTGCGAAGGAGGAGGCCGATTTTTTCTGCGACGTCCATGCATTGTTCGGGACTGTGAATGTCTGGTCCGGTTGAGATTTCAATGAGCGGGATGCCAAGGCGATCAAGGCGAAAGGTTGTTGTGTCGGGTTCTTCTTTGATGAGGCGTGCGCTATCTTCTTCGACGATAATAGTGGGGATGGTGACGTCTCCATTTTTGGTTTGTATTTTTCCGTTGTAGGCGACAAGGGCCGTGCGTTGAAAGCCGGACGTGTTGCTGCCGTCGATGACGGTTTTGCGCATGACTTGAACTTCGCTTGCGAAGTGTGCGTGTGCGAGTTTTCCTACTTGGATGGCGACTGCGAGCGCTTCTTCGCGTAAGTTGCGTGGGGGTTCTTCGTCAAGTTCGATGAGGCAGGTGTTTGCGTCATAGCATTCGTAGAGGAATGTTTTTCCTTTTTTTGAAGCTTCTGCTGCTGCGATGTCGATTTCTCCGGTTTCTCCAACGACCGCGCGCAGGTGGCGTTTGACGGTGTAATCGGGGTTGTTTTCTTGAATGGTTGAGGGGCAGGCGCAGAAGAGTTTTTGGGTGTCGAGTTGTTGGTGGATTTCAAGTCCGCAGGTAATGGGGTGGGTTATTTCCTTTGCCATATGATTTCTCCGTTTTTTCTGATTGTTCTGATGCGGTGCAAGGGGATTGCAACGTCTTTTCCGTCTTTTTCAATGGTCATGAATCCGTCCTCGATGTGTTTGATTGCAGCGTACGGGATGCTCGTGAGCTTTCGAAGGTCAAGATATGCGATCGTGTACGCGGAGGGGGTAAGTTTCTTGTCCCATTTGATTTTGTTGAGGATTTCATGTTCGGGTATCATGTTAGCGTAAAAATGAATCGTCTACTTCTCGGTCAGTGTATTCTCCTGCGATGTTTTCGTTCATGAATGCGATTGGGTTTTTTTCTTTGAGTGCAACGCACAGTTTTGCGTACGCGGTTTCAGGGAGCATATCGCCAAGGTAGTGCGCGCCTAAGGTAATGGAAAGGTCGCGCATGGTGTTGTAAACAAAGCTGTGTGCGCGTCCGTAGATGGTTTGGGTGCAGATGAAGACCGGTATTTTTGCTTGTTTTGCTTTCTTGAGCGCGGGCGCAAGTGTTTTGGTATTATGGAGTGGGACGTTTCCAAGTCCGGTTGCTGCAAGGAGTATTGCTTTTACTTTTTGTTTGATGTGGTAGTTGATGATTCCGGGGTCGATGTCAGGGTGGATGTGAATGAGGGCGATCGGTCCGCCAAGGGAGCGCAGATTTGTTGAGGTATCGCCGCGTTTGCGGTAGTTCGTGTCGGTGGTTTCTATTTTTCCGGCAGGGTAAACGCGTGCAAGGGGCTCGTCGTTGATTGCGCGAAAGGCGTCTCTGCGCGAGCTGTGCATTTTGCGCACTTTCGTGCCGCGAAGGAGCTGGCAATAATCATCGTTCATGGTTGCGTGCATGCAAATGGCAATTTCTGCTGCGTTCCATTGTGCTGCGGCTTTTACTGCGCAGATTAAGTTCATGAATGCATCCGAGCTTCCGCGATCAATCGATCTTTGTGCGCCGGTGATGATGACGGGTTTGCAGAGGTCTTTGAGCAGAAATGAGAGTGCTGCGCTCGTGTAGTGCATGGTGTCGGTGCCGTGGGTGATGACGACGCCATCGGCTTTTGGGAGGATGGTTTGGATTGCGTCAGCCATTGTTTTCCAGTCGTTTGTCATGGCATCTTCGCTCATCATGCTCATGACTTTAACCGTTTTGAGGTTGGCGATCTGTGCAAGTTCGGGGCACATGGCAACGAAGTCTTGCGCGCTATAGTCGCTGGCGACTCCTCCTGTGCGATAGTCGACGCGCGACGAGATTGTGCCGCCGGTGGAGAGAATGGCAACGGTGGGGAGGTTGTTGTTGTGGGAGAGTGTTGTTTTTTTTGGGAGGGGTGTTTGGTATTCTTCAAGGAGTGTTTTTTTCTTGATTTTTTTGGTTTCGATGCCAATGTTGTAGCCGCTGGGGAGTTTGAGGACCGTGATATCGTTGGACAAGAGTTCAGGGCGGGGTAAAAGGGTGCCGATGAATTCGCCTTCGCAGGTCGTGAGTTGGACTTTGTCGCCAGGCTTCATGAGGTTTTGTGGTCGTTCCTGATTTAAAAAGGTTTGGAGGGAAATAAAGAAGAAGGATTGTCAGTGTGGAAATGTGTTCAAGAAAGGGACAGTTATTGACGAAAAGAACCAAAAGGTTTATAAAGGGTATTCGGGGTTATACGGGTATGCTGCAGTATGTTGTCTGGGGAATCACATTCCTCACGCTTTGGCTTACAATTGTATGGTTGAATTTCTTATTTACGCAGAAGTCTACGCCAAAATTGAAGCGTTTGCCCAAGATTACTTTTGGAATTCCGGTCTGGAACGAGGAGAAGACAGTTGTGCGTACGATTCAGTCGTTGCTCGAGGCAGACTATCCAAGTCATTTGAAGGAGATTATCGTGGTTAATGATGGGAGTACGGATGGGACGCGCAAGGTTGTTGAGAAGTTTGTCAAAGCGCATCCTGAAGTGGTGCTGATCAATAAGGAGAATGGTGGAAAGGCGTCTGCCGTGAATGACGCGATCGATAGAGCAACAGGGGAGTTTTTTGCGCAGATTGATGCGGATAGTCGAATAGAGCCAAACGCGTTAAAGCAGGTCATTCCTCATTTTGCAGACAAGAAGGTGGGCGCGGTGATTAGTCGGATTCGGGTTGATGAGCCGAAGAACTTTTTCCAGCGCATGCAGCGTTTCGAGTATGTGATGTCTTCGATGACGCGGTTTATCATGAATAATTTCGGGACGTTAACAATAACGCACGGTGCGTTAAGTACGTTCCGTACATCAACGCTGCGCAAGGTGGGTGGTTTTGTGCGTGATAAGGAGAATATCACGGAGGATTTCGAGATTGCGTTGCGGTTGCGCAAAAATGGATACGCGATTGTAATGGAGCCAAATGCAATCTCATACACGCATGTTCCAAGCACGCTAAGAACCATTTGGCGTCAGCGGATCAGGTGGAGTCGTGGCTATATTTACAATATGTGGCAGTATCGGGGGATGGTTTTTGACACGCGTCATGGACTCCTTGGGACGTTCCAGTTGCCGGTGAACGTGCTTGCAGTTGCACTGCTTATTTTCAATGTGAGTTTGATCTCGTACGATTCCATGAATCGTTTATCGAAGTTTGTGTTCAGAAGTTTCACGATTCCGGATTATTTTTTCACGCAAATCACGAGTTTCCCCTCCTTGCGTGAGTTTATTTTGGCGCGTAATGTGCAAGTGATGCTGCCGGTGTTTGTTTGTTTCATGCTGGGGTTGTATTTGATCGTGTTTGCGCACCGGATGTTTAATGAGCGGTTACAAAAGAACGTGCTTCCGTTCATCGCATATACGTTGGTCATGCCGTATTTTTCGACGGTGAACTGGGTTTCTTCGATAGCAAAGGAAGTGCGTAGGACCAGGCGCACCTGGCGCTGACTTTCTCATAACCTTTATATATCGTCTTTTTCGCGTTTTTGTTTTATGGGTCGGTAGCTCAGCTTGGATAGAGCAGTCGGTTCCTAACCGGAAGATCGTGGGTTCGAATCCCATCCGGCCCGTATGTATGTTTTAAAGCAGATTCCGGAGGATTTCAAGGTGTGGGAAGAAAGTGTGATTGTCCCTAAAGAGAAGGGTAAGTTTCTTTATTTTCGGATGCGTAAACGTGAGT
>Ga0334722_10005425_pt1 | contig 12880 bp, 10 predicted proteins | sample C3_bottom_MG_FD_207210 | JGI IMG/M metagenome (GOLD analysis project Ga0334722, IMG submission 207210) | Sediment microbial communities from Yellowstone Lake, YNP, Wyoming, USA - C3_bottom | ecosystem: Environmental > Aquatic > Freshwater > Lake > Sediment | place: USA: Wyoming | collected...
CTACGCGGATCCCAACCTTGCGCCAACAAAGATCGTAGCCGGGCCTGGCGGCCCGGCTACGATCGCCACATGCGCTACCCCGTCGTCCTCTTCGATCTCGACGGCACGCTGATCGACTCGGGGCCGATCATCCTTGCGTCGATGCGGCACGCCGCCCTCTCCGTTCTCGGGGTCGAGGTGGACGAGATGAAGGTGCGCGCGGCGATCGGCGGGCCAGGGTTGGTCGCGCAGATGCGCGAGCTCGACCGCGATCGGGTGGACGAGCTCGTCGGGGCCTACCGCGAGCACAACGAGCCGCTGCACGACAAGCTCGAGGCGTTCGACGGCATGCTCGGCCTGCTGCCACACCTGCGCGAGCGCGGCCACCGTCTCGGCATCGTGACGGCCAAACGTCGTGTGACGGTGGAGCTCGCGTTTCGGCGCTTCCCGGCGCTGCGGGAGCTGACGGACGTCCTCGTCGGCGCGGACGACACGGCCCGCCACAAGCCCGATCCCGACCCGTTGCTCGAGGCCCTCGCACGGCTCGATGCCCGGCCCGCGGACGCCGCCTACGTCGGCGACTCGCCGTTCGACGTCCGTGCGGCAAAGGCCGGAGGCTTGCTCGCCGTTGCGGTCGGCTGGGGCGGGATCCACGACGACGAGCGACTGCTCGCGGAAATGCCGGACGTCCTCGTCCACGAGCCTGAGGAGCTGCTCGATGTCCTCTGAGAATCGACTTCGTCGATTCCCATCAGGAGGAACAGCCGTGGGAGTCGGAACGCAGATACACGAGCGGGTGGCCGAGCTCCGGCGCCTGATCGAGCACCACAACTACCGCTACCACGTCCTCGACGACCCGGAGATCTCCGATGCCGCCTACGACACGCTCTTCGACGAGCTGAAGGCACTCGAGGAGGCGCATCCCGAGCTCGTCACACTGGACTCGCCTACCCAGCGCGTCGGCGCTCCACCCGCGGACGGCTTCCGCAAGATCGAGCATCTACTGCCGATGGGCTCGCTGGAAAAGGTAACGACCGACGACGCTCTCGCGAAGTGGGCCGACGACGTACGCAAGCGTCTGGGAACCGACGAGCCGGTCTCGTACGTCGTCGAGCCGAAGATCGACGGCTCGGCGATCTCGCTCGTGTACGAGAGCGGCGCTTTCGTCCGGGGCGCAACGCGGGGCGACGGCATGCGCGGAGAGGACGTGACTGCGAACCTGCGCACGGTCGAGGCGGTGCCCTTGCGTACCCGAGCGCATGACGGCGAGGTGACGCCCGCGCTGCTCGAGGTCCGTGGCGAGGTCTACTTCCCTCTCTCCGGCTTCCGCCGCTTCAACGAGGCACAGGTTGCGGTCGGGAAGAAGGAGGCGCCGAACCCCAGGAACGCGGCGGCGGGCTCACTTCGCCAGCTGAACCCTGCGATCACGGCGGAGCGCCCGCTTTCCGTCTGGATCTACGGTGTGGGCGCACGGAGCGACGGCGCCGGCCCCGACTCCCACTACGCGATGCTGCAGTGGCTGCGCGAGCGCGGGTTTCGCACGAACCCCCACGTCGAGCTGGTCGAGTCGATCGAAGAGGTCGCGGCCGTCGTGGCCGCATGGGAACGGCGGCGGGCCGAGCTCGACTACGAGATCGACGGCGTCGTGATCAAGGTCGACTCTTTCGACCAGCAGCGCCGACTCGGCGCGCTGCACGAGCGCCCGCGCTGGGCACGCGCGTACAAGTGGGCGCCTATGACGGCTCAGACGAAGCTGCTCAAGATCCTCATCCGGGTCGGCCGCACGGGCGCGCTCAACCCGTGGGCGCTGCTCGAGCCGGTTGAGGTCGGCGGTGTCACGGTCTCGCGCGCGACGCTGCACAACGAGGAGGACATCAACCGCAAGGGGATCCGAGAGGGGGACCTCGTCATCGTCCAGCGGGCAGGCGACGTGATCCCGCAGGTGGTCGGTGCCGCGGGCGAGCACCGCCGCGGCACGAAGCAGTTCCGAATGCCGACCCACTGCCCGCTCTGCGGTGTCGCGGTCGTGAAGCCGGAGGGCGAGGTCATGCACCGTTGCCCGAACCGCGCCTGTCCGTCGCGTGGGCTCGAGACGCTGATCAACTGGGTCAGCTCGGCGATGGACATCGAGGGCGTCGGTGAGCAGTTCGTCCGCCGTCTCTGGGATCTCGGCCTGCTGCGCTCGATGCCCGCCCTCTACCGGCTGACCGTCGAGCAGATCGCGGAGCTCGAGGGCTACGGCGAGATCTCGGCCACGAAGATCGTCGACTCGATCGAGTTGTCGAAGCAGCAGCCGTTCTCGCGCGTCCTGTTCGGTCTCAACATCCCCGACGTCGGGTGGGTGACGGCGCGCAACCTGGCGCGCCACTTCACGAATGTCGACCACCTGCTCGACGCGAGCATGGACGACATCCAGGAGGTCGAAGGGATCGGGCCGGACCGCGCCGAGTCGATTGCCGAGTGGTTCAAGGATCCCGACAACCGCGCCCTCGTGCAGGAGTTCCGCCAGCTCGGGCTGCGCTTCGAGACGGGCGACGAGGAGAGACCGGTCGAGGGGCCGCTCACAGGGCAGCAGTTCGTCGTCACCGGCACGCTCGAGCGTTTCACGCGCGAGGAGGTGAAGGCCGCGCTCGAAGCGCTCGGCGCCAAGGTCTCGGACTCCGTCTCCAGCAAGACGACCGGGCTCGTCGTTGGCGAGGAGCCGGGCGCGTCCAAGCTCTCGAAGGCGAAGAGAGCCGGCGTTCCACTCCTTACCGAGGCTGACCTGCGCCAGCTTCTGGGCATGTAGGGGTCGCCCTCGAATCGACGCGCACGTCGAGGGCGAGGCGGAGCCTCGCCCCTACACCAGGCGCTTGCGAAAGATCCTGTAGAGCGCGACGTCGTAGATGCTCTTGAGCACGCCGGCGACCGCGAACGGTGCGCCGAGGGAGCTCCGCAGCAACGCGCCGGCGAGTATGGGAGCGACCGGGCGCGTCACGTAGCGTGCGGCGTTCGTGTACGCGGCGGCCGCGGTGAGCTCCGAAGGATCGACGACCGTGACGATGAGCGCCTGGCGTACGGGTACGTCCATCTGTGAGAGCAGATGACGTGCCAGCAGCAGCGCGACCGCCGTGCCGAGGTTGGGTGCGAAGGCGATCGCGGCGAGCAGCACGTTCGACGGCAGATGCGTGAAGACCATCGTCCGCACGAGGCCGATGCGACCCGCGATGCGTCCGGCGAGCTGGAAGGAGACTGCCTGGAGGATGCCGATCCCGAAGAAGACGAGGCCGATCTCCTCCGCCGACGCGTCGTATCGCCGGGCAAGGAGATAGGCGATGAACGTCTGCGGCACGAATCCGCCGCCAAAGCTGTCGAGCGCGAACAATGCCGCGAGACGCTGCACGACCGGTCGGGAGCGAGTGAGTCGGGGACGCGCGCCATTCACGGGCGGCTCCTCGAGCGCCGGCGAGAGGCGGAGTGCTGCCGGCAGGGCAAGGACCGCGACAACGGGGTAGACCAGCAGCCAGTGGGAGGAGGCGGCGTGGAGCAGCGTGGGACCACCCGCGGCCAGGGCGCCGAGCGAGCCCGCCAGTGTCGCCACCGTGTTGTACGTCGCGAACAAGCGCGCTGGAGGGGCGGTTCCAGCTGCGCGAGGCAGCATCGCCTGCTCGAGCGAGGTGAACGGACCCGACTCGATGACGTCGGTTGAGATGGTGCCCGTCAGACCTGCGAGGACGAGTGCCGGCACCCAGCTCGTGAGAGCGAAGACTGCTCCTGCGCAGCCCATGACGACGAGGAGGAGACGATAGACCCGCCGACGGCCGATCAGATCTCCGAAACGTGCCAACCCGACCGACGTGAGAGCCAATCCGGTCAGGATCCCTGCGAGCACGATCCCGATCTCGATGCCGGAGAGATCGCGCCTCTCGAGCGTGACCCCCACCAGCACGCTGCCGAGGCCGTAGGCGAACGCACGAAACGCCTGGACGGTGAGGATGCGCCGTGCGTCGGCGCTCAGGCAGGTGCCTCCGCGACCTCCCGACGACACCACGCATACGGCGCGTCGTACACGGGCAGCGACAGCTCGAGCTGCCGGTGATCATCGAGGTCGAGCAAGGCGAACCCTTACCCTACGCCTCGTGGGCGAGGAGTGTCACGAAGCGGTCCTGAGCCAGGCGTGCGCCCCAGTACGCAACGGGGCTTCCGTTCTCCACGACCACGAATGCGAACCTGTCGGCGACGAAGCCGGAGAGCGAGCAGGCGAGGTCTGTCGTGCCGGTCTTCGCTCGGATGATGCCCTTGAGCAAGGGTAATCGGTGGCGCATCGTGCCGCTCGTCCCGGCCACGGCGAGGGAGCGGACGAACGGTCTGCGCAGCGTGGGATCCGACCATGCCGCCTGGAGGACGCCGACGATCGCGGCGGGGGTAAGTCGATCGGCAGGGGAGAGGCCGGACCCGTCGGCGATCCACACGCCCGTGACGGAGATCCCAGCCTCTTTCATCGCATTCGTCACGACTCGAGCTCCCCCGGTGGTCGAGCCGACTGCACCCGCTGCGGCCCCGAGCTGCTTGAGCAGCATCTCCGCGGTGAAGTTGTCGCTCTCGTGGTCCATGAAGCGGACGATCTCGCCGAGCTGCACCGATCGGTCGGAGGCGAGCGGGAGCGCCGAAGTCGGCGTACGACCCAGCCCCGGCCGACCGGTCACCCGAACGCCTGCTCTCGAGAGCTCGGCAGTAAGCGCCTTCGCGGCGAGAAGTGGCGGCGACAGCGCAGGCCAGCCACGCGCGCGGTCGACGACGAGCGCGGAGAGCGGTGGCGACTCGATCCCGACGAAGCCGCGCTTCCAGCTGGCGACGCCGCGCTCGCGATCGTAGAACGACTCGTCACCGCGGATGCGTCCGTCCACGCTCGTGATTCCGAGTGACCGCACCTTGTGAGCGAGCGCCGCGAGATCTCTCGTCGTGAGTGTCGGGTCGCCGAAGCCCTTCAGCACGAGGTCCCCATCCCACGCGGTCCCGGTACGGCGCCCGCTGCCGTACAGCTCCGTGTGGAAGCGGTAGGCCGGACCAAGCTCGACGAGCGCAGCCCATGCGACCGGGAGCTTCGCGTTCGAGGCCGGAATCACGGACTTCGTATCGTTGTGCGCGAACAGGACCGTCCCCGTTTCGAGGTCGACCGCGATCGCCGCCGTCCGCCCGGGTGGGAGGTACGGTCCCTTGAGCGCCCGGTTGAGCTTGGTCGAAAGACTCGGCGCGGCCGCCGGCGCGGGGCTTGCGGCTGCGACGAGCACGCAGAGCACGACGACGCCGAGCGCCAGGGTCGTGCGCGGTCTCATGACCGTCAACCGTAGATCGTGATCGTGACGGTACGCCGACCCCATGCGAGCGCCTTTGCTCTCGAGGGCATCCAGAGGTCGATGATGTTCCCTCTCACGGCCGTGCCTACGTCAGCGGCAACCGCCTTCCCGTATCCGGGCACGAACATGCGCGTGCCGAGGGGTATGACGGCGGGGTCGACGGCGACGACGCCGACACCGACGGGAAGCCCGCTCGCCGTCCGGCCGGGCAGGTGGTACGCGACGGCATCCACGACCAGGGTGCGCGCTCTGCTCCCTTCGGGACGCTTTCCCGCGGCCCCTGTCGTCGACGTGTGCGCCGCGGTCGCCGATGTCGGCTTCGACGTGGTCTTGGTGGCGGCCGCAGCCGGACGCGTGGAGATTACCGCCGAGCGTCGTTCCGCCTGGCGGGCGAGCGCGTCGAGATCGGCGACTTGCCTGCGTGTGAGATCGCGCCGTGCCCGGAGCGAGGCGAGCGTTCCGGTACGTGCCTGTGCGGCGCGTTGAAGCTGTGCGACTCCGACCTCCGCGCTCCGCCGCGCCGCGGCCAGCTCGAGATCCCGAGCACGCAGCTGAGTCTCGAGGAGTCGGAGGCGCGCTTCCTTCCTCCGGAGGTCGTCGACCAGCCGTCGGTTCGCCTGGGCGGCGCGTTTGAGACCGTCGATTCCCTCGACGGCTTGATCGATCGATGCCGCGCCGAGGAGGATCGCGATCGGATCGGGCTGGTCCTGCTTGTAGAGCATGCGCAGCGTTTGCGCCAGACGTCGGCGCGCGGTGGCGAGAGAGTGCCGCACCACCGCCGCACGTCGACGTGCCAGGTCGCGCGCCCGTGATAGCTCGTCGGCGCGCGCGCGCAGGCTCGCGAGCGTGCTGCGCTCCTGCGCGAGCCGGCTCTCGAGCGCGTAGAGCTCGAGCAGCGTGGCGTGTTCCCGCTTGCCGAGTGCGGCCTGTTGCGCACGAAGCGCGCCAGCGCGAGGCGTCGTCGTCGTACCGGCGCCGAGCGCGGGAAGGAGAAGCCCGGCCGCGAGTGCTCCTACAACCGCCGCGGCGATCAGCCGCCCGTTCGCGCCGACTCCCCGTCTCACAAGGGCGGGACCGTACCATACGACGGCCTGATAAATGCCAGGAAATGCCTATTTTGCTGGACTTTTACGAAAGTACCCGGTTGCGGTCGTCGTTTCAGGCTGCTAGTGTCCCGACTTCGTGACGGGTGACGCCCACTGGGGGCGTGCCTGTCGACCATCGAACCAGAGGTTTTTTCGATCAGTTCGAGAAAGCGACAGGCCCCGACGCTGCTGGTACTCGCCGCGTCACTCGTGATCGGTCTCGCTACGATCGCCGGTTCGGCGACCGCCAATCCGTCGATCTCGTCCAAGCAGGCGCAAGCCACAGCCGTGCTCGCCCAGATCCAGGAGATCCAGGGGCGTGTGGAACGGGCCAGCAATGTGCTCTACGCCGCGAACGAGCAATTGAGCCAGATCAACGGCGATCTCAAGCTCAACACTCAGCGCCTCGGTATCGCGCGGGAGAGTCTGGGCGTTGCTCAGGCGCGGGTCGAGGCTCGACTCAGGGCGCTGTACATGAATGGCACCGGCGGCGGCACGGTCGAGATACTCCTCGGTGCGGAGAACCTCGACGACCTGCTCAACCGGATCGATGCAGCCAAGAGAGTGAGCCGCCAGGACACGCAGGTTCTGCGGCAGGTGCGGTCCTTTCGGAAGGAGGTCGAGCGGCGCCAGGTGAACCTGAGGAATGCCCGTGCGACTCAGACCAAGCTCGTTGCGGAGCGTGCTGCACAGAAACGCTCGATCGAGAGTCAACTCGGCGAGCAGCAGCGGCTGTACGACTCGATCAAGGGCGAGATCGCGAAGCTGAGGGCAGCGGAAGCTCGCCGGCAGGCCCTGCTCGCCGCCCAGGCTCGGGCACGCTACATCGCACAGATCCAGGCGCAGCGCGCGCAAGCGCTCGGGGCGGCGGCCGCGGCTCAAGCAGGGTCGGACGCGACCCCGACTCCTCCCGGCAGCTTCATCTCGGATGGACTCCCAGCGCCACCGCCTTCGAAGTACGGCAACGTCGTCGGCATCGCGCTGCAGTACCTCGGCACGCCCTACGTCTGGGGCGCGTCAGGGCCGGGGGCGTTCGACTGCTCCGGATTCACGTCGTACGTCTACGCACAGGTCGGCATCTATCTGCCGCACAACGCCGCCGCCCAGTACAGCTACGGCACTCCTGTCGGCCGTGACCAGCTCGAGCCCGGCGATCTCGTCTTCTTCGACGGCCTCGGCCATGCCGGGATCTACATCGGCGGCGGACAGTTCGTGCATGCGCCGCACACGGGGGACGTGGTCAAGATCTCGAGCATGTTCGAGTCTTGGTACGCGGCAACCTTCGTCGGCGCGAGAAGACTCTAGTTTATTGCGCAAGGTTCAAGATCTGCGTAGCCGCAGATCTTGAACCGCGGAAGATCCCTGAAGGGGCCGCTCCGCGGCCGTGCACAACCAGAAGTCCTTGTGGACTTCTGGTGCGCATCTACTTCCAGCGCAAATGCGTAGGTCCGCGTGGCTGCGGATTCCGCCCGCGGCGGCGTGCCGGCTTCAGGGTCCGACCGCTACTCGCTGCGGTAGAGCTCTTCGACCGCGTCGGCGAAATGCTCGAGGACGACGCGACGCTTGAGCTTCAGCGTCGGCGTGATCTCGCCGTCCTCCATCGTGAAGTCTCTCGGCAGGATCGCGAAGCGCTTCAACTGCTCGAACCGTGAGCGGTCGGCGTTGACGGTGTCGACTATCTCCTGCATGAGCGCGTGGACCCGCCCGTCGCCTGCGAGTGTTTCCATGCCGCCGTCCACGCCGTGCTCAGCCGCCCACCTGCGGATCTCGTCCTGCTCCAGCGTGAGGAGCGCTGCGACGTACGGACGGCGGTCTCCGACGACAAGCGCCTGGGAGACATACCGCGATGCCTTCAGGTCGTTCTCGATGTTTTGCGGGGCGACGTTCTTGCCCCCTGCGGTGACGAGGATGTCCTTCTTGCGGTCGGTGATCCGCACGAAGCCGTCCGCGTCGATCTCGGCGATGTCGCCCGAGCGGAGCCAGCCGTCCTCGGAGAGTACGGCGGCGGTCGCCTCGGGATCTCGGTAGTAGCCGGCGAACACCGTCTCGCTCCTGATCAGAAGCTCGCCGTCCTCGGCGAGGCGGAGCTCGAAGCCGGGGAGTGCCGGCCCCACGGTGCCGAAGCGGTATCGGTCAGGGGTGTTAGTGGTCGCCGCCGAGGTGCATTCGGTGAGCCCGTAGCCCTCGAGGATGCGAATGCCGAGCGCGTCGAAGAACTCGGCGATCTCCTGCGAAAGCGGCGCGCCACCCGCGATCGGCGTCCGGAGGCGTCCGCCGAGACGCTCGCGCACCTGTGCGAAGACGAGGCGATCGGCGACCGCGAGCTGCGCGGCGAGCCCGGGTGAAAGCGTCCGTCCCTGCTGTCGGAGCTCGCTCGCTCGCCGGCCCACGCGGAGCGCCCAGTCGACGATGCGTCGTTTCACGCCCGTGGTGTCGTCGAAGGCAGAGACGACAGCGGTGTGGATCTTCTCGTACACACGGGGGACACTCGGGAGGATCGTCGGCCGGATCTGCGGCAGGGCTGCTGCAACGGCGAGCGGGTCGGGGAGGAAGGCGGTTGCGAAACCGACATACGGCCCGGCGAGGTGCAGCAGACGCCCGAAGTTGTGCGCGAGCGGCAGGTACAGGAGCGTCACGTCGTCGTCCTGCGCGTATCGCGGCAGCCCGTCGACGACAGCGACCATCTCGTAGTAGTTGCGGTGCCGGATCATGCAGCCCTTCGGCGGCCCGGTCGTGCCCGAGGTGTAGATCAACGTAAAGAGATCTTCCTCGTCGACCGAGGCCACCGCTTCGTCGAGTGCCTCCGGGTGCGCCGTGGCGTACTCGCGTCCGTCGGCCTCGAGCGCAGCGAGGTCGTCGTAGGTGAGGACGTGCTCCAGCGGTGGTGTCCCGCTCCCGTTCGTCACCTTCGCCAGCTGGTGCGCGTCCTCGCACAGCACTCCCACCGACCGGGAGTGCTCGAGTACGAACCGGGCGTCCTTCGCGGAGCTATTCTCATAGATCGGAACGACGACGGCTCCGACATGCGCGAGCGCGAAGTCGAACAGCGCCCATTCAAGCGTCGTCCGTGCGAGGATCGCGAACGCGTCACCCTTGCGTACGCCGCGTGCGAGCAGACCGCCGGCGAGAGCATCCACGCGCCCGCCCGCATCGCTCCAGGTCACCTCGTGCCAGTGATCGTCGTGCTGAACGAGATATGCGGGACCGGCCCGGCCCTTCGCGACCCCGTCACGCCACAGCCGAGGGATCGTACGGTTGGTTGCCATCGGCGGGAATGTACGTCAGAGCAGGGAAGCCGCGCCCCGCCGAGAAACCATCCGGTCCGTCTACTGTGCGACTCGAGCGGATACAGGAGGAGCATGCGCACGACCTGGAACGGATCACTTAGTTTCGGGCTGGTCACGATTCCCGTCGGGCTCGCGCCCGCCACGAAGTCGGCTGCGCGTCAGTCGGACGTCTCGTTCCGCCTGCTCCACCGGGAGTGCCTGACGCCGATCAAGCAGAAGCGCTGGTGCCCGAAGCACGATCGTGAGGTGACCCAGGACGAGCTCGTGCGCGGCTGGGAGGTCGCAAAGGGGCAGTTCGTGGTCGTTGAGGACGAGGAGCTGGAGGCGATCGAGCGGAGCGACGACTCGCGCGCGATCGAGATCGCCAGCTTCGTCGCTCTCGGCGAGGTCGATCCCGTCTGGTTCGACCGCACGTACTTCCTCGTTCCCGCGTCTGCGCCCGCGCAGCGCCGACCGTACCGGCTCCTCCTCGAGGCGATGCGGGAAGCGGGCGTCGGCGCGATCGGACGTTTCGTTCGCGCAGGGCGCGAGTCTCTCTGCCTCGTTCGTGCCAAGGGCGACGCGCTCGTGCTCGAGACGCTCTTCCTCGCCGAGGACGTTCACTCGCAGGCGGAGATCGACGAGGCCGTGGCCGGGACCGAGCTGAAGAAGGCCGAGCTGGCGCTCGCGCAGCAGCTCATCGATGGGCTTCGCGGCTCGTTCGACCTGAGCGGGCTCCAGAGCGACTATCGACGCGACCTTCGCGCGCTCCTCGAGGCGAAGCTGCGTGGCGAGGAGATCACGGTGCCGGAGCCCGAGGCCGAGCTGGCACCGGTCGTCGACCTGCTCGAGGCGCTGAAGGCAAGCGTCGCCGCGGCGAAGACGAAACCAGCCGAAGAGAAGCCGGCGGCCAAGCCGAAGACTCGTGCCACGGCCGCCAGATCGCGTAAGAGCGCCTAGCGTTCCACGAGACCACTCGGGCGGCTGTGGCCGCCCGAGGTCGATCGGTCGTATCCGGGACCGCGCTAGTCGGACTGTGGCGCGCCTGTACCGACGGCCTGGAGCTGGGCCTGGAAAAGGGTCTTGTCGATTTTGCCTTGGTAGATCGGGACGCCCTCCTCGATACAGAGCCTGATGATCGTCTCGCGATCGATACCGAGCTCCTTCGAGAGCTCCTCGGGCGTCAGGTGGTTCGCCATGCCCTGCCTCCTTCGAGCATCAAAAAAGCCCGTCGGCGCACTGCGCGCGATCGGGCTAGCCGGACGCTCCTCTGTTGGTGACGGGGGTCAACGGGCCCGCCTCCCGAAATGCTCCATGACGATCTGACGATACTCCGCGTCGATGACGTGCGCAACGACATTGCTCGGTCTCGAGGCGACGAACGTGGATACACGGCTGGGGCGGATCCGAGCGTTCGTCGGCGGAGCGGGCACGCCCATCGTCCTGCTCCACGGCCTGAGCGGTGGCGCGGCGACGTGGGTCGAAGTCGTGCGAGGCCTGGCGGGGCGCCGGATTGTCGCTCTCGACCTTCCCGGCCACGGCGGCTCGAGCCGGCCGCCGCGCCGCGCAACGATCGACTGGTATGCGGACGCCCTCGCCGCCGCGATCGCTGAGCTTCGTGTGGTTCCCGCCCTTCTCGCCGGTCACTCGTTCGGGGGACAGGTCGCTCTGCGGCTCGCCGAGCGGCACCCCGATCTCGTCCGAGAGCTCGTGCTGATCGGGCCGTCGGGAATCGAGCAGCTTACTCGCCGCACACGCGTCTTGGCTGTGCTCACGACGCTGCTACGCCCAGGCGCTCGCGTCGCTCCTCTCGGCGCTCGGCTCGCCGCTCGGGCGTGGTTTCGGCGACTCGCGTTCGCTCCGTTGCGGGTCGCCGATCCGGACGCGCTCCCGGTGCGTGCGGTGCAAGGGTTCTTCGCCGAGATGCGCGAGCACACCGACGTGCGGACAGCGCGCCGCGCGATCCTCGCCGACCGACCTGGTGGAAACGACACGCCGCTTCCCTGCCCTGCGGTCGTGCTGTGGGGCGCTTCGGACGCCGTCGTGCCGGTCGGTCACGGTCTCGCGCTCGCGCGCAGAGCCAACGTGGATCTTCGAGTCGTCGCCGACTGCGGCCACCTCCTGATCGGCGAGCGGCCCGACGTCGTGCTCGACGCGATCGCAGCGGTCCAGAGATGGGGTCAGGTCTTCCATGTTCCACCCGACGGTGGAACATGGAAGACCTGACCCCTAAACCGGGTTCTCGACCTCGATGAACTCCCAGGGGATGTCGAACGTCTCGCCGATCCGCGCGGCCAGTGCCTGCACCCCGAACCGCTCCGTCGCGTAGTGGCCCGCAGCAATCAGATGGATGCCGAGCTCACGTGCCGCGTGCAAGCTCGGTTCCTCCGGTTCGCCGGTCACGAAGCAGTCGTACCCCTCGCGCGCCGCCGTGATCAGGTCGTAGCCCGCGGCCCCCGTCGACACGGCGACGCGCTCGATGCGGGTGTGCCCTTCCGCGAAGACGAGCGGTTCACGCTGGACCACCTCGCGCACTCGCGCCGCGAGCTCCTCGATCGAGACCGGCGAGCCGAGGCTCCCGCCGACGCCGACGCCGCCGAAGGAGCGCTCCGGCTCGATGTCGAGCCGACGCGCGAGCTGCGCGCTGTTGCCCAGCTCCGGGTGGGCGTCCAGCGCGAGATGGTAGGCGACAAGCGAGATGTCCGTGGCGAAGAGAGCGGCAAGCCGGCCGCGGAGACGCCGATCCACGACCAGCGGCTCGGTGCGCCAGAAGAGCCCATGGTGCACGAGCACGAGCTCGGCTCTCGCCCGGGCCGCGTGCTCGAAGAGCTCGAGCGACGACGAGACGCCGCACACGATCCGCGTGACCTCGTCTGCTCCGACCACCTGGAGTCCGACGGCGCCGAACTCCTGCCACTTCTCCACCTCGAGCAGGCCGTTCGCGAAGGACACGATGTCGTCGCGGCGCGCCATACCGTTCGATCCTAGTGGTCTCTCCAGGAGAGACCACTGAAAGAACTTGACCTACGGGCGAGTGAATCGCCCTTCGGCCGAGTCTGCGTCGTGCAGTCGTATCTGGCCCGGCGACTCGCGCGATGGCGAGCCGCTACCCTTTCGACGCTCGGGGTGTGGCGCAGCCTGGTAGCGCGCTCCGTTCGGGTCGGAGAGGCCCCCAGTTCAAATCTGGGCACCCCGATTGTCTGGCGCAAGGTCG
>Ga0334722_10005426_pt1 | contig 12879 bp, 11 predicted proteins | sample C3_bottom_MG_FD_207210 | JGI IMG/M metagenome (GOLD analysis project Ga0334722, IMG submission 207210) | Sediment microbial communities from Yellowstone Lake, YNP, Wyoming, USA - C3_bottom | ecosystem: Environmental > Aquatic > Freshwater > Lake > Sediment | place: USA: Wyoming | collected...
CAAGAGCGTGCAAAACACGCGCAAGATCACCAAGGCGATGGAGATGGTCGCGGCTTCCAAGATGCGCAAGGCGCAGGAGCGCACGCGCGCGGCCCGTCCGTACGCCGAGAAAATCCGCAACGTCGCGGCCCACCTCTCGCACGCCAATCCCGAGTACCGCCACCCCTACCTGGTGACGCGCGACACGGTGAAGAAAGTCGGCATCATCGTCGTCACCGCGGACAAGGGCCTGTGCGGCGGCCTGAACACCAATGTGCTGCGCATGGCGCTCGCGAAGATGCGCGAATGGGAGTCGCAGGGCGAGACCTTCGAAGTGTGCTGTATCGGCAACAAGGGCCTGGGCTTCATGCAGCGCCTCGGTGCCAACGTGGTGTCCCACGTGGTCGGCCTGGGCGACAAGCCGCACATGGAGCGGCTGATCGGCGCGCTGAAGATCATGCTCGACGGCTACACCGAGGACCGCTTCGATCGCCTCGAGATTTTCTATACAAGATTCGTCAACACCATGAAGCAGGAACCGGTGATGGAGCAGCTCCTGCCGCTGTCGGGAGAAAAGCTCGGCTCACCCGAAGGTTCCTGGGATTACATCTACGAGCCCGATGCCAAGTCCGTACTCGACCAGACGCTCACGCGCTACATCGAAGCGCTGATCTATCAGTCAGTGACCGAGAACATGGCCTCGGAGCAAAGCGCGCGCATGGTGGCGATGAAGGCGGCGAGCGATAACGCCGGCAGCGTTATCGACGAACTGACCCTGATCTACAACAAGACCCGCCAAGCGGCGATCACCAAGGAATTGTCCGAGATCGTTGCCGGCGCGGCGGCGGTTTGAAACACCAAACCGAATTTGAATTGAACTATTAGGAAACGACGATGAGCCAAGAAGGAACAATCGTACAGTGCATCGGCGCCGTGGTGGACGTGGAATTCCCGCGCGACCAGATGCCGCATATCTATGACGCGCTGAAAATGGACGAGATCGGGCTCACGCTCGAAGTCGAGCAGCAGCTTGGCGACGGCGTCGTGCGCACCATCGCACTGGGTTCTTCCGACGGTCTGCGCCGCGGCATGAAAGTGGTCAACACCAACGCGCCGATCTCGGTCCCGGTGGGGCCGAAGACCCTGGGTCGTATCGTGGACGTACTCGGCCGGCCGATCGACGAAGCCGGCCCGATCGGCGCCGAGAAAGTCGCCTCGATCCATCGCATGGCCCCCAAATACGACGAGCTTTCCCCGAGCCAGGAATTGCTCGAGACCGGCATCAAGGTGATCGACCTGGTCTGCCCGTTCGCCAAAGGCGGCAAAGTCGGCCTGTTCGGCGGCGCCGGCGTGGGCAAGACCGTGAACATGATGGAACTGATCAACAACATCGCGAAGAAACATAGCGGGCTGTCGGTGTTCGCCGGCGTCGGCGAGCGCACGCGCGAGGGCAACGACTTCTACCACGAGATGAAAGACGGCGGGGTGCTGGACAAAGTCGCCCTAGTCTACGGCCAGATGAACGAGCCGCCGGGCAACCGTCTGCGCGTGGCGCTGACCGGCCTGACCATGGCCGAATACTTCCGCGATGAAGGCCGCGACGTGCTGTTCTTCGTCGACAATATCTACCGTTTCACTCTCGCCGGCACGGAAGTGTCCGCGCTCTTGGGCCGCATGCCTTCCGCAGTGGGCTACCAACCGACCCTGGCCGAAGAGATGGGCCGCCTGCAGGAGCGCATCACTTCCACCAAGACCGGATCGATTACCTCGATCCAGGCGGTATATGTGCCCGCCGACGACCTGACCGACCCCTCACCCGCGACCACTTTCGGCCACCTCGACTCGACCGTGGTGCTGTCGCGCGACATCGCCTCGCTCGGTATTTACCCCGCGGTGGATCCGCTCGACTCGACCTCGCGCCAGATGGACCCGCACGTGGTGGGCGAAGAGCACTACAACACCGCGCGCGCCGTGCAGCAGACCCTGCAACGCTACAAGGAACTGCGCGACATCATTGCCATTCTGGGCATGGACGAGCTTTCGCCCGAAGACAAGCTGGCCGTGGCGCGCGCGCGCAAGATCCAGCGCTTCCTGTCGCAGCCCTTCGACGTGGCCAAGAACTTCACCGGCCAGGAAGGCAAGTACGTACCGCTGAAAGAAACCATCAAAGGCTTCAAGGGCATTGTCAACGGCGACTACGACAGCCTTCCGGAGCAGGCTTTCTACATGGTAGGCGCGATCGAAGAGGCAGTAGAAAAGGCGAAGACGCTCCAGTAAAGCCCAAGTGCGACCCCCGGCTTGCCGGGTGGTCGGGGACAAAAGGTTCTAAGTCATATGGCACATACGATTCATGTTGACGTGGTGAGCGCCGAAGAGGCCATCTACTCCGGCGAAGCGGAGTTTGTGGTGTTGCCCGGCGAAGAGGGCGAGCTCGGCATCTATCCCAAGCACACCCCGTTGATCACGCGCATCAAGCCGGGCACGGTGCGCATCAAGCCCGCGAGCGGCGGCGACGAAGAGCTGATTTTCGTCGCCGGCGGCATCCTCGAAGTGCAGCCCAACCTGATCACCGTGCTCGCCGACACCGCCATCCGCGGTCACGACCTGGACGAAGCCAAGGCGCTCGAAGCGCACAAGCGCGCGCAGGAAAATCTGTCGGACCGGACCGGCAAGATGGAATACGCCAAGGCGATGTCCGAACTCGCCGAAGCCGCGGCTCAGATCGCCGCCATCCGCAAACTGCGCCAGCGCAAGTAAGCTGCGGCAGTTCCGGGCGCGAGCTTGTTCGCGACTGAAAAAAGGCGGCCGAGGCCGCCTTTTTATTTATCTCACGACTGTCCGCAGCGCTAGTATTCACGCGCTTCTCCGGGCAATCCTTCTGATCGGCGACGTCCCCGGCCGATCACCCCACTGCCCTCGCCCGGGCTCCTGCTGTATCCTTACGAAAATATCTAGCGTGCGCCGCGCGCGCATTACCGGACCTATTTGGGAGTCACCATGGACAACACCCAGCTCGCTGAACTCCTCATGGGCATCGCCAAGGCCCAGGCCGCTGTGATTGACGCCATTGAACGCGCCGAACCCGGCTTCAAGAACAACCACGCCGTGCCCATGTTGACCACTGCCGCCAATGTGCGCGCAGCGGTGCCACGGATCCAGGATATGCCCGCGCGCATTCTGCTGCGCATGCAGGGACGGGCGGCATTCGATGTCGCGCAGATCCAGCAGGACCTCGAGGCCGCGTTTGCTTCGGATGGAATTTCACCCGGTGCGTCGGCCGAGCCGGGGGCGAATCTTTCGCCGGCGGCCATTCGCGCCGCGGCCAGGGTGCCGGCTGCAGCACCGGCTGCTCCGGCCCCTGCGGCACCTGGCGCGGATTTGGATTTTAGCGCCAAGTCCTGAGTTGCCTTAGAAGCCATTTCAGAATCATCGAAATGGCTCCCGACTTAGGGGAGCATGAGAGGATGCGCCCCGAAGGTCTCGATCCCGCTTGAGGGGAAAGTCCCCGTAGGGGATATGCCCTCATTTTGTAATAAGCCTCTCAGGCGACATCGACGCGGCGCCGGCCGGAGAATCGTCGCGGCCGGCTAGCCCGAAGCATTGACCACGGTAATCTGGTCGTTTAGCGTCCAGAAATCGTAAAGGTACCCGATCCCCAGCAGGCCCGCGGTGCACAGGTAAATGATTCCCGTGACCCACTTGCCGATGTACATGCGGTGCACACCGAAGAATCCGAGGAAAGTAAGCAGCACCCACGCGATGCTGTAGTCGATGCTGCCGGCGCGAAAGCGCAGATCGGCTTCGCGATCCATGGATGGAATCAGGAACAGGTCGATCAGCCAGCCGATGCCGAGCAGGCCCAGGGTGAAGAACCAGATGGTTCCGCTAACCGGCTTGCCGTAGTAGAAGCGGTGCGAGCCGGTGAAGCCGAAGATCCAGAGGATGTAGCCGATGATCTTCGAGTGGGTGTCGTTGGCGGCGTTCATGTGGTGCGTCTCCCGGGTATGCGCATTCGCGCATGCTAGCGCGCATCGCGCCCGGCGTGGGGCGGGCGCTTGAGGGTATCATTGGCGCCATCCGAGAATCACCAGTCCGAACCGAACGAGGAGAATCTGATGTCGAATGCGATTACCGGCGGTTGTCTGTGCGGCAACATCCGCTACAGCGTCAGCGCACCCGTGGAAAAAATCATTGCCTGCCACTGCACGCATTGCCAGAAGGCTTCCGGCGCCGGCGCCAGCCACAATGCCGTGGTGCCGACGAGCGCGGTGGCTTTCATCTCAGGCAAGCCCAAGCTGTACGCGGACACCGCCGCCAGCGGAAACACCCTGAACCGCTATTTCTGCCCTGACTGCGGTTCGCCCATCTACAGCCAAAGAGCGAAAGTGCCCGAGATGACGGTGCTCAAGGTCGGCACGCTGGACGATCCGCGTGCGATGAAACTCGTGATGAATATCTGGACCAACAGTGCGCGGCCCTGGATGCACAGGGATCCGGCCACGGAGCATTACCCCGAGAACAGGCCGGTCAAAGCCTGATCTTGCCGCTAGCGCAGGACCTCGCCGCGTTCGCGGGCCTGCAGTCGGCCCAACCAGGCGCGCAGGTCGTCGAATACGCGCCCGGCTTCGGCCTCATTGAATAATTCGTGGAAGTAGCCCGCATAGGCATGCATTGCGCCCACGCCAGGCGCGAGTTGCTCGAAAAAGGCCTCGCTGCCGTCCGCATCGACCAAGTGATCGTCGCCGGCCACGAGTAGCAGGGTGACGACCTTGAGCGTGGACGCTTGGCCTTGCGCAAACTCGATCGCCTCCAGCATGGCGCGCAACAGGCGCGCGCTGATTTTCGAATGCACCAGCGGATCCGCAGCATAAGCGTCGACCACTTCCTGCCGATGCGACAGGTATCGGGATTCGAGTCCATTCGGGATGCCGAATCCCGGCGCGACGGCACCCAGAACCCGCAGCAGCAGCTTTTGCGCCCCCGACAGCCTGATGCGCAGCGCGGGCGAAGACAGAATCAGGCCGCCGAGCGGCGATAGCGCCCGCGTCGCGTAATAGGCCGCAAACAAGCCTCCCATGCTGTGGCCGAGCAGCAGTGGTGGCGCCGACAGATTTTGGGCGAAGTCCTCGACCGCGATGCGCGCGTCCTGCAACAGCGTCTCCGCATCGGGCACATCGCCGCGGGCGCCGCCGGAGCGGCCGTGGCCGCGGTGATCGTAGGTGCGCACCGAGTAACCGCAATCATTGAAGAAGCGCGCCACCTGCGCATAGCGGCCGCAATGCTCGCCTAGTCCATGCATCAGCACGATGCCTTTGACAGCCGCCGCGTTGATTGGCCAATCGGCAACATACAGCGACGTGCCGTCCGCGGCAGTCAGATAAAGTTCGCGCGCTTGCGTCACGGGCATGGCAGTTTGCGGCTTTTCAGGTAAGGTACCATCTCGAGTCAGACGGCGGTCCGGGAACCGGGGCCCGCCGCCGCAGTATATCAATCCCAATGCTAGGGCAGGACACCAGGTGCGGCGCTGGAACGGATGGGGTGACGACAGCATCAAGCTCGCGCTGAACGCGGAGGCCTTGGCGTTTCTGCAGCGGCGCATCGGTCAGTCCAGGCCGTTTCAGGATGCGACGCTGGCCGAGGCCTGCCGCGGCATTGCGCCCAGCCGCCTGCAAGCGCACCGCTTGATCGACACCGCGGTGGAGACGCGGCTGCGCAGTGCGCTCGGCCAGGGCCTGCCCGACTGGCTGAAGCTGCGCTACGGCAGGATAGGCGCCGTGCCCGACGGTGTTGCTTTTCCGGAAAGCGGCGAGCAGGTACGCGAGTTGCTCGAGTACGCCCAGGGCTGCGCTGCGGCGGTGATTGCCTACGGCGGCGGCACCAGCGTGGCGGGCCAATTGACTGCACTCGCCGGCGAGCAGCCGGTGCTGACGATCAATCTGTCGCGGCTGACGCATTTCATCGAGCTGGACCGCGATTCGCAATTGGCGCGCTTCGGCGCCGGCGTCGCCGGGCCGGATCTGGAAGCGCAGCTGCGCGCACAGGGTTACACCCTCGGTCATTTTCCGCAGTCATTCGAGTATTCGACGCTGGGCGGCTGGATCGCAACGCGCTCTTCCGGGCAGCAATCATTGCGCTACGGCCGCATCGAGCAATTGTTCGCCGGAGGCCGGGTCGAAACGCCCAGCGGCACGCTGCTGATTCCAACTTTTCCGGCTTCCGCGGCCGGCATCGATCTGCGCGAAATGGTACTGGGTTCCGAGGGCCGGCTGGGCATCCTCACCGAAGCCAGCGTGCGGATCACGCCGCTGCCAGAGAGCGAAGTGTTTAACGCGCTGTTCTTCCCCGATTGGGCTCAGGCGGAAAGCAGCGTGCGCGCGATCGCGCAGGCGCGCCTGCCCTTGTCGCTGCTGCGCTTGTCCAATGCGACCGAAACGCTGACCACGCTGACTTTGGCAGGTCACAAGACGCTGGTCGGCTGGTTGCAGGGCTACCTCGGTTGGCGCGGCTGCATGGAGGACAAATGCCTGCTGCTCCTAGGCGCGTCGGGCCGGCGCGTCAACGTCGCCGGCGCGCTCAGGCAGGCGCTGGGCATCGCGCGCAGCGGCCATGGCATCCATGTCGGGCGCGTGCTCGGGCGGAAATGGAAGCAGAACCGCTTTCGCAGCGTCTATTTGCGCAATGCGCTGTGGCAGAACGGATTCGCGGTGGACACCGCCGAGACCGCGGTCGACTGGCCCCGTGTGGGCGCCATGATGCAGGCGATAGAGCAGGCCGCGCATGACGCGTTGGCTGTGGTCGGCGAGCGCCTGCACTGCTATACGCACCTGTCGCATCTGTATGCGCAGGGAGCGAGTGTCTATAGCACTTTCGTCTGGCGGCTGGCGGGCGATTACGACACGGACCTCGCGCGCTGGCGCGCGCTGAAAGCTGCAGTGTGCGCGGCGATCGTGGCCCATCGCGGCAGCATCAGCCATCAGCATGGCGTAGGCACCGATCACGCGCCCTATCTGGCCGCGGAAAAAGGCGAACTCGGCATCGGCGCGATGCGCGCGCTGATGCGCCATTTCGATCCGCAGGGCATGATGAATCCGGGCAAGCTCTTGCCGCCCGAGGACTAAACGCCGTGTGGCCGAGAAACTGGCGCGAGCAACTGCCGGCCACCCTGGCCGGCGATTGGGATATCGTCATCATCGGCGGCGGCATCACCGGCGCGGGCATTCTGCTTGAGGCGGCGCGCCGGGGCCTGCGCGCATTGCTGGTCGAGCAGCGCGATTTCGCTTGGGGTACGTCCAGCCGTTCATCCAAGCTCGTGCATGGCGGGCTGCGCTATTTGCGGGAAGGCAAGCTGCGGCTGACGCGCGAATCAGTGCAGGAACGCAAGAATCTGCTGCGCGATGCTGCAGGCTTGGTGAATCCGCAGAGTTTTGCCTTCGCCGATTACCGCGGACGCAAGCCGGGGCGCTGGCTGTTTTCGTTCGGGCTGGCGTTGTACGACGGGATGGCCGGGCAGCGTTCGCGCCGTTATTACCCGGCGGATGAGTTTCTGCTGCTGGCGCCGCACATCGAGCGCGCCGGCTTGAAAGGCGGCATGTGCTACGGCGATGCCAAGACCGACGATGCGCGGCTGGTGCTGCGCGTGCTGCAGGAAGCGCTCGCAGCCGGCGGTATCGCGGTCAATTACCTGGCAGCGACCCAGGTATTGCGGACCGGGGGCAATGCAGACGGGGTGGAACTGCTGGATGCGCTCGGCGGTGCGACCTATACGATCAAAGCTAAAGCGCTCATCAGCGCCACCGGCGCCTGGGCCGACGATCTACGGCAGAACGCCACGGCCGGACCGAAGCTGCGCCCCTTGCGCGGCAGCCATCTGCTGTTGCCGGCCTGGCGCCTGCCGGTGGCGCAGGCGGTGAGCCTGATGCATCCGCGCGATGGCCGACCGGTATTCGCGTTTCCGTGGGAAGGCGCGACCTTGGTCGGCACGACCGATGTCGATCACGGCGAAGGCATGGAGGCGGAAGCGGCGATCACGCCCGGTGAGGTCGCCTACCTGATGCAAGCGCTGGAATTCCAATTTCCGGAACTCGGGCTGGGCCTGGACGACATCATCGCCACTTTCGCCGGCGTGCGCCCGGTAATCGATAGCGGCAAGGCGGACCCATCCAAGGAGGCGCGCGATCACGCGGTCTGGCTGGAACGGGGTTTGTTGACGATCACCGGCGGCAAGCTGACCACGTTTCGCCTGATCGCGCTGGATGCGCTGGCGCATTGCGCGCCGCTGCTGCCGCGCCGGCAAGGGCGCGCGCCGGCTTCACGAACTTTCCGGCAACCCGGGCCGCTGCCGGCAAATGCAGGGTTGACGGCGGCGCAAGCGCAACGACTGCAAGGCCGTTACGGCATGCATGCGGCCGAATTGCTCGCCGCCGCACGCCGCGGCGAGCTTGCGACCATCGCCGGCAGCGAAACCCTGTGGGCTGAATTGCGCTGGGCGGCACGCGCCGAAGCGGTGGTGCACCTGGAAGATCTGCTGCTGCGCCGCACGCGTCTGGGTTTGCTATTGCGCCAGGGCGGCGCCGAAATCCTGCCGCGGGTCCGCGCCATTTGCCAGGCGGAACTCGGCTGGGACGACCAACGCTGGCTGGCGGAACAAGCCGCGTATCTGGACTTGTGGCGCCGGCGCTACAGCCTGCCGCCGCGCGACACCATACCGGACTGGCGCGCAGCTGCGTTAAGCTGACGGCGATCCGGTTTTCCTGTCAGGATGCCCCATGTCCGGTGACTATATTCTGTCTATCGACAACGGCACGCAAAGCGTGCGTGCGCTGCTGTTCGACCTGCACGGCAATATTGTCGCCAAGGCGCAAGTGCATCTGGAAGCCTATTTTTCAGAGCATCCCGGCTGGGCCGAGCATGATCCCGAGGATTACTGGCAGGCCGTGTGCGTTGCCTGCCAAAGGCTGTGGGCGCAAAGCGGGATCGCAAACAGCGCCGTAAGCGGAGTCGCCGTTACCACCCAACGCGGGACGGTGATCAATCTGGACAAACAGGGCAGGCCGCTGCGCCCGGCGATCACCTGGCTCGATCAGCGGCGTACTGACGAGGTGCCGGCTATCAGCCTATGGTGGGCCCTGGCGTTCAAGCTGGCACGGGTGAAAAGCACGATAGATTTCTTCCGCGGTGAAGCGGAAATAAACTGGATCAAGGCGAAACAGCCGGACGTTTGGAAACAGACCGATAAATTCCTCCTGCTCTCCGGCTATCTGAATTATCGGCTGTGCGGCCGCTTCATCGATTCGGCCGGTTCGCAAGTTGCCTATGTGCCGTTTGACTACAAGCGGCTGCGATGGGCTGCCCAAGGCGACTGGAAATGGCAGGCCTTGGCCTTGGAGCGCCGCATGCTGCCGGAATTGGTGGCGCCCGGGACCGTGATCGGTGCGGTCGATGCAGCCGCAGCCGCAGCCACCGGAATACCGGCCGGCACGCCGCTGATTGCCGCGGCTGCGGACAAGGCCTGCGAAGTCATCGGCGCCGGCTGCCTGGAGCCGCATATCGGCTGCCTCAGTTACGGCACCACCGCGACCATCAATGCCACCAGCGCGAAATATCTTGAAGTGACGCCCTTTATTCCGCCTTATCCGTCTGCGATTCCCGGGGCCTACAGTATCGAGGTGCAGATCTTCCGCGGTTACTGGATGGTCGATTGGTTCAAGGAGCAGTTCGGCCATCACGAGAAGCTGCAGGCGGCGGATCTGGGCGTCGCTGCGGAAGAATTGTTCGACGAGCTGGTGAATGCCGTGCCGCCCGGCGCCATGGGATTGATGCTGCAGCCGTACTGGACGCCCGGCATCAAACAGCCTGGACCGGAGGCCAAAGGCGCGGTTATCGGCTTCGGCGATGTGCACGAGCGCTCACATCTGTATCGCGCGATCCTTGAAGGCTTGGCTTATGCCTTGCGCGAGGGCAAGGAACGCATCGAACAGCGCAGCCGCGTTCCGATCACAGCGCTGCGCGTTTCGGGCGGCGGCTCGCAAAGCGACGCCGCGATGCAGTTGACCGCCGACATCTTTGGCCTGCCTACGGCGCGACCGCACATTTACGAGACATCCGCTCTGGGAGCGGCCATGGACGCCGCGGTCGGACTGCGCCTGCATCCGGATTTCGCGAGCGCCGTCGCGGCTATGACACGCCTCGGGCGCGTGTTCGAACCGCTGCCGCAGCACAGGGATATTTACGATCAGCTGTATCACCGCGTTTATCGGAAAATGTATGCGCGCTTGAAACCGCTGTATCTCGAAATCCAGAAAATTACCGGCTATCCCCGGCTGGACTAGGGCGAGAATGTTGAACGCATCCGATTGCGGGAATGACAGATGAAGCGAAATCTTGGGCGCCTTGTCGTGGCGGCAGCGCTGGCATGCTCTACCGGGCTCGCTTCGGCCTGGAGCAACCACAGCCTGAGCGCGTGGCCGGCATTGGCCGCAATGCCTGAAATCAAGGCGGCGCCCGCAATCAGGGTCGAAACCCTGGATGCCTTCCTGGCCGCCGAGGCGCGCGGCTTGGAACGGCTACTGCAGCGCGAAGAAGCCTGGGCCCGGGCGCATGTTCCGCTGTATCCCCCGCGCCCGGACGCACTCGTGTTCCGCGCGGGTGGGATGCCGGTCGAACTCAGACAGCACTTCATAGCGGCGCTGCGCATCAATCCCGGGATGAAACTCAACTTGTTCGTGCAGGTGCAGCCTGGAGTAAACGTGTCGGGACAGGCCACGCTGCCCTGGACCGAAGTGACCACCCGGCGACGCGCGAGCACAGCGCAGGAGAGTGTGTTCCTGCAGTTACGCGAGGGGGACCCGGTTGCCGTGCTGGACGTCGTCGCCACTGCCGCCGACGAGCCGGATTACGGCATGGATATCGGCCTGTGGGAGGACAACGGAACCTCCTACGGAACCGCCTACGGCTTCGGCAAGCAGCCGTTTGGCAATCCGGCATTGGAGTTCGCGAGCCAGGCACCGTTTCATATGGGCTTCTTCCATGAGTCAAAAATCGTGTACCAGGCCGCGGGTTTCCTGCGACGGACCTTTCCGGAATACCGCATCCATCTGTGGCAATCCCTGGCCGCCTACGCGCTGCAAACCGGGCACCCGTACTGGGGCTGGCGTTTCGCCGGCTGGGCGCTGCATTACATCGAGGACTTGACACAGCCTTATCACGCGACCGTGCTGCCGGGGGTAGGTGTGCCGCGTCTGCTGTGGATCAACACCTTCGATCTGCTGGGCTTGCATGAACCGAAACTGCAGGCAATCACACTGGTCTCAAATCGACATCTGGCAATGGAGAACTATCAATACCAGCGGATGCGAAATGCCTATGCGCGCCATGACGCCGAGGACGCACTGATGCATGCCCTCAGAGACATTTCGACCGACGCCGGGCGGGCCGCGTTTGCAGACAGCACCGCGCGCGAGGTGATCAGCAGGGAAGCCAATGCGCTCGCGGGCGTCACCGACAAGGTGCTGGAACAGAATCTGCCTGGCAAGTACGTGTCCGACCCCGCTTATATCCTGGGCGAGACCGAGCCTGGGCTGAATTTGTACGACGTCCTGAACCAGTCGCCGCCGCCCGCGCGGCCGGCGATGACCGGCACGGTCGCCGGGCTGATCAGGAATTTCGGCGCACATACGCGCGCTTTCGTCCGTTCGCTGCTGGTCCGGTCGCAGCCGGGCCGATAAGCCAAAGGCGGACGGGCGTGTCGCGGCGCGCGCCGCGAGGTCTGCGTCGCCCGCAGTTGAATTAAGGATTAGAATATTCGCTTCCATGGAAGACCTCGATTTTTCGGCCAAACCGACGCCCCGTCCCGAAGCAGCGGCGGCGCGCGCTGCGGCGCAGGTCGCCGCGCAGAGCCCGCTTTATCAGCCGGCATTGGCGCTGGAATTCTTTCGCGTCGCCGGAACGCTGGAGGAGAAGCCGGCCGGCAAGCCCATCTTCTCCGAGAACGAGAAGGCCGGCGGCCTGTTTTCAAAAGGCGCGAGGATGTACCTGCTGCTGGAGGGCGAAATCGGCCTGATGATACGCAATAAATTCTTCGGGGTGGTCAAGCCGGGTGACGTGTTCGGCGAACTGGCGGTCATCGCCGATCTGCCGCGCAGCGCGACCGCGATGGCCAAGATCAACTGCCGCGTGCTGTCGCTGGACGAAAAGCAGTTTCACAACGCGCTGCAAAAGAAACCCGAATTCGCGCTGATGCTGATGAGTACCATGGTGCAGCGCCTGCGCCAAAGCATAGTCAAACTGGGCACCGCGCGCCCGGCGGTCACTCCCGCCGAACGCAGCGACATACTCGATCGCAAGACGCTCGCCGGCCTGGAGCGCGAACTCGCCAGCCAGGAACCGGCCAGTTTCCCCGCAGGCAAAATGATTATGAGCGCGGGCGCGGTCGGCGCATTCATGTATGTCGTAATGGAAGGCAGGGTCGCGATCTCCGTGGGCAATAGCGTGGTCGAGCGCGTGGGACCCGGCGGGATGTTCGGCGAAATGGCGCTGGTCGATCGCTCTGCGCGCGCCGCCTCGGCGACGGCGGAAACCGACTGCAAGCTGCTGGCGATCAACCGGGGCGACTTTCTCGGCCTGGTCAAGGCCAATCCGGCGTTCGGGGCGTCGCTGCTGAAATCGATCGCAGTGCGCATGCAGCAGCTGGCGCAGCAGGTCGCGCAGCTTCAGGCCTGAGCCGCCCGCGGCCGCGTCATTCGATCGTGACGCCGGCCTGCTTCATCAGCCGCGCGTACTTCGCCAGCTGCTCGCGCGTCGCGGCGCCGAGTTCCTCGGGCGAAGAGCCGCGTACCGTGAGGCCTTGCGCGTTCAGCTTTTCGCGCACTCCCGGGTCCGCCAGCGCTTTCAGGATTTCCGCAT
>Ga0334722_10005427_pt1 | contig 12877 bp, 9 predicted proteins | sample C3_bottom_MG_FD_207210 | JGI IMG/M metagenome (GOLD analysis project Ga0334722, IMG submission 207210) | Sediment microbial communities from Yellowstone Lake, YNP, Wyoming, USA - C3_bottom | ecosystem: Environmental > Aquatic > Freshwater > Lake > Sediment | place: USA: Wyoming | collected...
GACCGCCCGGGCCCGCTGCCGGAGGGCCTCGGCCACGAGTGCGTCCGGCTGGACCTCGACGATCCGGGCGCCGGCGCCGGGATCCCGCAGCGCCTGGGACGAGATCCAGTTCTGGCAGTAGCCGCAGTGGAGGTCGCAGCCGAGCATGCCGAAGCTGTAGGCGAGCGACCCGGGTTCCACGTGGTAGAAAGGCTTCTTCTCGATGGGATCCGCGTGCGCCCCGGCCACGTATCCCCACGGCACCCGCAGGCGCCCGCCGGTGTTGAACCGGACCTTGCAGACGCCCGCCGCCCCGTCCGGGATCGGGCACTGATGACCGCACGCAAAACAACGTACCCACGTGCCGTCGTACGTGTCGTAGAGGTCGCCGTCGCGTGTCCTGGCCGACAGGACTGCTGCCAGTGGCGGCATGGCTCAGTTGTAGCGCGTCGGACCCGCGATTGCAACGACGGGCTGCCCCTTTCCAAACCCGCCGGAACGCGACATGATGACCGGCACGAGGGAGGGCCTCTCAGTGGAGAAATCGGCGCGACTCGAGTCCCTGGATGCATTCCGGGGTCTCACGATGGCCGGGATGGTCATCGTCAACAACCCGGGCGACTGGGGCCACATCTATTGGCCGCTCGAGCACGCGAAGTGGGACGGATGCACCCCGACCGACCTGATCTTCCCGTTCTTCCTCTTCATCGTGGGCGTGTCGTTGACGATCTCGCGCGGCACGATGGGCAATCCGTGGCGAATCCTCAAGCGGGCGTTCGTGATCTGGGGCCTCGGGTTCCTGCTGGCGTTCTGGCCCAGGTTCAACCTGGCCACCGTTCGCATTCCAGGCGTCCTGGCGCGGATCGCCGTGTGCTACCTGGTGGCCGCGTTCGTGTACCGGTGGACCGCACCGGGCGGCACCGTGGCGGATTCCACGCGGTACGTGCACGGCCGGCGTCTCGGACTGCTCGCCATCCTGCTGACCGTGGCGTACTGGCTGGTCATGACTTTCGTGCCGGCGCCGGGCGGTGTCGCCGGTGATCTGACGCCGAGCGGGAACATCGGGGCCTGGCTCGATCGCACGCTGCTCAGCGGCCACCTGTGGTCGCAATCGAAGACGTGGGACCCGGAGGGCATCCTGAGCACGGTGCCCGCGCTGGCCACCACGCTGATTGGCGCCGTGGCGGGCCTGTGGATTGGCTCGAGCGCCGCCAGGCTCGACAAGGCGATCAAGCTCGGGCTGGGCGGCGTCCTGTCGATGGCGGCCGGCCTGGTCTGGAGCATCTGGTTCCCGCTCAACAAGGCGCTCTGGACCAGTTCGTACGTATGGTTCACCGCGGGCGCGGCGGCCCTGCTGCTGGCCGTCTGCATGGCCACGATTGACGTCTACGGCTGGCGGCGCTGGAGCAAGCCGTTCGTGGTGCTTGGCCTGAACGCCATTGCGCTGTTCGTCCTGTCCGGATACCTTGCGAAGCAGATGGGCCTGATCCGGTGGGTGGGCGCGAACGGCGCGAAGACCTCCCTGAGCGAGTTCGTCTATCACAGCTACTTCGTTCCGCTGGCCAATCCGTACAACGCGTCGCTGCTGTATGCGTTCGCCAATCTCCTCGTGTTGTACGGAGTGCTCGTCGTGATGCACAAACGCGGCATCTACCTGAAGGCCTAGCCGTGGCGGTTGAGCAGACGACGCCGGTGAACGGGCGCCCGCAGCTGCCGAGGGCCGTGTGGCTGGTGTCGTGGACCAGTTTCTTCACGGATACCGCGTCGGAGACGGTCTATCCGCTGATGCCCCTGTACCTGACGAAGGTGCTGGGCGGCAGCGCGTTGTCGATCGGCGTCATCGAGGGGCTGGCCGAAGCCCTCAACAGCATCCTCAAGATCCTGGCGGGGCAGTGGTCCGATCGCCTCGGCGCCCGAAAACGCCTCATGATCGCCGGGTATGCCCTGTCGTCCGCGGTACGTCCTCTCGTGGCTCTCGTGTCGTCGTGGACGCAGGTCCTCGGCGTCCGGCTGGCCGACCGGGTGGGCAAGGGCCTGCGGGGCGCGCCGCGCGACGCGCTCATCGCGCACTGGGTCGAGCCGTCGAATCGCGGCTACGCGTTCGGCGTCAACCGCGCGATGGACCACACGGGCGCGGTGGTCGGGCCCGTGCTCGCCACCGTCTTCCTGTGGTTCTATCCCGGGCAGTATCGGACGCTGTTTGCGCTGACGCTGATTCCTGGCCTCTTCGCCGTCCTGATGCTGCTGCCCGTGCCGGACGTGCATGTCCCGGCGCCGCAGGCGCGTGCGGCTGGGCTGGCCCCGGCGCCCCTGGGCGTTCCACTGCGGCGGTACTTTGGCGTGCTGCTGCTGTTCAGCCTCGGCAATTCGACAGATGCCTTTCTGTTACTCCGCCTTGGTGACGCAGGCGTGTCCGGGACGTGGATCCCGCTGACGTGGGCGGCGCTGCACGTCGTCAAGGCCACGGTGTCGCCGATTGGAGGCTACCTGTCCGACCGCATCAGCCGGAAGTCGATGATCATCCTCGGCTGGGCCATCTATGCGGCGGTCTACGCGGCATTCGCGTGGGTCACGTCCGTGCCGGCGCTGCTGGCCGTGTTCCTGGTCTACGGCCTGTACTACGGGCTGACCGAAGGCGTGGAGAAGGCCGTGGTGGCCGACCTTGCGCCGGCCGAGGCGCGCGGATACGCGTTTGGTGTCCACGGCGCCATCTCGGGAATCGGCGCGCTCCTGGCCAGTCTCATCTTTGGCGCCATCTGGAAGGTCGCCGGTGCGCCCGCTGCCTTTCTGACCGGTGCCGCGCTGGCGATGCTGGCGACGGTCCTGCTATTTCGTCAGAAACTGGCCCGCTGATCGCGTATAGTCCTCCGCAGCACCATGCGGATCATCCGTCGAATTCTCAAGTACCTCCTGGGCGTCGTCATTCTCGGTGCCCTTGGCTACGGGGCCTGGCTGAAGTTCGTGCCGCATCCCCCGGCGGCCAGCCAGCGCGAACAGACGTTCCAGGCGCAACTGTCGGCGATGGAAGACGTGCTGGTGGTGTCGGGGCAGGTCAAGCCCGCCGTCACGATCGAGCTGCGGGCCGAAGCCTCGGGCATCGTTCAGGCGGTGTCCGTCAAGGAAGGCGACCGGGTGTCGGAGGGGCAGGAACTGGTCCGGCTGGACTCGAAGCTCGCGAAGTCGTCGCTCGATCAGGCCGAAGCCAATTTGAAGCAGGCGGAACTGCAGGACGCGGCGACGCGACTGGACCTTGACGAGGATACGCTCGCGCTGAAGCGCAAGACGTTCGACCGCTCCAGCGAGTTGTTCAAACGCGGCCTCATTCCGAAGGAGCAACTGGACCAGCACCAGCTGGACTTGCGGATCGCCGAGCGGGCGATCGAACGCGCCAAGCGGAACGTCGAGAGCAGCCAGGCGCGCATCACGCAGATGCGCGCGGCCGTGGAGCAGGCCCAGACCCAGTTGCAGCACACCACGATTCGCGCGCCGTTCGAGGCCTTTGTGCTGCGCCGGCAGGTCGAGGTGGGGAGCGGTGTGGCGGGCGTCAGCCAGTCGACCATGGGCGGCACGGTGTTGATGACGCTGGGCGACGCGCGCCAGTCCGCGCTCTATGCCAAGGCGACGGCGTCGGACGCCAAGCGCCTGCGGGTCGGGCAGGCCGCCCGGGTGCGACTCGATTCGGATGCGAACGAGATCTTGCCCGGGACGGTACAGTCCGTATCGACCGCCGGTGATGTGGATCAGACCACCAAGCTCACGACGTTTCCGGTGATGGTGGCGCTGAAGGCGCAGCCGCCCGGCGGCTGGGTCAACGTGCCGGCGCAGGCCGACATCGTGCTGAGCGCGAGCGCGCAGGCCGTGTCGGTGCCGGAGAAGTGCGTGCGGACCGATTCGTCGGGGCGGGCGAGTGTGGTCGTCCGATCGAAGACGGGCGACCGGTGGTTCACGGTTGAGGTGGGAGTCGTCCAGAAGGATCGCATCCAGATCCGGTCGGGTCTCGAACAGGGCCAGACCGTCGTCTGCCGGGCGCAGTAATGGATTCGCCTGACCGTCATCGCGGGTCGGCTGTCGTCGTGGCCGGCAACATCCTCAGCGAGGCGGCTGCCAACCTCGGGCGCCGCCGGATGCAGGCGGCGTTATCCTCGTTCGGGATCGCGACCGGCATCACGGCGGTGGTCCTGCTGGTGTCGATCGTGTCCGGCATCCACCGGTTCATGCTCGATACGATTGGCGTGGTCGGCGGCAACGTCATTCAGGTCACACCGAGCCAGCAACGATCGACCCGCGATCCGCGGGGATTCCAGGTGACCGTCCGCCCGGTGGATGTGGATGCGGTCCTGAAGTCGAGCGAGTACTTCGACCTGGGATCCGCGGAGAACGCCGGCTTCGGTGTTATTCGGACGACGCGCCGCAGCACACAAGGCTCGTACATCCGCGGACTCACGCCGGGCGGATTCGAAATGCTCGGTGTGCACGCGACGCGTGGACGGTTGTTTCTCGAAAGCGAATACCGGAGCGGGTCGCGCGTGGCTGTGCTGGGCGCCGATCTGGCGGTGGACCTGTTCAACCAGGACTCGCCTATTGGCCAGACGATTGTGCTCGGCGAATGGCCGTTTGTCGTGGTGGGCGTGCTCGACTGGGTCGGGGATCCCACCGCCGGCATTCCGACGCCGACCGACCGCGGCGCCTACGTGCCGTACGACGCCTGTGCGGTGGCGTTCAGGGCCAACGACTACGGCAGCACGCTGCGCTTTCGACTGCGATCGCCCGACGCGGCGGACGCAGCGGTCATCGAGACCAAGGCCATTCTCGACCGCCAACGCAAGCAGCGCGGCGAGTCGAGCGGCGAATATCAGGTGATCAACACGATTGACCGGATGGCGCAGCTCAACCTGGTCTTGACCACGCTCAAGTTCATCGTCGGGTTGGTGGGGGGGATCGGGCTCTTCGTCGGGGCCGTGGGTGTCGCCAATGTGATGCTCGTGTCCGTTCGCGAACGCCGGCAGGAAATCGGTGTGCGCCGGGCGCTGGGCGCCACGCAGCGCGCGATCTTCCTGGGCTTCCTGTTTGAAGGCCTGGCGATCACGCTGTCGGGCGGGCTCGCGGGCATCGGCATGGCGTGGGCGCTCACCTGGATTGCGGTGCTGATTCCGCAGGTACCAGCCGGTGCGAGACCGCACATCTCGGTGGCCACGGCCGTGACCGCAGTCATCCTGCTGACGCTCGTCGGACTGGTGGCCGGTCTCGGCCCGGCCCGGCGCGCCGCCTCGGTCGATCCGGCCGAAGCCCTGCGCGCAGACTGACGCGGTCCGCTCCGGCCGATGTAGCCACGGACCTTCAGGTCCGTGTGAGGTGTGCCCGGGTCTGAAGACCCGGGGCTACACCTTAGGCAGTACAATGAACACCAGACATGAAACGCATTCTCGTAACGAACGACGATGGTGTGCGGTCGGAGGGCCTGGCCGCGCTGGCGGCTGCGCTCCGGCCGCTTGGTGAGGTTCTCGTGGTGGCGCCGGCCAAGGAAGCCAGTGCGGTGGGCCACGCGCTGACATTGCACTACCCGCTGCGCCTGGAACGAATTGGCGAGGGCGTGTACGCCGTAGATGGCACGCCGACCGATTGCGTGAACATCGCCGTGGCGATCGTCCTGAAGGACCTTCCCGATCTGGTGGTGTCCGGCATCAACACGGGATGGAACCTCGGGGATGACATTACGTACTCGGGAACGGTCTCTGGCGCGCTCGAAGGGGCGCTGCTGGGTGTGCCGAGTATTGCGGTGTCGCTGCAGCGGACGCGCGAGCGGCGCTTCGATTTCGCAAAGGCGGCCGCAGCGGCGGCCGAGGTGGCCGAGCGCGTCCTCGCGGAGGGCCTGCCGCCGCGCACGTTTCTCAACATCAACGTGCCGCGCGACGTGAAGCACGGCTTCAAGGTCACGGTTCAGGCGAAGCGCAATCACGTGACGTCGGTTGACGAGCGAGTGGACCCGAAGCATCGCGCCTATTACTGGATCGACGAGGCGCTCGACGAGTGGGAGCCGCACGATCGGTCCGACTACCAGGCCGTCCGGGATGGCTACATCTCGATCACGCCCCTGCACCCGGACCTCACGGCCCACGGCGCGCTCAAACTGACGGAGCGCCTGGTGGCCGTAAGAAGGCCGCAGCCGGTCGCCGCGAAGACACGACGGGCCGCCACGGCCGAGGCGGGCCCGCGAGCAGTTCGTGCCGGCGGGCGCGCAAAGAAGAGTTTGGGAAAGTCGCGGCGAGTGGGGTAAGATAATCAGACTGTCGGGGCGTGGCTCAGCCTGGTAGAGCACTCGGTTCGGGACCGAGGGGTCGGAGGTTCGAATCCTCTCGCCCCGACCAAACAAATCAAGCAAGAGGCTCCAGAAATGGGGCCTTTGTGCTGTACGTCCTCGACGCAGAGCCGGGTGCCTCACCACATCTGGTGACGCTCCTCAGGCGCTTGCACGCGGGTGTAGCATCGTACTGATCTTGTCGGACCCGCGCGGAAACGCCGGATTGGAGAACAGATTGGGCACGCGCAAAGAGCCGGTGAAGTCCCCGAAACGGCCGCCGTTCGACATCGAGGCGTTCCTCAAGTCAGGGAGTGTCGACAAGGAGGTCGTCGAGTACCGGCGCGGAGAAGTTATCTACTCGCAGGGTGAACCCTGCGACAAGGTCTTTTATCTTCGGACTGGGGGCGCGAAGCTCAGGGTCCTCACCCACACAGGCAAGGAATCGATTGTGGCGACGTTGACGCCCGGTGCCTTCTTCGGGGAGGCCGCCCTGGCGGGGCAGCCGGTTCACCTGGCAACCGCCATAGCGACACGTCCGAGTGCCGTTCTCGTCGTCGAGAAGTCGCACATGAACCGCTTGCTTCATCGCCGACACGCGCCTTTGAAGCGATTCCTCACCTACGTCTTGGTCCGCAACTTCCGTGTCGAAGCCGATCTCGTCAAGCGGGTGTTCACTGCCGAGGATAGACACCTGGCCCGCACGCTCCTCTTCCTTGCCCGCTACGGCAAACAGGATGCTCCACTTCGCGTGCTGCCAAAGGTCTCGCAGGAGATGCTCGCGGAAATGGTCGGGACGACACGGTCCCGGCTGAAGGTCTTGTTGCACAAGTTCAAGAAACTCGGGTACATCGACGACAGGGGCGGACTCAGGATCAACGACGCCCTGCTGACCATCGTGCTGCACGACGATTAGCTGGATGCCGATCTGTGACCCGACCAGGCAACCGGGCCGCGGTTGAGGGACAATAGGCGCCGGAGGTGCTTCGTGGGAGACAAAGGCAAGAAGGACAAGGACAAGGGGCAGAAACAGCACGCAGCGAAAGACAAACAGGAAGAAAAGAGCAAGCTGGCGAAGCAGCCGAAGCGCAACGCATAGGTCCACCGGCGGCCAGCAGGCGGTGCACTCGCCGGCGCTGGAAGGGTGGAGACCACCTGGAAGTCCCGGATCGGTTCGCCCGGATTCGCGCCCGCCTGTTCCCATGACCAACCAGCCTCGGCCCGACCTCCCGGGAGCGCTGGCGGCATTGGCTGAGGTGTTCCGCGCGCTTCACCGTCCTGCGATGATCATCGGCGGGCTGTCGGTCATCGCCCGGGGCATCCCTCGCCAGACGATCGATATCGACGCCGTCGTCCAGGGTGAGGGTCTCGCGTTCGACGCGCTCGTCGAGCGGGCGATGGCGTCGCGTCGCGGGTGACTGGGCGCAGCACGTCACAAAGTCAAAGAGGCGGGCGCGCGATGCGCCCGCCTCGTGTCTATGTTCTGCCGGCGTGTCACACAAGGCTGAAGCCTTGTGCCACTGCTACTTCGCGAAGTTCTGGATCGCGTCGAACAGCGCCGCCTTCGATTCGTCCGAGCCGGTGAAGATCTTGTAAGGCATCCGGCGCTGCGCCAGGATGCCGCTGTAGATTTGCGGCCCGATGTTCAGGTTCACGCCCCAGCCGGCCAGATACTGCAGCTTCAGGTTCCGGTCGTGCGTGATGACCGCGTCCTTCGTCCACCCCGTCATCTCGCCGGCCTGGCCCGCGTACGTCGAGAACAGATCGATCGCCGAATTCACGCCGATCTCGCGCAGGGATTGCGCGAGCGTCGCGAACTCGGGCCGGTGCAGCTTGGCCTCGACCTGGTCGAGATCGATGACCGTCGGCTCCACCTGGCCCACCAGCACGAGGTCGTACCCGCCACCCTGGTAGGTATTGCCGAAGACCAGGCCGTTCGGGAACGCCTCGAAGAACGTGGCCAACTCGCTCTTCACGGCTTCTTCGTTGCTCCAGTAGAGCTGGACGAACAGCGTGACCACGCCGCCCGGGTTCAGCTTGGTCTTGACGAGATCGAAGAACTCCTTGGTGTAGAGCATCGCCGCGCCCTTGACCCACGGGTCGAGCGGGTCGGACGTCACGGCATCGAACTTCTCCTTCGTCGTCAGGATGAAGTGGCGGGCATCGTCGATGTGCACCACCGTCTTCGGGTTCTGGACGACGGCGAAGTTGTGCGCACTGAAATACTTCGACACGGTGGAAGGCACGAGGGGCTCAATCTCCGCGATCGTGACCTTCTCGACCGTCGGGTCCACCGAGACAGCGCCAGCCGTCACGCCGGCGCCGCACCCGATGACCAGCACAGACTTCGCGTGCTGGGGAATCAGCGTCGTCATGTGGCCGAGCATCCGCTGCAGGCGCATGTCCTGGGGTTCGCTCGAGGCCTGAACCTTGCCGGCGTTGTGGTAGTTCAACGTGCCGTCCGCCAGTCGCGACACGGCGACGGACGCGTTGATGCCTTCGCCGACGTAGAAGACGTCCGCCTGTCCGACGCGCGTCGCGGAGTAGCGGCCATAGGCGACCAGCAGACCCGGCACCTCGCGCACCGCGACCACGGCGAGAATCGTGGCGACGAGGCCGATGCCAATCGCGGTGGCCGCAAAGCGCACGCCGGCCGACTTCGCTTCAGATGGCTCGCCCGTGGGCTTCAGGATCAGGAGCGCCGAGAGCACCGAGATCAGCATCAGTGCCTGTTGCGCGTGCTGGCTGCCCAGCCACACCACCATCAGCAGCCCGCCGACGAGCGAGCCGACGATGGCGCCCACCGTGTTGGCGCCGTAGAGACGGCCCACAAGTTCCGCGGGATCGTTGCCGGGCTTCGCCACGGAGGCCAACGCGAGCGGGAAGCTGGCGCCCCAGAGGATCGCGGCGGGCAGGACGGCCCACAGGCAGCGGACGAAATCGAGCTGGAAGTTGAACCACGGGTTGCGGGCGATCGACGGATCGACCGGCCAGTACGGCATCGACTCGCTGAGCATCCACGCCGCCCACGCGATCGCGATTACGAGCAGCGCCTGGCACCAGCCAAACACCGTGCGGGGGCTCTTTGCGGAGCGGCCGATCGCCGAACCCGCGCCGGATCCGATTCCCAATCCGACGAGGAACGCCGCGAGGATCAACGAGAACGTATATGTCGTCGCGCCGAACAGCAGCGACAGATACCGGGTCCAGATGACCTCGGCGGCCATCGCGGTCATGCCCGACAAGCCAATGGCCACGTAGATGGCGGAGGCACCGGCAGCCTTTTCAGGCGCCTTGGTGCTGGCCTTCGGGGGATCAACGGCTATCGCGTACGAGATCGCCCACGCGATGAGCGCCACGGCGGCGTTGAGCGCCATGGCCGCAAACGTGGCGGTCTGGATGTCATACAGCCGCAGCAGGTAAAAGCCGGCGAGCAGGCTCCCCAGCACCGCCCCCATGATGTTGCCGGCGTAGAAGAAGCCGAGCCAGGACACACCTTCGGGGGTCGTTTCGACCGAGCGCGACAGCGCCGGCAGCGTGGCGCCCATCAGGACGGTCGGCGGCAGCAGGCAGATGGCCGCCGCGAGCGCTCGCAGGATCAGGCCCCAGATCCCGGAACCGGCCCACGCGGTGTAGACACCGCTGACGAGGGGCATCACCAGGAGGACGACGATGGCGATCGCGCCGATCCCGAGTTCGAGGGCGGCGTAGACACGCATCGGGTGCCGGGCGGCCGAAACGCGCTTTGAGAACGCGAAGCTGCCGAGGCAGAGACCGCCCATGAACGTGCCAAGCAGCACGGCGAGCGACACGGACGAGGAGCCAATCACCAGCTGCAACAGCTGGAACCAGACCACTTCGTAGATCAGCGCAGCGCAGCCGCTGCCGATGAACAGGAGCAACAAAACAGGCAAGAAACGGCGCGATTGCATCGACTGGCCCTCGTTCGCAAGAGTTGGGACGAGCCGTGAGAATCCGGCCCGCGCGGAACGCTCAAGATTGCCACATTGCCGCGGGAACCGCCAGAGCAGGGAGGGAATATCACAGAAAAATCTCAGGCCGGGGCGGTGGGGACTCCGACCCTGCCTGCGCACTGAAAAGGTTGTCTGCCGGACTCAGGCACGCTCGGCCCGCGGGACCGGATCGGCCGTTTCGGGCCTGGCAGAGTCGACCCGCACGAGCACGACGTGGCCGACGCGCTGTGTTGACAACTGCATCACCAGTCGCGCCCGGCCGTCTGGCGTCTCGACGAATGCCTCGGCGTCGCTCTGGATGCGCGACTCACCGGACGCCATCGTCTGCTCGTACGCCCGCCGGACGGTGCACCCCGCGCAATGCACGGTTTGGCCGCACCCTGCCGGCAATCGAGAGTATTCGCAGGACAGCGCATCGCCCGCCAGCACGCCTTGCAGGCTGGACGTCTCCGTACCAACGAAATCGGCAAACGCCTTGGTTGCGCCGAGCAGCCGGCCCTCAGCATCAACCGCAATGACGGGATCGGGAACCGAGTCCAGAAACGTGTGCAGCGGTTGTGAGTCGAATTCCACGGCCAGGCTGCACGGCGCGCAAATTCCGTGGGAAATGGGGCCATCCAGCGCGGCGGGCTCGTCGACGATGGGGCGTTCACACCAGGCGCAGAGGGTTCGCATCCGTCTGAGTTCATTCTATACGGGACCTCGCCCGCCGGGACGCACGCGGGGCGAGGCGGCTGGCGCGGGTGCGGGTGGCGGCGCAACTTGATAGAATCCGACATCGCAGGATTGTGGAGGCATTCATGACACATCAGATGAAATCACGGTGGTGGGCGGTCGGGATCGTCGTCGCGTTGCTCGGGACGACGACCACGGCGCAACCCAGCAAGTACGCCCGGGACCCGAAGCAGCCCATCGATGCCGAGTACACGAAGAAGATCAAGGCCTACACGACCGAGCCGTTCTTCCTGTCGCCGCTGGTGGACTATCTGCCGGCGTCAAAGACGGTACCGACGCCGCAGTCCGTGCTGGGTGACGTGGCCGGCGCGCCCGGCAAGCTGCCGTATAGCGCGGACGTGCACCAGTACATGCGGATGCTCGAGAAGGCCGCGCCCGGCCGGGTGAAGGTGATCTCCATCGGCACGTCCGAAGAGGGGCGCGAGATGATCGCGGTGCTGATCGCGGCCGAGCCCGTGATGGCCAAGCTCGACGAGAATCGGGCCCGGCTGGCCAAGCTGGCGGATCCCCGGACGATCAAGCTGGATGATGCGGAGGCCGACCGCCTGGTCGACGCGTCGGTTCCCGTGTATTACATTACGGGTGCGATGCATGCCCCGGAAACCGGTGCCCCGACGGCCCTGATGGAGCTGGCGTACCGGCTGGTCGTCGATGACAGCCCCTACATCAGGGCGATCCGCAGCAATGTCATCACGATGATCACGCCGGTGATCGAGACGGACGGCCGCGATCGACAGGTGGACATCTACAACTGGCACCTCGCGCACCCGGGTGAGACCTGGCCTCCGCTGGCGTACTGGGGCAAGTACGTCGCGCACGACAACAACCGTGATGCGATGGGCGCCACCCTCGCGCTCACGCGGAACGTCATCAACACGGTGGTCGGGCAGAAGGTCCAGGTGCTGCACGACCTTCACGAATCGGTGCCGTACTTGTACGACAACACGGTCGGTGACGGCCCGTACAACGCGTGGGTGGACCCGATCCTGACCGACGAGTGGCAGTTGCTCGGCTGGAACAACATGTCCGAGCTGACCAAGTTCGGGATGCCGGGCGCGTTCACGCATGGCACCTTCGACACGTGGTCCCCGGGATACCTGATGTTCATCGGGGCGATGCACAACGGCATCAGCCGCCTGTACGAGACGTTTGGCAATGGCGGGGCAGACACGGTCGAACGCAAACTGCAGCCGGGGGAGTACGCGCGGACCTGGTTCAAGCAGAACCCGCCCCTGCCGAAGGTGCTGTGGTCACAACGGAACAACAACAACTACCAGCAGACAGGTCTGCTCACGGCGCTGTCGTACTTCTCCGGCAACACCAAGCTGTTCCTCAAGAACTTCTACCTGAAGAGCAAGCGCTCCATCACCAAGCCGCGCGTCGAGGGCCCGGCCGCCTACGTGCTGCCTGCCGACGAGACCCGGCCAGGCGCCCAGGCCGAGTTGCTTCGCGTGTTGCAGCGGCAGGCGGTCGAGATCTCGCGGGCCACAGCGGCGTTCAGCGTCACGGTGCCGGTAAAGAAGAAGGACGCCAAGCCTGACGCGTCGAAAGACGAGAAGGACGCCAAGCCCGCCGCGGCGACGGACGAGAAGCCCGCGAAGCCGGCCACCGAGACGAAGCAGTTCCCGGCCGGCAGTTACGTCGTCCGGATGGATCAGCCGTACAGCCGCATCGCGGATGCGTTGCTCGATTACCAGTACTGGAGCCCGACGGATCCGCAGAAGCAGCCGTACGACGACACCGGGTGGACGTTCGGGGAGTTGTTCAACGTGCAGGTGGTGCGCGTGACCGACCCGGCGGTGCTCGACGCGCCGATGGAGCGGATTGCCGACGTGAAGGCGGCCGGCGGGGTGACGGGCAGCGGGACGGTCTTTGCGATCAACAACGACGCGGA
>Ga0334722_10005428_pt1 | contig 12872 bp, 11 predicted proteins | sample C3_bottom_MG_FD_207210 | JGI IMG/M metagenome (GOLD analysis project Ga0334722, IMG submission 207210) | Sediment microbial communities from Yellowstone Lake, YNP, Wyoming, USA - C3_bottom | ecosystem: Environmental > Aquatic > Freshwater > Lake > Sediment | place: USA: Wyoming | collected...
CAAGGGATTATTTACGATATACATGGCTACAAAATGCAGCAAACGGGACCGCAGGGAAAAGAATAACTGCCGGTTATCATGGGAATTTCAGGAGGCGAGGCCTACAAAACTGCCGAGGAACTTCGGTATAATACGCGGTGAAGGGGGGCGAAACGGCTTCGACGGGGATGTCGATGCTCGTGGGTTGCGTGCCGAGGCCCTGCACCTCGTAAAAAGCGGGAAACCAATAGTCGCCAACGACTATCCGTTAGCTCAGGCGGCTTAAGCCGCCTGCCTCCGACCGTCGAATGCCCGTATAGGCGCAAGGAGGTCACTCTTACGGGATAGCCTGAAGCCTCCTCCCGGGGGGCCGAAGGGCGAGCCTTCTCCCGGGATGGTCCGAAGGGAACCCTGCCGGCCGGGGTCCCCGGGGACGAGACCCAAATGACCGGAAACGCACGTAGTGGCCCTGAGTAAAGAATCTTCGGACGGGGGTTCGACTCCCCCCGCCTCCACCATCGCAAAGAAGTCGAACCGGCGTCCGGGGCCGTCAGGCCTCGCTCGCCCTCCTTGGCGTCAGGTTCGATCTCCAATAACGCCAAAGTCTGCAATTGCGACCGTGCCCGAAGGTACGGCCGTCCCACCTCCGGTTTGACCGGTTCCAGCCGGATCTTGCCCAGAAGTTTCCTCAATAGCAGGGCCGACTTCTCGGTCCGCCGCTCCAGGAGCTCCTGCAACGTGGCTACCCTCTCCTCGATCCAGGGCAGGGGAGGGGCCTTGAAGACCCTGTCCCGGCTTTGGCGCAGCATCCCCAGTTCCGACGTCAACCCCTGGACCTTCTGCTCGGAAATCGTCAAGGCCCCGGCGACAGCCTTGCTTCCACGCCCATCGGCGACGAACTCGATGAAGTTGGCGACCCGGCGCTCTTCGGCCTGAAGCTCGGCCTCCTTGAGTTTGATGGTCTCGGGAACATCCGAGCACATTCGAGCTACTGATTCTTCAACGCGCTTGAGAACGTAGGCCAGGTTTTCGGTGGAGGCGAGCCTCTCCCGGACCCCCGCCGTGATGATCCGCTCGGCCAGTGTCCGGCGGACCAGGACGCGGTTATCGCATGCCCCTTTTGCGGCCCCGAGGCACCCGTAGTACCCGCCGCTTTTACCGCTCACCTTGGCGATTGCCGATCCGCAGATACCGCAGATCATTCCGCCGGAAAGAAGCTCAGTGGGATAAAGGGCAACCCAGCCGCCCTGCTGGCCTTCGAAGGTTCGGCGTCCTTTGCCGCCGGGCCATATTTTGCGGACTTCCAGCAATCTGGCCTGTACCTTGTCCCACAACTCTTGCGGAACAATACGGAGCGACTCGTCGTGGTTTATGAACCATTCCGATTCCGCCTTGGGGAACTTCCGGCGCCTGCCGGTCTTTGGGTCGCGCCTCGTTTCGCTCCGGTTCCAGACCCACTTCCCGGCGTATTTCTCGTTTCGGAGTATCCGGTGCACGGTTGCGGGCGACCATCCGCCTTTCGATCTCCATCGACCTTGGACATCTTCCTGATTCAGGCGCTTCACGATGCTCGATTCGGCCTTCCCCTCAGCGAATTCCTGGAAGATGCGTAGGGTGACGGCTGCCTCGCGGGGCTCGATGGTCATCTTGTACCCGTCCGGCCTCGGCCTGCCTTTTTTATCCATGCGGACGGTCCCCACGGGTGTGGATCGATACCCGAACGTTGCCTCCCCTACAATGAAGCCCCGTTGCTTCTGGCCCATCTGCCCCCGCAGTGTCTTCTTCTTGAGGTCCGAAAGCTGTAGCTCGTTGAAGATCCCCCTGATCTGGATACCGAGCTTGGCTTCCTCATCTCCCGTATCGAGGCCGTCCGCGACGGAAACCACGCGAATACCGTTGAAGTGAAGTTCCGCCATGAGGGACAGCATGAGGTAATTGTCCCTGGCCAGGCGGGACAGGTCATCGACCAGGACCACGTCGAATTTTTTGGCCGCACTGGCGGCCAGGAGGCTTGCCAATCCCTTCCGATCCGACCTCGCACCGGAAGTCGCTTCGTCGGGAAAAATAAGGGACTCGTCTACCGTGAATCCGCGCTGCGCTGCCAGCTTCTTGCAGGAGGAAACCTGGTCGTCGATGCTCTCGGGGCGCTGGTTTTCAGAACTGTACCTGGCGTAGATTGCGGCTCTCATGGCTACTTTCTGTGACCTCCGTCGTTGGGATCAATTGCGGGGGTTACTTTTTCTGCCTGTTTCATCAGGCGGATATATTCCTTCGCCAACTCATCCGCCAGGTGGTCCAGAAGCTCGCGGACAGCCGGGTTGGTGGCCGGGTTCCAACCTTGATTGGAAACGTCGGGATTTCTTGCCGGCTCCACCGCTTTTGCTCTCATTGTGAACTCCTAATGATAGACGCTGACTATCATTCAATTCAAAAAAAATCATCCATCCAGGGGCAAGTCTTTGGCGATACGTGTCACGCTGATCTCGATCCGTGCATGCTTGCTTCCCTCAGGTCCGCCGAATTCCAAAGCAGGGGATGCCGGTTTACGGGTTACTTCCTTGCCGATTTCATTGGAGGCAATCTTCTCTTTGCGGATCGTCGTTGGTTTTATTTTCCCGGTTGCCAGATTATGGAAATCGATACCGCCGAAAAGTTTGCGGTCACCCGCACCGACACCGAGAGAGAAGTAGAGTAGCCGGCCATCGCTGATGATGATGCGGAGGTCGGGGGCATTCTTACCTCGCAGACTGTGAATCAGGTCGAAGCCCTTGATTTCATCTGCCACCTTGGTTTCGAACGCACGGAGGACATGGATGATCGCCGCTACCGTGTCCACCGGGAGGGTCAGTTCCCGAAGCTTCAATACCACGGCGAATTCCAACAGGTTCCGAGCGGAGAAACGGCGGCTGCTTCCGCGACCCTTCGCAATGGCGAAATCGGGAACAACGACGCCTTTCTCGCAGAGATAGATAAGCCGGTGTTGCGGCTCGGCAAGGAAACGTGCCGCTTCAGATAAAGTCCATTCCTGTCGAGCGGTCATGATAGGCAGTGTCTATCATAGTATTGTTTTTGTCAATAATAATTTTAGCAAAGAAGGAGTGGCGACAATGCGATGAGGGAGAGGTGGTTCCAGAAATTCGGACAGGAGTATGAGGTGGAAATCGCCCCCATGACACTCGCTGGTACGTCAAGGTACGTTTGAACCATAGCTGGAACTGCTAAGTGTTTGAAGACTTTGCCTGAGTGTGTGATCATATGTTTTCATAGTCGCAAGGGGGGAGCTCTTGGAACCCACAAATAATGACGCTGTTGCATGTGCCCGCCAGTCATTGATTGACACTTCAATAGAAAGCTGGCGCTTTGCGAAGCTTTTTACACGGTTGTTAAATAAGCTGGATGCCGGAGAGGCCCCGCGATATGCGAATCAGCTGCGTTATTTCCTTAATAAGATCGACGACAATCTTGAAGCCGCTGGTCTACGGTTGGTCAGTCTTGAAGGACAACCCTATGATCCTGGCATCGCAGCTAGCGCACTTAACATTGCCGATTTCAAGCCAGAAGACCACTTGATCATTGATCAAATGGTGGAACCCATCATCATGGGGGCTGAAGGATTGGTCAAGTCTGGCACGGTTATGCTCAAGAAAGTGGGACAAAAACTATGAAGAACTACGTCGGCATTGACCTTGGAACTACGAACAGCGCGATCAGTTCCTACGACGGCGAATATATCCGGTTATACAAGAGCATCGACCAGAATGACGTCACGCCATCGGCAATCTTTATAGATCGGCGAGGCCACAAACACATAGGCAAGCGAGCATACGACAACGCAGCTAGAAGCCCGGCGAATGCTGCGACTCTCTTCAAGCGGCTGATGGGAACAAGTACACCTATCAAGCTTGCTGCAGTCAACATCACAATGACACCGGAGGAGTGCTCCGCCGAAATCTTGCGCGTACTGTACGGGTATCTTCCTGAAGAGATCCGTAATGATAACGAGACCGGAACTGTTATAACCGTCCCCGCTGCTTTCAATCAAATGCAAAAAGACGCCACCATGACTGCGGCAGAAACTGCAGGCATTGGCAAGGTGGCCCTGATGCAGGAGCCAGTAGCCGCTGTGATGAGTGTAATGCGCCAGCGTAAGAGCGACGGGGTTTTTCTTGTCTACGATTTGGGTGGCGGCACCCTCGACATTGCCATTGCGGAGAGCATAAGCGGTCGGGTGAGTCTTCTAGCGCACGGGGGGATCGCTATGTGTGGTGGTCGAGACTTTGACCGATTACTGCTCGACAACGTGGTCAAGCCTTGGTTGCTCGAGAAATTCGACCTACCGGAGGACTTCACCACCAACAAGCAGTTCACTACCCTGCGCCACATGGCGACGTGGGCGGCGGAGAAAGCAAAGATCGATCTTTCGTCGAAGGAGGAAGCTGTAATCACGCTGGATGACAGCGAGTTGCGTGTGAAGGATATGTCAGGCGAGGATCTATACCTCGACATCGGCATCTCTCGGAAATTATTTAACGACCTCATCTCCCAGAAAGTGGAGGAATCAATTACCTCGGCTAGGGAAACCATGGAGAAGGCGGGCTTGGGTCCCAACGACATCGAACGTGTTGTATTTGTCGGTGGACCGACCCAATTTAAACCACTACGGGATAAGGTCGCATTCGAGTTAAGCATTTCAGGATCCACTGATGTCAACCCGATGACAGCTGTCGCCGAAGGCGCTGCAATCTTTGCCGAGTCCATCGACTGGTCGTCCCAGAACCGAGGTCGCAAGAGTGGTCGAGGGGTGATCAGCGCAGGCGGCAGGCATGATCTCTCATTTAGCTTTATTGCTAGAACCCCTGACACGAATGCCAAGATCGCAGTGAAACTTGGCGGCAAGGCCCTTCCAGGAGCGGAGTTCCAGATCGACAGCCTCGATACTGGCTGGTCTACCGGTCGTATATCACTCAAAGATAGCGTAGTGGTCGAAGTCGCGCTTTTCAAGCCGGGGGATAATACGTTCAAAATATTCGTTTTTGACTCTGCCGGGGGACCGGTATCTCTTATACAGGACAAGATCGTAATCTCACGGACCGCTGCCCAAATTGACGCTATTCCCGCCTCGCACTCTGTTGGGGTCGAGGCCAGGGAAAAACTTGGCGGTCGGCTGGTCATGGACTATCTTGTGCGCGAAGGAGATCAACTTCCCCATGAGGGCAAGAAGACCTTCAAGGCCGAGGAGTCCTTGCGTGCCGGAGGAACCGGTTCAATCAAGTTCAAGCTGTGGGAAGGCAACATTGAAGATCCTGTTTCGGATAATCGCTTTATCGGCATGTTCGAAATTAAGGGAACGGAATTTGCCGACGGTGTTATCTCCAAAGGTGCCGAGCTGATCTGCAATTATGAGGTTCTTGATTCCGGGAACATCGTTCTTAAGGTCACCGTCCCATCCATAAGCGGTTCTTTTGACAGCGGTCGCAACTTCTATTCGCGTCAGGAAGGCCAGATCGATTACACCAAGGCATCCAAGCGCATCGTGGAGGAATCCGAGCGCGTGAAAGAGAGACTTGAGGAGATTGCCTCCAAGGTCGACGACCCAAAGATTGAGAATGCGCGGGGAAAGCTTGCGCGCGCAAGTTCCCTCAAAAGCGACGAGACGGACCCAGAGAGTGCAAAGCAGGCCATGGACGAGGTGCAGGAGGCCAAGAAGCTTCTAGCACAGGCCAGGGAGGATCATTTAAAGGTTATCCGGCAAATGGAGCTTGATCGCACTATCGAATTTTTCGATTCGCACGTTCGCCAGCATGCGCGATCAGCAGAGACAAGTGCCTTCGACAACCTTGTAAAAACAGCTCAGCGATCGATTGATAACATCAGCAGGGATTTTGAGAGTCACTTAAGTGAACTCCGAGGAAAGAATTTCAACATTTTATGGCGTCAGGATTGGTTTGTCATCGACCGTTTCAAATGGCTCTCCGAAAATATCCACCTGTTCTCCAATACACAGGAGCATGCAGGATATGTGTCGGTCGGCCAGCAGGCCTTGGAGGCAAACGATATCGACAAGTTGCGGCAAGTTGTAATTTATCTTGATTCCATACGGATTGGATCCTCCAGAGAAGATGACATGCTGGCGGGGGCGAATATTGTACGGAGCTGAAATTGGCAATTGAGACTTGGCTTCCCATCGGGTTTGCTCTTCCTGACGGAGCGAAGGCAAAGCTTGCCCTATACGAGGGCCAAGATTGGCAAATCGTTGAGACTCAGGGTCACGGTCGTGCTCTCATTGCGCGGGAAAAACTTGCTCTTCATTGGATCGACTCAGGTCTCCTCGAAGTTGGATCCTTGGCCGGATTCCTTTTTGGGATTCAAAAGTATTTCAGCATCTCTTGCGGGCCGAGTCATACCCTCGCGCCTCTGGTTGATTGCAATTCACCGAACAACAAGAGTGAAGCTCTTGCTTTTGCAATAGCGTTTAAAACCACACGTGGTATTGATAAGGAAAACCCCCTTCAAGACGCAATCTATGTTGAGAAATTGAGTAGACTCTTGCCTACTTATAGCATCACTTCCAGGACAGAAGATGATGTGGTGCTCGGATACTGGCTTACCGGAGGCGCGCGAGTTTCGGTAAAATCCTTCCGCCGCTTACGCCAGATGATGAGCTGGATCGACGCAAAGCACCTCAAAGATGTGATCATGGCTGCTGGAATCGAAGCCAAGGATCTTATAATTCCCGATGCTGCGTCTGTAGAAATCTCTACACAGATAGCGGCCTCAGGGGAACATACCACCGGTCAGAGTCCCTCAGGAGCGCTAGAGAACAAGAAGAGCTTCTCCCTCCCCGGAAGGCCCAAGCTAGAGAGTTTTTTCAACGAGCATGTCGTCGAAATCATTATCAACCAAGAACGCTACAAGGCTCTGGGGATTGAGTTTCCCCCCGCAATTATTCTTCATGGACCTCCCGGGTGTGGAAAGACCTTCGCAGTAGAGCGACTCATCGAATATCTCGGATGGCCCAGCTTCCAAATTGACGCCTCCAGTGTGGCCAGTCCTTACATCCATGAGACCAGCCGCAAGGTGTCAGAAGTTTTCGACAAAGCTATGCAGAACGCGCCTTCGGTCTTGGTGATCGACGAGATGGAGGCCTTCCTTGCTGGACGCGAATACGGAGCAGGGGGAAGCCATCACCGAGTGGAGGAGATGGCCGAATTCCTGCGGCGAATCCCAGAAGCTACGAAGAATCGGGTTCTCATCATCGCCATGACCAATCGACTGGAAATGATCGACGTCGCGATTATGCGTCGTGGCCGTTTCGATCATGTGATCAAGGTTGATTTCGCCAGCGAGGACGAAATCCGGGAACTATTGGAGAAGCTCCTCTCAAACATACCGAGAGAGGATGGGGTGCAGGCTGCACCGCTAGCAAAAAAACTGGCGGGGCGCCCCCTCTCGGATGTGACTTTCGTAGTACGCGAGGGAGCGCGGCTCTCCGCCAGATCCGGCAAGGACAAACTCGTTCAAGACTTTCTTCTCGCTGTCCTTGATAAGACACCATCTAGGGGCGAGGAAAGCTTCGGACGCCGCATCGGTTTCGTTTGATGAAGCAATGCCTACATTGGGGGAATCTTCTCGTCATAAAGCCTGAAAGCGGAAAATTATGACAATTACTCTCAAAGTAAAACTCGCGGTTGATTGCTAGCATGGCAAGTGGTGCCACAGAGAATGGGCAGCACCAGACATCCCTCCACCGGAATCCTTTCTGGGTCTTACGGGTGACAACTAGGGATGACCGACGGCAAATCGCCAAGCGGTCTGAGGAGTGCGCGCTACTCTCGGACCACGAGCTTTGTCAGAAGGCCCGTAACGACCTCACCAATCCACGCAATCGTCTCTCGGTTGAAATGTCGTGGCTACCAGGTGTTTCCCCTCGAAAAGCCGAGCAACTTGCACATAATCTTCTGAACAATCCCATGTCAATACGCGAGGAAACCGGGCTTCCTGAACTGGCCCGGGCCAATCTGATAGCTGCGGCGTTCGAAGTTTTAAATGAAGATGAGGACACCGAATCGGTGGCGGAATTCATCCGGAATTTTGCCTTGGTTGCTGAGGAGATGGATCCGGAAGCCATCCTGCGCGACATCAACGAAGACCGTGCAGTTTCTGGTTTCCCAGAAATCCACGAGACTTCCACGATTGAGGTCGAGCTTGTCGAGCGTCGCCGTGTATTCAAGAACGCGATCAAAGACGCTCTACACAATTTGCCGACAACCAAGCTCATTAAGGTCATGACCGATGCTGTCGACGTTGCCACTATTGGAGGAGAGGATCAAGGTCCTGCGTTGCTTGATGAACTGGTAGACAGTTATGAGGTTGAAACTTATGAGTTTCTGGAAAAGGAACACGAGAACATATCCACGTTGGTAGGGAGGGCTCGGGAGGCTTCCACCAAAGGACGCCATGTGGTCCGACCGATTCTCGATAAAATCGAGGAAGTAGCCAGGAATTGGGTGTGGGTTGTACGGCCGATTCAATTGAGCATGAAATCTCGAGGCATAGTTCATAAGCCCAGCAATAAAATTGCTCATGAGCTTCGTAGTCTTGGCATCGACTTGTTCAACGAGCATGACATGCTTGACGAAGCGGATCGTATAACGGAGTTGCTTAAAGAACTCTTCGCAGAATTGCCTGAAGTTGCCGAAACGCTTGAGGAAGACTCAGAAGCAATAAACGGCATTCGGCAGAAGGCAAAGGAGGTTGCGCAGCGGCGCAAACAGTGGGAGCAGGAGATCACCTATCAAGCTGAAATCGGCGTGATGTTCAAAGATTTATTACGTATCTCTCCAGGTGGCGTCGAATGGAAGGGGACTTGCTATTCCCTTGATTCGATCACCTACGTTCGCTGGGGCGCGATCCGGACCTCGGTTAATGGGATTCCAACAGGGACCGATTACCGCATTGCTTTTGGGGACATTAATTCTGGAACGGTGGTTTCGTTAAAGAACGAGGCCATATATTCCGAATTCATCCAAAGACTCTGGATGGCTGTAGGTGCCAGGCTGATGACTGAGGTGATGGAGACACTTCGAGGGGGCCATAAAATTACGTTTGGCGACATTGTCGTAGAGGACACGGCTGTTACCATCACTAAGCACAAATTTTTCGGTTCCAACGAACGTGTTAGATTGGGCTGGGAAAAAGTCAAAGTGTGGAGTGCCGACGGTAGCTTTATTATCGGTTCGTCGGAAGACAGTAAGATCTACTCGCAGGCTTCGTACATAGAAGTGTGCAACACGCACATCATCGAGCAAATCATCCGTTCATCTTTCAAGAAGGGAGCCAACAAGCTTAGCGACCTAAATAAGGTTTGACCAGAATCTCACGGCAGGGGTATGAAATAAAAGGACAAGAGTATGAATAATAAAAAGGGCGAGGTACCCAAGGGTTTTTCAGGCCTTGGATCGCTCGTTTCCGATATCGACAAGGAAATGCCACCTGTACCTGCTCCGGTTCAATCCAAACCTGAGCCTAATCCACCCCCTGTTCACGAGGGAGAGCCCATAAGTTCAGTTGCTTCATCCGCAGCGTCCAATACCTCTGTCCATTCTAGCAAGACAAAAAGTGGTAGTTCCTTATGGAAATTTTTACTGATAGGCATAGTAATTCTGTTCATCTGGTTTGGTATTTCAAAGAAGGAGGTGCCCCCGCCCCCTCCACCGCCAGCGCCAGCTGCTCCCCAGACTTCATCGGGTGTTCCTGATGTTTCTGCTCCATATCCGTCCCCTGCGCCAACCACTACTCAATCGGCCGTACCTTCATCAAATCGAGCGGAATCGCAAATTCCGGAGTCTGCGACTTTTACGGGTGGCGCACAAGAGGAAATTCCGCCTGTTGGGGATGGCCTGACGTTGTACCCCAAACAAATTAAGTGGTGCCTCTCGGAGAAAATTCGTATGTCAGCTTGGAAGGACTCGGTGAACAATTATTCCGAATCATCAGTGGATGCTTTCAATGTAGGGGTAAGTAACTACAACTCCCGCTGTTCACATTTTCGCTACCGACGAGGCACATTAGAGAGCATAAAGGAACAGGTTGAGGCCAATCGCATCACCTTGCAGCGGGAGGGCTTTGAACGGGCCTTACAAAATCCGTGACACTGTTTTTCAGATTTGTTTTGCAACTTGTTGAGCCCCAACAACCCCGGAGGCTTTGTAGCCATGAGTAAGAAGTTGGAGGCTGTTATCACATGTCCAGTTTGTCTGAATAAATTTCCGGCGATCCTATACCGATCGATCTGGATCGAATACCCAGAGAATAGGGATCTCATCTTCAATAACTTGATCAACCTCGTCGAATGCACGAGTTGTAAGAAAAATATGATGTTGCCCTTTGCCTTCCTTGCCACGAACGTCAAGAAGAACATTGCTGTTTGGTACGAGCCTAACCATGATGAAGCCGTAGATCGAGACATCCGAGGGTACGCGGAGACATTTGGCCCGGAATGCTTTTACGCAAAAGCTCCCAGAATTACCGACTATGAGGAATTTAAGAGAACGATCCTGAAATTCGAGAACGGAGAGCTGCAGGGAAACCCAGTTGGACCTGCAAAATTGGCCCCTCTATTGCCGACGAAAGGACCAGTAAAAACCGAGAGTATTTTGTCGCGTCTTTTGAATGCCATAGGGATCAAGTAATTTCCCCGGCCATGGATTGCACCTCAGCTAAATGCAGAGAGGCAACCAGATGTATTCGGCGAAGTTGGCCTGCCCCCCGAACCATCGCAATTAATTCGAGCCGTCAAGATTCCGGCCGGCGATGGTTCCCGTTGAGTCCGGGATCTATTTTGACTCTCAATATGGCTATATTGACATGAGTACCTTGGGAATCAGGGATGCTTGGGCTCATGTTTTATGATCATCATAATCAAGTGGGGTTCTTCAGGCGTGTTTCTGTGGATAGTTTGACCACCTGACAAGGAGCTGCCGGCAGGCCGCAGTTGGGAGGGTAGTCTGATCATGTCGGATTCGGACCACACTGCTGTTGGTCAAGCCTTGGGTTACGCCTATCAATTCGAGAGGGCGACCTACCATCTCTTGCGTGCCGATAACGCCGTCGTCAGCGTCGCTGTTGAGCATATTGATGATGTGAGCGTTAATCGAGTGGATGGGACAAGCATTCGCGAGCAGGATAAGGCGACGATCAGGGGCGGTCGGCCGCTCACCGACCGAAGCGTTGCGTTGTGGAAGACGATCTCCATTTGGGCGGATGCTATCCACTCCGACCCAGAAATACTTCGGGCCACGGAATTTCATCTGGTAACCATGCGCATTCCGACGATTTCGGCCACCTGAACCGAGACGGAGCCGGCCGGCATTCCGAGAGGATTCCGGCCACCCACGGAGCGTCAGCGACGCCGGGGATTACTGTTTCTCACACTGGCCGATTTCCGTCAACCTCTGTTGTCCTTTCTTCTTCCGCATGGATTCTCCCTTGAGGGCGATTTTGTAGCCGTTATGAAGAAGTCGATCAAGGATAGCGTCAGCCAAAGTGGGTTCACCGATGGCGTCGTGCCACTTCTCCACCGGAAGTTGGCTGACGACGATGGTGGACTTTCTGCCGTAGCGATCTTCGAGGATTTCGAAGAGGTCGCGTCGCTGCTCGTCAGTAAGAGGCGCAATCGCCCAATCGTCAAGGATCAAGAGTTCTATGCGCGCGAAGGCGTCGAGGATCTTGGCGTATCGCCCGTCGCCGCGCCCGACGCCCAGGTTTTCGAGCAACCGCGGGAGGCGGACGTACGAGACGCTGAACCCTTCGCGGCACGCCTTGTTCCCCAGCGCGCACGACAGATACGTCTTGCCCGCTCCGGTGGGCCCGGTGATGAAGACGTTGAGGTGTTCCCGGACGAAGGTGCAGGATGCGAGTTGGAGCATGAGCGCCTTGTCCAGGCCGCGAGGATGGCGATAGTCGATGTCCTCGACGGCGGCGGCCTCCCGCAGGCGGGCCGCCTTGAGGCGGCTCTTCATCCGCCGATTCTCGCGCTCCACGCTCTCGTGGTCGACGAGCAGCCCCAACCGGTCCGTAAAGGAGAGGGACTCGGCCTCCGGGTTGCGGATCTGTTCTTCGAGCGCTCGCGCCATTCCGACGAGCTTGAGCGTGGAGAGCTTTTCCATCAGGGGGTGCAGAAGCATTCGTTGTTCTCCTTTCGTGTGGGATCAGTGGTAGTAGCCGGCTCCCCGAATGTTGTCGTGGAACAGAGGAAGTTCCGGGGCGGTCGCTTTCTTCCGGAGGGGCAACTTCTCGGAGCCGGTTTTCAGGATCGACTCGATGGTCTTGTACGAGAGGGCGCGAAGCGAGAGAGCTCGCCCGCAGGCGCTCTCCAAGCGGTCTTTTCCGTACTTCTTTTCCAGCCTCAGGATTCCCAGGCAGCGGCGGTATCCCTGGACGGGATAGGCTCCGGCGGAGAGGATCGTCTCCACCACCTCTTTGGTACTGGGGCCGATCGTGGCGCCCCACGCGATCAGGCGGGAGGGCGGCCACTCCTTGTACTCGCGGTGGGACGGGGGCAGATGTTCCTGCAGGGTGGTGTGCCTTCCCTTGAGGAAGCTGCGGGCGTGGGACGCCACTCGTTTCCCTTGATGGAAGATCTCCACGGTGGCGGCGTTGAACCGGACGTCGACCTCGTAGCCGCGCAGGGTATACGGGACGCTGTAGTAATGCCCCGTCACGTCGATGTGGTAGTCGATCCCTTATGTGCTGGAGCACATAAAACATCTTCTGTGGCCTTCCCCGTTATGTGGCGTTAGGCTCTGCAGCGCCTTCCTTTCACCTCTCTTACCAATTTTCGACCACATAATTCTCTGGCTGGTTCTCTCGCCGGCGGCCTGAGCTTTGACATA
>Ga0334722_10005429_pt1 | contig 12871 bp, 8 predicted proteins | sample C3_bottom_MG_FD_207210 | JGI IMG/M metagenome (GOLD analysis project Ga0334722, IMG submission 207210) | Sediment microbial communities from Yellowstone Lake, YNP, Wyoming, USA - C3_bottom | ecosystem: Environmental > Aquatic > Freshwater > Lake > Sediment | place: USA: Wyoming | collected...
CGCCAGTTCGACCTGGAAATGCTGCCGTGGGGCGCCGACTACTTCCTCGAGACGGGCATCAGCGTCCCGCCCAACGGCTACAAGATGCTGCGCGACGAATTCGACGCGATCTACATCGGTGCGCTTGGCGACCCGAGGATTCCCGACATGCGCCACGCGCGGGACATCCTGCTCGGCACGCGGTTCGAACTCGACCTCTACGTCAATCACCGGCCCGTCAAGTTGTTCGACGCGCGGCTCTGCCCGCTCAAGGACCGTGGTCCGAAGGACGTCAACTTCGTCGTGTTCCGCGAGAACACCGAGAGCATGTACGTCGGCATCGGCGGCCGCTTCAAGCCCGGCACCGAGGACGAGATCGCGATCCAGGAAGACATCAACACGTTCAAGGGCGTGCACCGCATCATCAAGCACGCGTTCGAGTTTGCCAGGGCCAAGGGTCTGACGCGCGTGTGCATGGCCGACAAGAGCAACGCCGTGACGATGGCGCACGCGCTGTGGCAGCGGGTGTTCTGGGAGATGGCGCCGCTCTATCCGGGGATCGAGGCGACGCATCTCTACATCGACGCGCTGACGATGCAGATGGTGAAGAACCCCGGGCAGTTCCAGGTGATCGTCACCAACAACATGTTCGGCGACATCATCACGGACCTCGGCGCCCAGATCCAGGGCGGCCTCGGCATGGCGGCCTCGGGCAACCTGCATCCCGGCCGCACGTCGATGTTCGAGCCGGTCCACGGGTCGGCGCCCAAGTACGCCGGCAAGAACGTGGCGAACCCCTTCGGCGCGATCCTGTCCGCGGGCCTCATGCTGGAGTACCTCGGCCTCGACGCCGAGGCCAGGGCTGTCGAAGCCGCGGTGGAGAAGGCCGTCGTGACGGGCAACGGTCCGGCCGACACCTTTGGAACGCTCGGCACGAAGGAAACCGGCGACTACGTCGCCGCCCAGATCAAGGCCTGACGCGGCGCGCGGGTGGTGGCTGGCGAGGTAGACTAGGCCGCATGGAGACCTTGATCCGGGAGTTGCTGAAGGGCCTCGGTGAAGACCCCGACCGCGAGGGCCTGAGGGACACGCCGCGCCGCGTGGCCAGATCGATGTCGTTCCTGACCAGCGGGTACCGCGAGGACATCGACCAGGTGCTGAACAACGCGCTGTTCAGCGTCGACTACAGCGAGATGGTGATCGTCAAGGACATCGACTTCTTCAGTCTCTGCGAGCACCACCTGCTGCCGTTTTTCGGCAAATGCCACGTGGCGTACCTGCCGCGCACGAAGGTGATCGGCCTCAGCAAGATCCCGAGGATCGTGGACGTGTTCTCGCGCCGGCTGCAGGTGCAGGAGCGGCTGACCAACCAGATTGCCGAGACCATCAAGGAGAAGACCGACCCGATGGGCGTGGCCGTGGTCATGGAGGCCACCCACCTCTGCATGGCCATGCGAGGCGTGGAGAAGCAGCGGTCGTACTGCGTCACCAGCGCCATGCTGGGCGCGTTTCGTGAGCGGGATCGGACGCGTGCGGAGTTCCTCGAACTGATACGCCAGCGCAGCGGAGCCTGACCGGCGGGGGCCGGTGGCCGGCGCGGGGGCGGCACGGCCGCTCGGGCGTCAGCGCTCTCTCAACTTCACGCGAGCCTGCAGCGTCGGCAGCCGCGAGGCCAGGCCGTCAGCGGCGGCACCCTGCCCGGAGCGGGACGCCAGCGCGATGGCTTCGCGCGTGACCGCGATGGCCTCGTCGAACCGGCCGGCTTCCGCGAACGCCGCCGACAGCGAGTCGAGCGACATGAGGTCCTGCCGCGACGTCAGCTGCACGGCCCGTTCCGCCAGGTCAACGGCGCGCGCGCCATTGCGAACGCCGTCTTCCGGGGACGTGGACAACAGCCACGCGAGGCGGCTCAGGAGAAACGGGCTGTCCGGCGCGTTCTCCACGGCCAGCCCGAAGTACCTGGCCGCCAGCGCGCGCCGGCCCTGCGATCCGTACGCCTCGGCCAGGTTGCTGTACGCCTGGCGCGTCTCCGGATCGATCGCCAGCGCCCGCTCGAGATGCACGATGCCCTCGTCGATCCGGCCCGTCGAGCAGAGGATGGCGCCGAGATTCGCGTGGGCGTCGGCGCTCGTCTCCTTGAGGCGGATGGCCTCCCGGAACTGCACCTCGGCCTCGGCCGATCGTCCGGCGCGGAAGAGGTCCGTGCCGTAGTTGACGCGCGCCCGGGGATTGGTGGGGCGCTTCTCGACGGTGTCCTGCCAGATGCGCTCGTCGCTCCAGAAATCGCGATTCCTGGCTGACGTCATGGCGCCGAACGTGATCGCCACTGTCGCGACCGACAGCCAGGCGAGCGCGGTGCCCAGGCGCCTGCGCCGGTGCGCGTCGCCGACGAGCGCCGCGAGTGCGCGGCCGCCGAGGAGATACGTCGCGACGACCGCGGCGACGACGAGTGCCGCCAGCGGGAGGTACATCCGGCGACCGGCGGCAATCTCGGTGGCGAGCGGCAGCACGCTCGACGAAGGACCCAGCACGGCGAAGCACCAGCCGCCCACCATGCCCCAGGGCTGACGCCGAAGCACCGCCACCACGGTCAGGACGAACAGCACCAGCATCAATGCCGCGTACGGCGCCACCTGCAGCAGGGACGTGGCCATGGGCCATCCGTCGTAGTCGATGACGAGGCCCGTCGGGATGAGCGCCAGCCGGAGGTAGTGGGCGATGACGCCCGTTTGCGTCAGCAGGTACGTCCACGGCGTCCAGCCGCCGCGATTGATGCCAATCGAGTGCGGCCAGCGTTCGCTGGCCACGAGCAGCGCCAGCACGATCCACGTGGCCGCGAGGCCGGCGTAGAGGGGCCGCCTCTTCGGCTGCGGCCGGAACGTCCAGTCCCACAACCACACCACCAGCGGGACCGTCACCATCGTCTGCTTGCTGGCCATGCCGAGGGCGCTGGCCGCGATCGCCGCCGCCGTCCACCAGCGGCGCCGCGCCGTGCCGATGCCGGCGTCGCCCGCGCGAATGGCGCAGTAGAGCGTCGAGAAGTAGAAGCAGCCCAGCAGCAGTTCGGTGCGCTGCACGACGTACGTCACGGCATCGCTGAGCAGCGGATGCACGAGCCACACCAGCGCGGAGGCGAATGCCAGGGGCGAGGCGGCGTCGCCGAGCCGTTCCCGGATCCGCTCCGTCGTCAGCGTCCGGCGCACCACGCCGAACAGCGCGAGGGCGGCCAGCACGTGAAGCGCCAGGTTCATCGCGTGGTAGCCCCACACGTTGCGCAGGAAGCGGCTTTCGTCCGCCGCGCCGGGCGCGCCGGGCTGCATCACGTCGCGCGCGTCAGCCGGCGCCAGCGCATAGTTGATGGCGAGCGTGAGGCTCACCACGGGCCGCGCCGACACCGCTACCTCGGCGGGCGCCGACATCGCCTCGGTCAGCGGCCAGAGCGTTTTGATGTTCGGGTTGTTGACGATCGCGAGCTTGTCGTCGAAGACGAAGACGCCGGGGAAACTCGTCGAATAGGCCAGCGAGCCCGCCAGCACGAGCGCGAGCACGACGAGCGCGGCCGGGAGGCCCGGGCGCCGCGCGACGGGCGCGCTGCTTCCGGAACTCGCGTTCCCGGCGCCCGGCGCGGTCTGGCGGCGCTCGCGGCGCGGCTGGGCCGATGTGCGTCTACGTGCCATGCTCGAAAGTCCCGGCCCCGGCTATGCCGGCGTGCTGCCTTCGCGACGGGCCGCTCGGGCGCCGGCCTCGCGCCGCGCGCGGTCGAGCAGGTAGGCCAGCCCGGGCCGCGGGCGGGCCACCGCGAAGATCTGGAAGGCGAACAGCGAGCGGCTCACCGCGATCATCGCACGGTTCAGCGCCAGCAGCAGCCGGGCGAGCCCCTGGCTGCCGAGCGCCAGCGGGAACGGGGCCGGCACCCCGCGCATCTCCACGACGTCGAAGCCCGACTGCTCCAGCAGGCGGCGGAACGATCCGAACGTATAGAGGCGCGTGTGTGTCAGGTCGAGGATGCCGCGCTTGCCGTAGTTGAACTGGCCCAGCAGCAGCATCAGCCGGACGACGAAGAACCCCACGTTGCCGGTGCTGACGACGAACGTCATGTCCGGATGGCGCTCGGCCGCCTCGCGAAAGCCGTCGAGGAACCGCTCCGGTGACGCCAGGTGTTCGATGGCGTCCAGCATCAGTGCGACGTTCACGCCCTCGAGCGCCACGGGGAACGGGCTGCGGTTCAGGTCGTAGAGCTGGAAGCTGTCGAGGACGCAGTCGTCGGCGAGCGGGAGCGAGTCCACGCCCGTGACATGGCAGCCGCGCTCGTGCAGCAGGTGCCCGAGGTAGCCGCCCGCACAGCCGAGGTCCACTACGCGCGAACCCGGCGGCACGCGCGCCAGCGCCAGTTCGTGCGTGCTTTCGAAGCCGAGCCGCGGCTTGTAGTGGACGTTGCTCGCGTACGACGGCTGGCAGTCGAACCGGCGGTCGAACCACAGCGACATGTCTGCCGCCCGGGCCTTGACGCAGGCCTTCGTCACGTTCCACGCGTAGCGGACGCCCGCCAGGCCGGACAGCTCGGTCCCGTCGTAGACCGGGATGGGCACTTCCGTGAGCGTCTGCCCCGACAGGTGGAGCTGGATCAGGACCTCCGTGTCGAAGTGGTAATCGTTGGTGTTGAGGTGAAACGGGATCCGGCGGAGCGCCGCGGTCGCGTACGCGCGGTAGCCCGAGTGGCACTCGCTCCATGCCGTGCGGAGCAGCCGGTTCTGCATCCGCGTCAGCAGCCGGTTGCCGAGGAACTTGTACAGCGGCATGCCGGTGTGACGGGCGCCGGGTGCGCTGAGCATGCGCGAGCCGAGCACGGCGGCCGCATCGCCGGCGGCGATCGGCGCCACCATGTCGGGCAGCCGCTCGGGCGCGTATTGACCGTTGCCGTGGACGAGCGCCACGACATCGAACGCGTGCTCGATGGCATAGCGGAAGCCGACCTTCTGGTTTCCGCCGTACCCGAGCGCCACGGGATTCGCGAGCACCGTGAGCGGGAATGGCAGCGTGTTCGCCTGTCGGACGGCCTCACCGCGTTCGAACGTGCGGTCCGACGACGCGTCGTCGATGACGAGCACTTCGACGTCGTACGCGTCGAGGAGGCCCGGCGGAATCCGGCCGAGAACCTGCTGAATGGTCGTCTCGGCGTGGTACGCCACGATGAGCACGAGCAGGCGCGGTCGGCTTGGTGGAGTCATCGGTGAGGCGGCGGGCCATCGTAGCAAATGGCCGCTGGTCCCGCAAAGGGGTCGGGCGGCTGGTCCTGGGGGCTGGCCCCGAAACGGGGGTTTGCAGGATCGTGATCCGGCCGTCTGGACGGCCAGATCCAACAGTTTGGATACAGCTATCCCGGCTGGCCGGTCTCTGGCAGATTTTCGAGGAAAAAGCGAGCCATGGCGAGCCTGGCAACTGGCGCCCGAATTGCTAACTTCTAGTAGGTTACAGGGACGCTACTGTATAGTTATCAGTTCGTAGTGTCTGTCGGCGCTCCTCCGGGACCAGCATCCTCATGACCGGAAGGAGCATTGTTGAGTGCATGAGGAGGAGGTTGTATGAGATTTAAGGGTCTCGCAGTCATTCTGGCCCTGGCATTCCTGGTCGGCGTGGCCGGCACGGGCTTCGCGCAGGAACAGACCGGCGGCATCCAGGGCGTCATCAAGGACGCGTCTGGGGCGGTTCTGCCGGGTGCGACCGTGGAAGCTCGCAACGTGTCGGTGAACGGCGTCCAGACGGCCGTCACGGACGCGAAGGGCGTCTATCGTTTCCCGGCGCTGCCGCCTGGAACCTACGAAGTCACTGCGACGCTGCAGGGCTTCACGACGGCCAAGGCCGCCAACGTGATGCTGGTGCTCGGCAAGCTCATCACGGTTGATTTGAGCCTGTCGATCGGCACCGTCAAGGAAAACGTCGAAGTGAAGGCGGAAGTGCCGCTCATCGACGTCAAGCAGAACGCCGCGTTCACCTCGATCCGTCAGGACACGATCGACAAGCTGCCGAAGGGCCGCGACTTTACGACGATCCTGAAGACGGCGGCGGGCGCCCAGGACGAGACACGGAACGGCGGCATCCAGGTTGACGGCGCGTCCGGTACGGAAAACCGGTTCGTGGTCGACGGCATGGACACCACCTCGCTGTCGATCGGCGACTCGGGCAAGACCCTGCTCCTCGACTTCGTTCAGGAAGTCCAGGTGAAGTCGTCCGGTTACAACGCCGAGTTCGGCGGCGCGACCGGCGGCGTGGTCAGCGCGATCACCAAATCGGGCAGCAACCAGATTCGCGGTCAGGTGGGCACGTACTACCAGACCAACAAGAGCAGCCTGTGGATCGGCGACCGCCGCCGCATCAACCGGTACGACCCGTACGTCACGACGAACGTGAACACGAGCTACGTGACGCCGGATGTGCCCTACACGTACATCAGCCCGCTCGCCGACATCGGCGGCCCGATTTTCAAGGACCGGCTGTGGTACTACGCGGGCTTCGGCTACACGAAGAACGACACCAAGGAAACAGCGACGTTCTACGCTGATGCGAACCGCATTCCGCGGTCGTTCGAGTCGTGGAACCGGACCTTCTACTACAACTACAACCTGTCGTGGCAGGTGGGCAACAACCTGCGCGTCAAGCTGTCCGGCCAGAACGAGCGCTATCGCCAGCGCGGCAGCACGGTGGCTCTCCAGCCCCAGAACTACCAGTTCCCCGACGGCACGATCGCCAGGATTCCGTACACGACCAGCACGTTCGACAAGGCCGCGGACGGCGTCACCCTCGACCCGGTTAAGTTCAACACCCGCTATAACCTGACGGGCAGCGACAGCGCGACGGACATCTTCTCCGGCAACCTGGACTGGGTCGTCACCAATTCGTTCTTCGTGAACGCGTCGGGCGGCTTCTACAAGACGAACAGCTGGACGCCGACCGAGTGGCGCGGCACGGCGCTTCGTCACGTGTTCGGCAATAACCCCAGCGATGCGACGATGACGTCGTTGGGCTTCCCGACGATTCCTGCGTCCTACCAGCAGGCGTCCGGTTACGCCGACAACATCTCGTCGGCCGGCACGGAGAAGAACAAGTACACGCGTATCTTCGGCCAGACCAACCTGACGTTCTTCCTGAACGCGGGCGGGCAGCACACGTTCAAGGCGGGCGCCCGCTACGAGCGGCTGTCGAACGACGCCGTCACGGGCGCGACCTATCCGACGGTCACGTTGAACTGGGGCCAGACGGCCAGCAATTCGACGGGCGCCACGATCGCCGGGCGGTACGGCTACTACACCGTGAACCAGGTGTACACGGGCGGCAACGTCGCGTCCAACAACTGGGCGTTCTGGTTGCAGGACAGCTGGAACCTGAGCTCGCGCTTTACGCTGAACTTCGGCGTCCGCGCGGAGAACGAGTTCCTCCCGGCCTACAACGCCGACTTCTACGGCGCGGCCGCGCAGTCCATCAAGTACAACTTCACCGACAAGATCGCTCCGCGCGCCGGCTTCGCGTGGGACCTCAAGGGTGACGGCCGCTGGAAGGCCTACGGGTCATTCGGCTTCTACTACACGATCACGCCGCTGCAGCTGGCCCGCGGTTCGATGGGCGGCGAGCACTGGATTGACTACAACTACACGCTGGACACCTACGACTGGGCAAGCATCAACTGCCAGCCGGCGAAGACCGGGTGCCCCGGCACGTTCATCACGGCCGTTGACGCCCGCGTCGCGACCAACCTGCCGGATCCGAACTACTCCGCGTACTTCGGCATTCCGAACATGACGGGTATCGACAAGAACATCAAGCCCGTCAAGACGGCCGAATTCACGGCCGGCCTCGACCACGAACTCAACCCGCTGATGTCGGTCGGCCTGCGCTACGTCCACAAGTGGGCGATTCGCGCGCAGGACGACGTGGGCGTCATGCTGCCGGATGGTTCGGAATACTACGTGCTGACCAACCCGGGCGAAGGCTTCGGCAAGTACTTCGAGCCGACCCTCCCGACCACCGCCGAGGCGAAGCCGAAGCGGAACTACGACGCCGTCGAACTCAAGCTGCGCCGCCGCCTGTCCAACAACTGGTCGGCGGAGTTCAGCTACACCTGGAGCCGCCTGTTCGGCAACTGGTCGGGTCTGACCAGCTCCGACGAGCCGTCCGGTTCGAACGCCGGCCGTACCGGTTCGCCCGATGCCACGCGGTATTGGGACAACCTGATCATGAGCTACGACACCCAGGGTCACCAGGTGTACGGCTTGCTCGCGACGGACCGTCCGCACACGTTCAAGGTGCAGGCGACCTACGCGTTCAAGTTCGGCCTGTCGGCCGGTGTGTACTGGACCGCGCAGAGCGGCACGCCGCAGACGACGGCCCAGAGAATCGGGCAGGTCATCCAGAGCTACGCGTACCCGGTTTACATCTACGGCCGTAACGACCTCGGCCGCTCGCCGATGTTCTCCCAGCTCGACCTCGTTCTCGCGCAGGACATCAAGTTCGGCAAGAGAGTGCGGCTGACGCTGCAGGCCAACGTCGACAACTTGCTCGATCAGGCGGTGTGGACGGCGATGTACAACCAGGCCGGTTACGGGCCCGACCCGTACCGCCAGGGCATGACGTACGTGCTGCCGAACGCGAACATCAACTACAAGAACGGCTACAACCTGGTCGCGATGAATGCCGCCTACACCGGCACGCACCAGGTCAACACCCTCTACACGACGCCGAACTCCTTCCAGGGCCGCCGCCAGCTGCGCGTCTCTGCGAAGATTCAGTTCTAGTCGGTCGACGCCCAGCCGCGGGCTGGGCGCGTTGAGTCTCGGCCCCCCGGGCTTCACGGCCCGGGGGGCTTTTTTTTCGCCGCCGTTCGTCGCGTTGCTATACTGCCATCCATGCGCACCCTGACCGTCTGGACCCTCGCCTTGTCCCTTGCGGCCGCCTCGGCCGCCTCGGCTGGCGCCCAGGCCACCGTCCGGAAACCGGCAGGCCAGACGACGGCGCGGAAGCCCGCAGCCCCCACGACGGCCGCCAAGCCGCCGGCGCCGGCTGCGCCCGTCACGCCGAAGACCGAAGCGCCAGACGTCACCTGCGCATCGCCGCTCGGGTCCGGCGTCAAGACCCTGCGGACGTTCTGCGACGTGCCGATCGGGCGTACGTCCGGCGACGGCATCCTCATCACCTTGCCCCCGCACAAGGGCACGGCCGTCCTGACCTTCGACCTCCACAACCGCCAGACGTACTCCGAAGAGCAGGTGAAGGCGCGGCGCGCCTACGCCCGACTGACGGCGACCATCGGCATCATGACGCTCGACAACACGCTCGTGACGCGCGCGGTGGTGCAGACCGAGTTCCGGACCGAGGCCGACCTCTTCGATCGGATTGGCGGCGGGGCGGGCCCGGGCGGCCTGAAGGCCGTGGCGCCGACGGGCGTGGAGCCGGTGCGCGTGGAATTGCCGGAGAAGATCAACGAGGTGTGCGTGCTCGGAGAGAAGCTGAGCGTGCGCCGCCTCGACGCCGACGAGTCGTTCACCGGTCTCGGGCGGCCGATCGCGCTCATCAGCAACGTGCTGGTGGAGTACACGCCCGTGCCGCCGAAGAAGCCGGCGCCTGTTGTCAGGAAGCGGTAGGCGGCCGGCGGCCGCCGGATGTCAGTGTACGAGGCCCCTGCCAGGGGGCGCCGACTGGACCATCGCCTTCATCTCGAGCAGGTCGACCAGCCCGTCACAGCGCCGGGCCACGCTGTCGTACTCGAGCAGCGCCTGACGCTCGATGGGCTCCAATTCAAGGTACTGGGCCAGCGCGTTGATCACTTCCTCGTCCGAGAGGCTGGACGGGAACGGGTGCTCGGGGCCGTCGGAGATCGACGTGAGCAGCCGTTCGAGCTTGTGCCGCTGCAGGCGGACGCTGGCGCGCTCCGGCTCGGCGAGCGTGTCGGTGAGGTAGGTGACCTGCGCCCGGCGGTACGCCCGTTCGGTCTCCTCGGACTGGATGCGGAAGCGGTCGATGCCGCGCAGCACGATGTTGTAACGCCCGTCTTCCAGTGTCTCGACGTGGCTGATGAGGCCCGCGCAGCCGACGGGGAAGACGGCAGGATGCTCCGAGGGTTCTCGATCCCAACCCGGCTTCAGCAGGGCCATCCCAATCAGGCGGTCGCCCGCCAGCGCGTCCTTGACCATCTCCCGGTACCGCTGCTCGAAGATGTGGAGGGGCAGGAACACGCCGGGGAACAGCACGACGTCGGGGAGCGGGAAGATGGGCAGAATGGACGACAGCATAGGCAGCCCTGAACGGCCCGTCCATCGTACCATCAGTCGCGTTCGAAAAAGATCGCAGGTCGTGAGAAGATGAGGCCGTGACGCCGGATCCGACACCCATGCTGCCGCCAACCCTGCACGACATCTACACCGCCCGGCCCCGCGTCTACGGTCACATGCGGCCGTCGCCCCTGCTGGCGCACCCGTTGCTGCGCGCGGAGGTCGGCACCGAGATCTTCGTCAAGCACGAGAACCACAACCCGACGGGCGCGTTCAAGATCCGCGGAGGGCTCAACCTGATCGCGACGCTGGGCGCGGCCGAACGCAGCGCCGGCGTGGCGACGGCGTCGACGGGCAACCACGGCCAGTCGATTGCGATGGCCTGCGGGCTGCACAAGGTGCCGTGCACGATCTACGTGCCCCGGGGGAACAACCCCGAGAAGAACGCGGCCATGCGGGCGTACGGCGCCAGCGTGATCGAGGGCGGCGCCGACTTCGACGAGGCGCGGGCGCGGTGCGAACAGGACGCCCGTGAGCAGGGGCGCCGCTACGTCCATCCGGCGAATGAACCCCTGCTGATCGCCGGCGTGGGGACCTACGCGCTCGAGATCTTCGAGGCCGTCCCGCGCGTCGACGTCGTGTTCGTGCCGATCGGCGGCGGCAGCGGGGCGTCCGGGCTTTCGATCGTCCGATCGGCGCTGGGGACCTCCACGCGCATCATCGGCGTCCAGGCGGAGCGGGCGGACGCGTTTACGCGGTCCTGGCGGAGCGGCGCGCGCGTGGTCGGGGAGCGGGCCGACACGCTGGCCGAAGGCGTCGCCACGCGCGTCACGTTCGACATGACGTTCGACCTCTTGAAGAAGGAACTGGACGACATCGTGACACTGAGCGAAGACGAACTGGCGGAGGGCGTGCGTCTCGCGCTGCGCGCGACGCACAACCTGGCCGAGGGCGCCGGCGCCGCGTCGCTGATGGCCGCCTGGAACCGCCGCCGCGACCTCGCCGGCCAGACCGTCGTCTGCGTCATGAGCGGCGGCAACCTCGACACCGCCCTGCTGGCACGGATCCTGGGCCACCCCCAGAAATAGACCTGCTACCTTTGTAGCCAGAAAAACAGACCTGCTACCTTTTCTACCGTTCGGTCGAAAAGGTAGCAGGTCTGTTTTGGTACCGAAAAAGGTAGCAGGTCTGTTTTCGCTGGTGCTACGCCATCAGGAGCGGATGCTCCAGGAACTTCCGGAGCGTCTGCATGAAGCGGGCACCGCTGGCGCCGTCGGCCACGCGGTGGTCCACCGACAGCGTCATCTTCATCCGGTAGCCAACGGCCAACGCGCCGTCGACGACGACCGGGACCTGCCGGACCGCGCCCACCGCCAGGATGGCCGCCTCGGGCGGATTGATGATCGCGGAGAACTCCTCGATGCCCATCATGCCCAGGTTCGAAATCGAGAACGTCGCGCCGGTGTACTCGTTCGGCTGCAGCTTCCGCGCCCGCGCCCGCTCGGCGAGCACGCGGGCCTCTTCGGAGATCTCTTCGAGCGGCTTGATGTCCGCGTCGCGCAGCACCGGCGTGATCAGCCCGTCGTCGAGCGCCACGGCCATGCCGATGTGCACGCGCGTGAACTGCTTGACGTGATCGCCGGCAAACGACGCGTTGATGTCGGGATGCTGCCGCAGCGCGAGGGCGGCCGCCTTCACCACGATGTCGTTGATGGAAATAGACGACTTCTGGCTGCGCAGCGCCTGGTAGGCGTCCCATACGCGGTCCATGGCCACGTCCACGGTCAGGTAGAAGTGGGGCACCGGGCCCTTGCTCTGGACCAGCCGCTTGGCGATCGTCCGGCGGACGGGCGACAGCTCGATGTCCTGCGATTCGGGTGCCTGGTCGCGCGCGGCGGCCATCGCCAGCGATCGGGAGCGCTGCGGCAGGGGCGCGCGTGCTGCCGGAGCCGGCGGCATTGACGTCATGGCCGTCTCGATGTCGCGCTTGACGATGCGGCCCTGCGGGCCCGAGCCGCGCAGCGCCGTCAGGTCGACGCCGGCTTCGGCGGCCATCCGGAGCGCCAGCGGCGATGCTTTCAGGCCGCGGCCGGCCGGAGCCGGTTGGCCCGGCTGACCGGGCTGGAACACGGCCGTGGGCGCTGCCTGGGCCGTTCGAGGCGCCGGGGCGGCGGCCGGGTCCGGCGCGGCGGCCGGCGCACTGGCCGCGGATCCGGCGGGCGCAGCGGCCGCCGGCATCAGGCCCGAGATGTCCTCGTCCGGCAAACCGATGATGGCGATCTGATCGCCGACCTTGACCGTCTGTCCCTCACCCGCGATCAGCTTGCGGATCGTGCCGTTCGTGTAGGCTTCCATCTCGACGGTCGCCTTGTCCGTCTCGACCTCGGCGAGCGCCTGTCCCGTTTCGACCGGGTCGCCCTCCTTCTTGATCCACCGGAGGATGCGCCCCTCCTCCATGGTGTCGCTCAGCTTCGGCATGACCACTCGTGAAGCCATATCGGCAATCCCCTCGCGGAAGACGGTTTCGGGGCCTAACCCCATCGATCACTTGAGTTGATACCCCGCATGGGCATACCAGTTTCTGCAGTGACGAGGACGGACCACGGCGCGTGCGCGCTGGGCGGTCGTCCGCA
>Ga0334722_10005430_pt1 | contig 12870 bp, 13 predicted proteins | sample C3_bottom_MG_FD_207210 | JGI IMG/M metagenome (GOLD analysis project Ga0334722, IMG submission 207210) | Sediment microbial communities from Yellowstone Lake, YNP, Wyoming, USA - C3_bottom | ecosystem: Environmental > Aquatic > Freshwater > Lake > Sediment | place: USA: Wyoming | collected...
TTATTAATGCGGCAATTAAATATGCAAACGCATTCTATCCCCCCGCCTTCGGCGCCCCCCTTAATAAGGGGGGATGGGGGGATCGCCTTTACAAGAGATTTGCATAAATAGTTGCCGGAGTAATAACCCGGCAATTAAATACCCCCACCCCAGCCCCTCCCCCGCAGGTGGGGAGGGGGTTAGCGGAAGTGGAGGTTGTTCTATTTAGTCGCCGGATTAATAAATGAGGGAAAGTCGCGCGAAGACGCCCAGTGCTGTTACGCCTTGCTGATGTCCACGTACACGCTAATGGCCGTGTTGAACTCCGCTATCTTCCCGCAGGGTATGTCGTTCGTGGTGGTGGCGGCGAGCCCGACCGTCTGGTCGTCCACGACGTAAACCGCGTCGCCGGTATTCCCGCGGGCCATGCCGGAACATGCGAACTCGAAGCTGCCCTTGCGCCAGGCCTCGACGTTGACCGCCCCGTCCGGGCCGCCGGAGTTGTCCACGGACCCGCGCGCCACGCCCACGAACTTCAGCCCCGCCGTGTCCGCGCCGGGGAGCGCGTAGCCGCCTGCGTTCACGCAGACGACGCTCCCGGCGTACAGCTTAACCCCGCCCTTCACGGGGTATGAGGCGTATACGCCGTCCTTTCGTACCGTGTCCCTGTCCTTTGTCAATGCGCTCATGCCATGCCTCCTTTTTCGCCGCATTCGCGGCCTTGGTTGTTATTGGGATCACTGCTGATTGTTAAGCTTGGCTATCCGATTCATGGGGCGTTTTGCTGATAATCCCCTCTCCTCACGGGAGAGGGGTTGGGGTGAGGGCGTTACCTCAGGACTCTGACTTCAAGGGGACCCTTGGCCCCCTTGACCCCCGCGCAAGGGGGGTTGCGCCCCCCTTGCAACCCCGCTAGACCTTTGTCGCCAGGGGCCCATTAGATAACCAAAGCGTCGTAACTTAAACCACTTGAAGGCTTGTGGGTGGGCCAAGGCCCACCACTTTCTGGTCGTCGCTTCCGGGCAAAAGGAAACAACGCAGATTCATATGGCGCCTGCAGGCAAATACACGCGCCTGGAGGCGCTGTGATACGGCCACAGTAATAGCGCCCGCAGGCAATTTCAAGTGGCTGGAGCCACTGGGATGTTGTAGGTCTTCCTCAGGTACTCGTCCGGGAGCTTGAGCCCCATTTCGGAGAGCAGTTTGTCGCGCTTTGCGAGCGCCTGCAGGTCTTCCGGCGGGGCCATCTGGAACCTGAACGCCGGTACCGGCGCGTTCGCGCCGAAGTTGAACATCACCATCGGGCGTATTAGGTCGCGGGTGATGGTCCTCTCAAGCGCGCGCGCGTCCGCCTTGGCGATGTCCATCCTGACACCGTCATGCACGAGACCGGCGGCGTAGCTCCCGCTTCCGCCCACCTCGGTCGTCAGTGTCTGGCCGAGTACCGCCTTGGACATCTCGCGGTTCAGTAGCTCGATAAGCCCGGAGTACGGCGAGCCGTCGCCCCGTTTGGCCGACTCTATGAACTCGATCCTCGTGCTCTCCGATATTACCCCGGCCGCGTCGGCGCCCAACCCCATGACCGCGCGGGAGAGCGTCTCCCTGTCCTCCTTCGACGACGCGGGCGTGTATACGCCGAGCCTTATGGGCATCCCGAAAAGCTCGCAGAACGATACCCAGTCCTTGAGCGCGTAGTTCTTGAAGAGGTATATCCAGGAAAGCGCCCTGAGGAACCCGCCTCGCTCCGGCTGGTCCGCGCCCGCGCGGTACACGTGCGCCACGAACTTGCCTTCGGGTAGCTCCGCGCCGTGGACAGGGTCGGCCTCCGTGAGGAGGCGCGGCCTGTCTGATACACCGTCGGGGCCGGTGAAGGTGAACCGCTTTTGCGCCCTCTTCCTGAGCGCGCGCGGGACCGCCCCGCTTTGCCCGGACTCCCATATTATCTCGGAAACCGAAAAACCCTTGCCCACCGCGTCCAGGAGGTCTAATACCGCCTCCTCGAAGTTGTCTATCCGTATCAGCGCGGCCTTGACGAAGCCCGCGACCTCGGCCTCAAGGCCGTCGGGGCTGGCCGACACGTCCCAGTCCCGGCCCGCCACCGCTAACTTCCTCGTCTGGACGCATGAGAATAAGTGCGGGTCCTTTTCCTCCATCTCGGAGTAAAGCTCCATCTGGCGGGTGATGTCGCCCGCGTCCGCCTCCCGAAGTATCGCGGTCAGCCTCCTCGGGGTGAGCCCCGCCGACGGGTAGCTCGACCACCTGTCGCGCGTCGTGGCAGGCGCGGCCTCGCCCGCGAGCATAGTGAATTCCCTGTCTGTCATATCACGCCTCGCCGTCTGAGTCGCGGCCATACCTCACGAAGGTCTCGTGTCCCACGCCAAGCAAACGGTTGACCTCGGACTGCGCGTGGCTTGTTGCGGGTGGCCTGGCAAATGCCCCGGCCCCCACCGGTACAACCTTGCACGCCTTGCCGATGTACTCCCCGAAGCCTTCCGGGTCGGTCATCGCGTAAGACATGGCCCATGCGGCGTGCGACGGGGTCAGCCGCCCGTCTGTGAGCGCCTCCTTCACCATCGCCTCCGCCTCGGCGGCCCGGAGTGTCTGCTTGAGCGCCTCGTACTCGGAGCGCGGCACGAACCCGTCCGGGTCGGCAAGTGTCGAGAGCTTCGCCTCGACCGCCGCGAGGTCTGCGTTTTCCGGCAGGCTCATAAGCCGCAGCGCCCCCTTGAACAGCCCCTCATACCCGCCTTCATACCCGCCGCCCTCGTCGGCCCCCTCGCGCGCGGTGTTGACCACCGGTACCATCCCGTCTATGGCGGGCAGGTTGGTGAGCCCGGCGCCCAATAGCTCGACCGCGCGCCCGTCCGATTTGCGTACTAACACCACCGGCGAGATGTAGCGGTACTCGCGGCCTTGCAGGTACGATACCGCGCGGTCTGTCCAGGCCACCTTCGCCCAGAGGCCGCCGTCGCCCCTGTCGAAAAGCTCCTTTATCCAGCCCGCCGCCGGGGCCTCTGTACCGGCGAGGCTCTGGTGCTCGTAGTCCACCACGAGGTCGGTCTTCCGCGAGGCGAACGCCTCCATGATAAGTTTCACCGCCGTATCGTCCACGACGAACGCGGTCTTGCCACGAGGGCTTACCTCCCCGTGAGGGAGTAGCTGCACCTCTTCCGGCGGCTGGCTTCCCAGCTCCGCGTCGAGGGTAAAGCACATCCTTTCGGATAACTCCGGCATGGTACCTCCTTTTGTTTTTGGGAATATTGCTCAGGCAAGTAAATATATGCATAGCGCGGGTTACGTAAAGTCGCTGGATTCCAGCTTTCGCTGGAATGACAAGCAGATAAACGTCACCCCAGCGAAAGCTGGGGTCCAGTGACTTTTCATTGTTGTCTGCCGTTTAACAGCCTCACTCTGGCATATTGCGGGAATGCGGGATGCGGTATAAAACGCTTCCCCTTTTAAAAGCCCCGCCTTTCCGCCTTCCGCCCGATCCCCTGGTAGTCCACCCTCGACGGCGCGCGTATCGGGAACTCGTACTCGATAAAGTACCCGATCGCGTCGGTGATGTGCTCGACGCCGGGGGCCTTGTCCATTATGCTTGAGGCGGGCTTGTAGCATGTCTGCTCGAACGAGCGCACCGTCTCCCGGCATTTCTCGGATACAAGCAGCCCGACTTTGCCGGAGGAGTCCATAAGCTTCCGGTTCACAGCGTTTATGCGGTCCTTCACCGCCGGAGACGACGTACGCGAAAGCACCGTGAAGCCGTGCGTCATGAGTATCGCGAAGTCGGACGGGGCCTCCGGCGCCCCGGCGGTCTTTCTGGCGCGCCCGGTCGGGTCGGGGTAGACCGTCATGGCCCCCGCGCCGTACCTCGCGCGCGCCTCCTCGCAAAGCTCGTAGGTGTTGGACGACGGCAGCACGATCTCGTCCACTACCAATACTATGTCGCCGTCCATCTGTACCGCCGCCGCATGTAGCGGGTTCACGTTGAAGTCAACCGCGAGCGCGACCGGCCTCGCGGGGTCGTAGCATAACCCAGGTTTTACGTGCGCGCCCCTCTCGAACGCCGGGTAGACCCGGCCCGCAATCGGGTTGACGAACTCGCCCATCAGGTACTGCCTGACAAGCGCCGGGTCGTACGCGGCGGTGAGGTCCCTGACGTACTCGTCCGGCAGGTGGTGGTTCTCGGAGGTCTTCGCGTATATCACCTCGTAGCCGCGCCTCCTTTTTTCCACGAACTCCTCGTGCAGCCAGTTCAGCCCCTCCGGTGTCGTAGTGATGAAGGCTTCGAGCCTCTTGGCGTCCGGGTGGCGTATACGCGATATGGCGACCTCCCAGGCGGTCTTGGTTATAAGCGCGCCCTCGTCTATCCCCACCCATGCGAGGTTAGGCCCTTTGAGCCGGGCCGGGTTGTCCGCCGAGCGGAACAATACGCGCGAGCCCCACGGGAGCGAAAGCCTGCCCTCGGACTTGCGGAACTTGTATTTTATATTTGCCCCGTCCAATATCTCCCGGAAGGTCGGGAGCGTCGCGTCCTCAAGCATCCCGTAGGTCGGGGCGAGCATCATGCCGGTGAGGCCGGGGTTAAGGTACGATAGCAAGATAGCCTCGTGGCATCCCGCGAATGTCTTGCCGGAGCCGTACCCGCCGACATAGGCCTTGAACTTCGCCTTCGAGTGGTGGAACCTCTTCTGGGCCGGAAGCGGCGCGTAATCGATGTCGAGCGCAAGCTGTTTCTTACTGGTCACTTTCGCTCCCCCCCAGGGCCTTCCGATTCCTCCAACAAACGCCACCTTAGCGAGCCCTCTTCGGCCCCTTCGCAATCAGTTCCGCCCTCCATGCCGAGCGATAACCGCTCGCCCATCACCGCCTCCTTGAACGCGGATACGAGCGATTTCAGGTCGCCCGGCTTTACTGTTGAAGGGGCGTCGTCGGCCCCGTCCCTCATCGAGCGGAGTATCCTTAGGAGCGTCGTCTGGAACGCCCTGAATCCTTCCGCGTGCCTTCTGGCCGCGCTTTCCGCCGTGACGGCGCCCATCTGCTACATGACCTCCGTGGCGAACCAGGCCGGCGGCTCTATAACAGACATCCAGCCCCAGCCGCCCCGGCCATAGGTCAGCCCGAGCCTGTGCTCGGCCCATAGTAGCGATTCGTCGTCGGTATCCACCTGCGCGTACTCGCCGCATATCGGGCACCGAAGGCTCACGTAAGCCCTTATCAGCGAACCCGATCCGCACTTCTTGCAGTTAAGCCTGCTCATAGCCTGCCTCCACTTTTGTCCGGGTTGGCTTTTTCGTCTCTCACAAGATGTGCGAAATGGGCTACACTGAGCTTCGCGGACGCCCTGTTCACGAGGGTCCGCAGGGTGTAGCGCGATATTTTCATCCTTGACGCCGCCTCCCTCTGCGAGAGCCCTGAGGCGATGAGCGTCACCGCCCGAAGCTCCCGCTTGCTGAGCATTGATAGCTCGACCGCGACGCGTTTCTTTATGACCTCGTCTTGCCGCCACATCTCGAAAGAGCGCCGCTCTATCATGGCCTCGAACTCAAAACCGCCTACGTTGACCTCGATATGCGTGTCCTTGCCGGTCTCGTCTTTAGGCAGCCTTTTTTCAACCACTGGGCAAACCTTTACGCATGTATCGCGCCCGGCGCACGTCTTGCATGATTTCATAAACAGCCTCCGTCGTTATGGGGGTTCAATGCTTGTGCTCCATGCGACGCAGGATAATAGACATGGGGGCGGTGTGTCCCCTCAAGGGCTTGAGAAAATAAGTTGGAGTTTTACTGGTGGAAAGGACTTGGGAGAAACGCTTAGTGCGAGATGAGGCCCTTCTTGAGCGAGAACAAAAGCGCGTATGATACGAGGCAGACGACCGCGCCGACCGCGACCGCGTGCGGCGTGCCTATGTAATGGGCCATGGTACCGACTATCACGTTGCCGACAGGGATGAAGCCCAGGAGCACGAGCGTGTAGAGGCTCATTACCCTGCCACGAAGCTCGTCCGGCACGTCTGTCTGTATGAGCGTGTTGACGGTCGCGAGCTGGGTTATCATGCCCCAGCCGACGACCACGAGGAGCGCGCAGGAGAGCGGGGTGTAGCGTGAGAACGAGAAGGCAAGCAGCGCCCCGGCGGCGGCGGTCGCGGAGAGAAAGGCCACGAGCCCCTGCCGTTTGACCTTGCCCCTTGTCGCGAGCGTCAGCGCACCGGCAAGCGCGCCCGTCCCCGCCGAGCCCATGAGCATACCGAGGCCGCTCGCCCCTATGCCGAGCACGTCCCTCGCGAACACCGGCGCGAGCGCTATGTACGGTATTGCGAAGAGGCTCGTTACCGCTACCATGAGGATGAACGCCGATACGTTCGGCGCGCGCCTGACATAGCTCAGGCCCTCCTTAAGCTCACCTAACATCGGGCGCGGCGCGCGCCTGACTGGTGGCTCCTCTACGCGCATCATCATCAGGCCTATTATTATGGCGATGTAGCTCGCGGCGTTGATGTAGAAAAGAGGCCCCAATCCGACCACGCTTATCATCAGGCCGCCAATGGCGGGCCCTATTATCCTTGCCCCGTTGAATACCGCCGAGTTCAGCGCTATGCCGTTCATCAGGTCTTCTTTCCCGACCATCTCTATGATGAACGACTGCCTGCCGGGTACGTCGAAGGTGTTCACCACGCCCAGAAGCGTCGCTATCGCCAGCACGTGCCATACCCGCACCATTTCGAGGCTGACCAATATCGCGAGCACGAAGGCCAGGACCATCGATACGGTCTGCGTTACGATCAGAAGGCGGCGCTTGGCCACGCGGTCGGCCACCACCCCGCCTATGAGCGACAGGAAGAGTATAGGGAGCGAGCCCATCGCCTGTACGAGCGAGAGGTAGAACGCGGAGTCGGTGAGCTTCAGCACGAGCCAGCCCTGGGCGAGCGAGTGCATCCAGGTCCCTATGAGAGAGACCGCCTGGCCTATGAAGAATAGCCTGAAGTTACGGTGCTTCAGGGCGGAGAAGGTATTGATTTTCATATGAAGAGCGGTGTGTAAGAGCCGGGTATGACGCCCCTCGCCATCGCGCGCTCGAAAAGCGCCTCCACTGCGCGTACCCCGTCCTCGCCCAGGTCGAGCGAGAAGTCGTTGACGTATAGGGCGATGTGGCTTTCGATGACTTGGTCGTCGAGCTCCTGCGCGTGTTCCCTGATGTACGGCATGACCAAGTCCCTGTGGGAACAGGCGTAGTTTATGCTCTCCCTTATGCCTGCCTCCACCTTGTGTATCACGTCCGGGCCGAGCGCGCGTCTCGCTAATATCCCGCCGAGCGGGATGGGCAGGCCGGTGTCCGCCTCCCACCACTCGCCTAAGTCCATTACCTTATGTAGCCCGCGTCCCTCGTAGGTGAAACGGCCCTCGTGTATCACCAGCCCCGCGTCGGCCTCGCCGGACGAAACAGCGTCCATTATGCGGTCGAACGGCATTATGGCTATATTGTCGTAGCCCCTGTCGTAGAGCTTGAGCAGAAGGAGCGCGGTGGTGTACCTGCCGGGCGCCGCGATCTTTTTGCCCTTGAGCGAGTCCATCGACGCGGGGCCTTTGGTTACCACGAGCGGCCCGCAGCCTCGTCCGAGCGCCCCGCCGCTCCTCAACAGGCAGTAGTTCTCCCGCAGGTGCGCGAGCGCGTGGAACGAGACCTTGGTAAGGTCGAGCTCCGCCCTCATGGCGCGCAGGTTGAGCGTCTCCACGTCTTCGAGCGACTCCCGCACGGTGATGCCGGGGAGGTTGACCTCCCCGTGCGTAAGCGCGTGGAAGATGAACGTGTCGTTGGGGCACGGTGAGTAGCCCAGGCTCAGCTCCATGTGCCTGCCTCCACTAATTTCTTTATTACCACGGCGCAGTTTTTAGTGGCGGCATCTATGTCCCAGCGCGAGCGGTCCCTGTCCTCGACCATGTTGCTGATACCCCTTACCTCGACGAAGCTTGCGTTGTAGTGAGCCGCTACCTGCGCGCCCGCCGCGCCTTCCATGTTCTCGCAGAGCGCGCCGAAGCGTCTCCAGAGCGTATCGCCGGATGCCGATGTGCCGCTCACCGTGGACACGGTCAGGAAGCGTCCGGCCTTCACGTCGAACAGGCCGCCGCCAGCGCCCGCGAGAAAGGCGAAGTCGCTTTTAAGGGGGAAGCTTCCGTACACCGGGCCGGTAGCCGGCGCCGCGAGCGGGAGGCCCATATCCTCCAGACCGATGAAGCCGGTTGGTGTGATGGCGCCGAGGTCGGCGTATACCTCCTCTGTCGCGACCGCCACGTCGCCCACCTTCAGCCCGGCGCCTATGAAAGCCCCCGCAATCCCGCCCATTATGAACGACGCGTCCGGGCGTTGTTCGAGTATGGCGGCCATCGTCTGGGCGGTGTTCACCTGCCCTATGCCGGTGATGAACACGGCTACTTTAATAACGCCAAGCGCTCCTTCGTACCCGCGCCTGCCGCCAAGGGATGTGCCGGATACGTCCGACAGTGAACCCGTGAGCGGCCCCGCCTCAAGCTCAGTCGGAAACAGAATATGTATCACGTAACACCTCCCATATTGGATACTTAGAATAACACTTACGCCCGGCCCGTGTAAAGCGCTGAGACGTTGACAACCGGGCGACGTTGTGATGTAATTGCAACTCACCGATAACTAAGGGGACGGCGCGCAAGACATGAGGGCCTATATAGGACTCGGCTCGAACATGGGCGAAAGAGAAAAGTACCTCGCCCGCGCGGTGGACGCGCTCGGAGCGACGCCCGGCGTGGAGGTCGTAAAGGTCTCGTCTTTTTACGAGACAGAGCCGGTCGGGTACACCGACCAGCCGATGTTCGTGAACGCCGCCGTGGCGGTGGATACGACGCTATCTCCCGTTGAACTACTGCGCGAAACGCAGCGGATAGAAAACGCGCTCGGGCGCGTGAGGTCCATACGCTGGGGGCCGAGGACTATCGACATCGACATCCTGTTGTACGGCGATGAGGTCGTCAACACTAAAGAGCTGACCGTGCCGCACCCGCTCATGCACGAGCGAGGGTTCGTGCTCGCGCCGCTCGCCGAGGTCGCCCCCGACGCGGTACACCCGGTGCTCCGGTTGACGGTCAGGGAGCTTTTGGAGGAGCTGGAAAAGGCGGGCGGTTAGGGGGGGGATGATGCAATATCGCCCCGGCGATTTAATATGCGATTATCGCGGGTTAAAGATTACGAAGGGCCGACACGCGCTTCGCTTGGTACGGCCCCTACATAATGAGCCGGATTTATATTAATCCGGCAACTATTTATGCAAATCTCTTGTAAAGGCGATCCCCCCATCCCCCCTTATTAAGGGGGGCGCCGAAGGCGGGGGGATAGAATGCGTTTGCATATTTAATTGCCGCATTAATAATAAAATCCCCTCTCCTCGCGGGAGAGGGGCTGGGGTGAGGGCGTTACCCTGATGATACACATTATGGACACAATAACCACCGTAGATGAAATGTCCGCCGCGTCGCTGGCCGCGATACGCGCGGGCAGGACCGTCGGTTTCGTGCCCACTATGGGGTACCTCCACGAAGGCCACCTCTCGCTGGCGCGGGCCGCGCGCGTGGAAAACGACATAGTGGTCGCATCCATATTCGTCAACCCGACCCAGTTCGGGCCTCACGAGGACCTCGCGCGTTACCCGCATGACATCGCGGGAGACACCGAAAAGCTCATAAGCGAGGGCGTTGACATACTATTCGCGCCGTCCGCCGCCGAGATGTACCCGCCCGGCTCGCGTACGTTCGTCGAGGTCGATGGGCTCTCCGGCCTTCTCTGCGGGGAGTCGAGGCCGGGCCACTTCAAAGGAGTGGCGACTGTCGTGGCGAAGCTCTTCAATATAGTCAGGCCGACCAGGGCCTATTTCGGCGCCAAGGACTACCAGCAGACGGTGGTGATAAGGCGGATGGCCGCCGACCTTCGTACCGGTGTGGATGTGGAAGTCCTGCCGACGGTAAGGGAGACTGACGGGCTCGCCATGAGCTCCCGCAACTCGTACCTTAAGCCTGCCGAGAGGAAGGCCGCCGCAGGCGTGTACCGCGCTCTTTCGGCTGCGGTGGCGCTCCGCAATGCGGGGGTAACGGACGCGGGCAGGCTTAAAGACGAGGCGCTCCGTGCCCTCGGCGCCGAGCCTACGGTAGCCGTCGAGTACGTCTCGGTCGTACACCCGGAGGACCTCACCATGCTTGACGACGTGTCGTCAGGCGCGGTCATGGCGGTCGCGGTCAGGGTAGGGGGGACGAGGCTCATAGACAATATAGCGCTCTGAGGCCCAGTAATACACAGTTTTCGGGAGCGGGACGGTCAGCCTCCTGATATACTATTGTAATCAACCGTGAGCAAAGCCGCTGGATTCCCGCTTTCGCGGGAATGACGACCACTTATCCGTCACCCCCGTGAAAACGGGGGTCCAGTGACTGTTCTTATTTTACTTGCTGTATTAAAGCACATGAACATTAACCCCTACCAGCATTACAAGAGGACGGATGACAGAGGCATACGTAGCGGACAAGTTCCTCGAGGGCGTATCGACGCTCCTCAAAAAGACTATCACCGACTTAGGGGCCACGCGTGGCTCGCTCATGGTAGTTGACCACAGGCGTAAGTCGCTGAGGATAAAGGTAGCATCCTCCATCAACCCCGCCGAGAAGCTCGACGACGGCATAATAGCGCGCACGGAAGTCCCGCTCGGCAAGGGGATAGCGGGGCTTGTGGCGAAGACTAAAGAGGCGTTGCTCATAAACGACATATCATCTCTGAAGGAGCGTTACCCCGAGCTCGACACGCCCACCGATTCGGGTAGCTACGTAAGCTCGCTCGTCGTACCAATAGTGGAAAACGGCTCGACGGTCGCGGTGCTTAACATCAGCGACAAGGCGGGCGGCGGGGTGTTCACCGACGCCGACCTCAAGCTCGCCAGGATGCTCGGCGAATACTGCGTCGTCGCCCTGAAGCTCGACCGCATGAACAAGGGGATGCTGAACGTAAACGAGATAATACGCGAGATCTCGCTCACCAACGCGCTCCCGGAGGTCTACCGCCTCGTGGTGGAGCGAGGCGCGGACATCATCGAGTGCAGACACTCATCCTTGATGATAGTCGAGACCGACCAGGAAGGCGAGTCCTGGCTCGTGGTAAAAGAGAGCACCGACGGCGATATAGTAGGTGAAAAGCGCAGGCTCGGCGAGAGCGTCTCAGGCTACGTATGGAAGACCGGCGAGCCGGTGATGATAAAGAAGGTCGAGGACGGCCTCAGAGACAGGCGGTTCAAGATACTGAACAAGCCCGGCTCGTTCATAGTGGTGCCACTGAACCTCAAATACAAGTCGCCCTACTCGCTTAACGTAGCGCTCAAGGGCTTCTCCACCATAGGGGTGCTGAACTTCACCCACCGCTACGACGACCAGGCGTTCACCGACGAGCAGTTGGAGGCGCTGGTCAACTACTCGAACCTTGTCGCCATAGCCATCGAGAAGGCGCGTTTCTACAACGACTCGAAGCTCGCATACCTCTCGACGGTACGCGCGCTCTCCGCCGCGCTCGAGTCCAAGGATTCGTACACAAAGGGCCACGCGGACAGCGTCGAGAGGATATGCTCCGAGGTGGGCGGGCGGATGGGCTTTACCGAAAAAGAGATGGAGGACCTCCAGATAGCGGCGGTCCTGCACGACATAGGCAAGATCGGCATACCGGAGTCGATACTGAACAAGAAGGGGAAGCTGACCAATAAGGAATACGAACGCATAAAGACGCATATAGAGGAGGCGGAGGCGATACTGAAGCACGCATTCTACCTCGACGAAAGCCGCGACATAATATGTAGCCACCACGAGCGCCACGACGGCGCGGGCTACCCAGCCGGGCTCAAAGGCGATGAGATACCGGTCGGAGGCAGGATACTCGCGCTCGCCGACGCCTTCCACGCGATGACCTCCAACCGGCCATACCGCAAGGCGCTGCCGCTAAACGAGGCGGTCGAGGAGATAGCCCGCCACAGCGGCGTCCAGTTCGACCCGAAGGTGGTGGAGGTATTCCTCGAACTTGTGAAAGAAGGCAAAATAGACTCCGACGCGGCGCCTCCAGGCGCCTGAAATTGCCTGCAGGCGCTATTACCATGGCCGTGTCGTAGCGGCTCCAGCCGCCTGGTATTGCCTGCGGGCGCTATTACTATGGTCGTGTCGCAAAAAGCCGGTTGTAGTCGTTCGCTTTTTTCTTTATGCCTGTTACTGCGACCAGAAAGTGTTGGGCCGTGGCCCAACCTACCAAGCCTTCAGATGGTTTTAGCTACGACGCTTTGGTTATCTAATGGGCCCCTGGCGACAAAGGTCTAGCGGGGTTGCAAGGGGGGCGCAACCCCCCTTGCGCGGGAGTCAAGGGGGCCAAGGGTCCCCTTGAAGGCGGCTCCAGCCGCTTGAAGGTAACGCCCTCACCCCAACATGCTCAGGCGCATCGCATTTGATCATCTTCGGAGCCTTCGGCTCCGCAAGGTGGCCTCTCCCGTGAGGAGAGGGGATTATAAGGGGATTATATTAGTAAAGCGCCCGATGAACCGGGCAGCTACAAGAAAAACCACAAAAACCTGGAAAGACCTAACCGACCCGAAAGGGACCCGAAAAGATGGAGATGAAACCACTGGCATCGGCCAAGGCGCTCAACGAGGAGGTGCAGGGCCTCTTCGACCTCCTCGAGGTTGCGAAGCTCGTCGTATCGACGCTCGAGATGGACCAGGTATTGGAGTCGATACTGAAAAGCGCGATGAAGCTCACCAACACAAGCGCGGGCAGCATCGCCCTCTACCACCCCGACACCGCCGAGCTTGAGATACGCGCGCACAGGGGGTTCAGCTCCGGCTTCACCGGG